>Ga0209487_1002322_pt1 | contig 15515 bp, 14 predicted proteins | sample Poulit2012_FD_187524 | JGI IMG/M metagenome (GOLD analysis project Ga0209487, IMG submission 187524) | Agricultural soil microbial communities from Georgia to study Nitrogen management - Poultry litter 2012 (SPAdes) (version 2) | ecosystem: Environmental > Terrestrial > Soil > Agricultural land... | reverse complement strand
CCCATCAGTTCCGCATCAGGCCTTATCTCGCCGATGAGGGCGTCGAGGCGCCCGGCGGCGGCCTCTTCCCCGTCGATCACGAACCTCTCGCCCAGGCGGCTCAGGTGAGGTGAGGTGTAGAGACCGGTGCGCCAGCCCGCCGCACTCAGGATCGCCGCGAGTGTTCGCGCGGTGCTGCCCTTCCCGTTGGTGCCGGCGACGGTGATCACGCGGTAGTTGCGCTGCGGGTTGCCCAGCTTCATCAGCAGGGCGGTCATCCGTTGCAGTCCCAGGGTGATTCCCGCCGGCTGCAGGTTCAGCAGCCAGTCGAGGTCTGTTTCCTGTTTTCTGTCCTCCACACTCAGGTCTCCGCGTCAACCCGGGCGATCAGTGCCGCTGCGGCGCAGGAGCCGGGCTCGTGATGGTTCGCGACGATACGCGCCACCTCGGCGCTGCCGCCCGCCTCATCGATCATGCGCCCGCCGTAGAGCGCGTGATGCTGCTTCACCTGAAAGGCGCCCCGCAGCCCGGGGAGGCGCGGTTCGCTGGGCACCGGGGGTGAAAAGAGGTGGACGATCACCCTGTAGAGGGGGTTGTAGGGCTGGCTTGCCTTGCCGACGTCGTGCAGCAGTGCTGCCCTCACCACCGTCCCGCTCGCCTGCGGCTGCAACTCGAGCAGCCTCCTGGCGACCTGGATGCCGTGAAGCCGGTCGCGCGGGTCCATCTGCATGAAGAGTTCGAACTCGTTGCGCTCCAGCCACTCCCGTGCGAAGCGGTCGTCGGGTGTGGCGAGGGCAGGCAGGAAGGCCACGGCGGTTCGCCTTGCTGCATTCCCGAACCAGCGCAACGCCCTTCTCACGCGCACCAGTCTACCGTTCAGAACGTCCTCACGGGCAGGGCTGCGGTATGCTTTCCGCGTGTTCAGAGCGCCAGCTTCCCGATTCCGTTTCCTCCTCGTCCTGCTCGTACTTCTTGGCTTTCACTCCGGCCTGGCGCAACCCGTCACGGGTGAGGACCCCGGGGTGGTCGCCGACAGGGCCGTTGAGGAGTGGCTGGAGCAGGAGCAACCCGACATATTTGCCCTCAGCGCGTTGCCGACCGACCAGCTGTGCCGCGAGCTGCCGGCGCTGCTGGGCTCACCGCCGCCCGAGCCGGGCACCCGGGTCAACCTTGATGACCGCCGGGAACTCGATTCCGGTTCGGAGACCTCACGCCTCTACTCCTATAGCGCAGTGCGGCCGGGAGACCGCCTGGAGGTCGTGCAGGTGCGGGTGGAGGAGCAGGAGGGCCAGTGGGTGGCGACCGACGTCCGCTTCCGCCAGGCTGCCGGCGGCCGGGACTGGCTGCAGACCCCCACGGCCGGCTGGGCTTTCACAGGCGTTACGCTGCTCGTCATCTACCTGCTGGCCACGGAGTCGTTCCTGCGCAGGTGGGTCAGGCGCGGCCTGCAGGTGGTGCGCGAACACCGGGGCGTGGTCATCTTCACGATGCTCCTCCTCTACGGGATCTTTGCCGCCGGGGTGGCTACCGGCAACAACCTGCCTGACGAGTGCACCGAGGCGGCCCTTGCGATCGTCGAGGACGCCGTGACCATGGTCGGTGCGACGGAGGCGTACGGCTCGGGCAACGTGGCGCGCGCGGCGGCCGTGACCTTCTATCAGAACTTCGGGGTGGTGACGCTCTCCGTTACGTTCGCGCTGGCCCTGCTCTTCGGGATCCCCGCCTACCTGCTTAGCGGCTTCTCGTTCTTCGTTCAGGCCATCCCGTTCGGCATGGTGGGCGCATTCAGCTCCCCCGGCGCCCTCTTCGTCATCATCCTCATCCTCCTGGAGCTCACCGCCTACTTCCTGGTGGTCTCCGGCGGGGGGATACTGCTGCGCACGATCGTCCGCAACGGCTTCGCGGGCTTCCCCGAGGCGGTGAGGAGTCTTGCGCTCATGCTGCCGCTCGCGATGCTGCTGCTCCTGGTGGGCGCCTGGTATGAGGCCGCCATCCTGATCCTGTAATCCCTCGAACGGCCCTGCCCTACGAGGTGATGAGCCCCAGGCTGGCCTCGTAGACGTCGAGCAGGGAGTGCACGCCCGCGAAGGCCTCTGCCCCGTTACCTGCCACCAGGAGTGGCACCGGGGCCCGGGTGTGGACCCGGGTGCTCTTGTCCTCGAAATTCCCGTGGTCAGAGGTCAGCAGCAGGGTGGTATCGCCCAGCGACCCGAATACCCCTGCCAGGAACTCGTCGAAGGACTCGGCGAAGCTGACAGCTTCGGCCATCGTCCCCCTGTGCCCCAGCCTGTCGGTGGGCCACAGGTCGAAGAAGGTGAAATCCGCGCCGGCCGCCAGCCCGCTTAACCTGCTCCCCATCTCCCTCGCCGGAAAACCGGGCAGGTCAGGCTCCATGGCCGCGAATGCGGCGCCCGTGAGATCGGCCGCTACCCCCCTGCCCGCGGCGTAGTCGTTCAGATCGGGAATCTTTACGCCAGCCTGGTAGGCGCAGAACACCGGCACGTTCATCCGCGCGCGCCGTGCCGCTACAGCCTCGAAGTATTGCCGCGGGTAGGCGTTGGCGAGCCTCGCCCGCAAGCCGCGGGAGCGCACCTCGGAGAACAGGTTGCCCTCCCCGAGGCGCCCCTTGATGGTCGGGCCGGGCCACGGCCCGTAATGACCGTTCATGAGCAGCGAGCAGTTCTCGCCGGTGAGCAGAGTCGCCTGCCCCGTAGCCGACTGCGGCAGCCCCTCCACCCCCAGAGTGGCGTCGATGCCCCGCAGCAGAAGCGGGGACGGCCCACGGCGGTTGCTGATCTCGCCACCACTCCCCGCCAGGTGATCGAGGGTCAGTGAACCGCCCAGCAGCTCCCGCAGGAAGGGGGTGCGGGCGGCGGCGAACGGGTTTACGGAGGGGTCGGCGCTGCCCAGGCCCACCCCATCCACGAACAGGAAAAGGAGTTTGCTCAATCCACCCCGACTGCGGCCTTCGCCCGCTCGAGGGTGGGCCCGGCCAGCTCGCGGGCGCGCTGCGCGCCCTCCTCCAGGACGCCCTCCAGCCACCCGGGCTGCGCGCGAATCTCGTCGTAGCGCTCCTGGATGGGTTTCACCGTGTCGATCACCGCCTGGGCCACGGCCTTCTTCAGATCTCCATACCCCTTGCCAGCGAACTCGCTGTCCGTGTCTGCGGCGGTCGTGCCGGTGAGCACGTGGTAGAGGCTCAGGAGGTTGCGCACGCCGGGAGAGGCGTGTTCGAAGCGGGTTTCTCTGCCGGAATCGGTCACCGCCGACATGACCGTCTTGCGGATCGCCTTCTCGTCCTCCAGCAGCAGCACGGCGTGACCGGCGCGCTCCTCGGCAATCGACTTGCTCATCTTCACGGCCGGGTCGTCAAACCCCATCACGCGGGCGCCGGCCTTCGGGATGAAGGCCTTCGGCAGCCTGAAGGTATCACCGAAGAGGTTGTTGAACCTGGTGGCGATATCACGGGTGAGCTCGATGTGCTGCACCTGGTCGTCACCCACCGGGACCAGTTCCGTGTCGTAGAGCAGGATGTCGGCAGCCATCAGCACCGGGTAGTCGAGCAGGCCCGTGCCCACGCTCTGCGCGCGCTCCTTCTTGTCCTTGAACTGGGTCATCCGCTGCAGCCAGCCCAGCGGCGTGACGCAGTTGAGGATCCAGGTGAGCTCGGTGTGCTCGCTCACGGCCGACTGCACGAACATCGTGTTGCGCTGTGGGTCGATGCCTGCGGCCAGGTAGAGGGCGGCAACCTTGCGGACGTTCTCCTTCAGGCGCTTCGGCTCGATCGATTCGGGGACGGTGAGTGCGTGCAGGTCGACGATGCAGAAGAGATTCTCCCACTCGTCCTGGTTATCCACCCACTGCTTGAGCGCTCCCAGGTAGTTGCCCAGGTGCAGGTTACCGGTGGGCTGCATGCCCGAGAAAACCCGCGGCCGTTCACCGGGCCGGGGATCAGCAATGGTGGTTGAGGGGCTGTGTTCCATCACAAGCGAGTATATGTTGGAAGCCGGGAGCCTGCACACGCGCGCCGTTCAGCCGCCAGGTCGCCGTTGTGCAATGCGGATGCAGGCGATGGGGGAAGCAGTGCGAAGAGCCTTGATCTTTGATCTCGACGGTGTTCTTGCCGATACGGCGCAACACCACTACCGGTCGTGGCAGCAGCTGGCGCATCGTCTGGGCCTGACCTTCAGCAGCAGGAGCAACGGGCTCCTGCTGGGCAGGTCGCGCGAGGACGCCCTGACGATCTTCCTTCGTGAAACCGGCGCTGACGGGGATATCACCCCTGCCGAGCGCAAGCGGCTGCTCCAGTGGAAAAACGAGTACTTTCACAGGTCGATCGAAGGCCTTGGAGAGGATGACCTCAACCCGGGGGTGGGCCGCCTGCTGGGCGCAGCCCAGGCGCAGGGCGTGCCGGTCGGTCTGGCCTCCTCCAGCCGCAACGCCCGGCTCGTTTGCGAACGGCTGGGAATCCTCGACAGCTTCACGGCGGTCGCCGACGGCAGGTCGGGACTCAGGCCCAAACCCGAGCCCGACCTGTTTCTCTGGGTCGCCGGGGCGCTGGGTGTGCTGCCGCACGAGTGCACCGTCATCGAAGATGCACCGGCCGGGGTGGAGGCCGCGAAGCGGGGCGGCTTCCGGACCGTCGCCGTCGGTGACGCCGCCGCGCCGGGCAGCGCCGACCTGCACCTGGAGGACCTGTCGGTGGCGAGCCTGGGGCTGCTGCTCGACGGGGAGCCGTCCATGGCGGTGAACCATGAGTAACGAACTGAGCCTGAAGGCGATAGCCGCTAACCTGAGCGCCCAGGCCGCTCAGCTTCTGGGCCGGGAGGCGTTCGTGGTCGACCACGAGCACCGCGTCATCGCCTCCAGCCGCAAGGGCTGGGAGGGTCGGACGGTGCGGGCAAAGGCCAGCACCAACATTCTGGAAGTGCCCGTCGAGATCGGCGGAGAATACGGCTGGGTCGTACTGGGGGCGAGCACCGACGGCAGTTCCGTGCCGCCTCACCTGGTGCACGCCCTTATCAACTTCATCATCGATCAGACGGCGAAGGTCGAGGCGTTGCCTCAGGGGCCCGAGCTGAAGAACAAGATCATCCACGACCTGCTGCACGGATCGGGCGAGAGCGAGAGCATACTCGTGCGCCAGGCGCGCCTGCTGGGGATGGACCTGGAACCGCCCCGCGCGGTAATCCTCATCGACGCCAGCAACTACCTCTTTGCGGAGGGTGACGGCAGTTCTGAGAAGATCACCGAGCTCGCCCAGCGGGTTATCGACGGCGTGGTGGCGTTCTTCAAGCTGCCGACGGACACCATCTGCGCCTACATTGGCGAGGGCGAGATCGCGGTGCTCAAGGCCAGCGACACCCGCAACCTGAGCGACTGGGCAAACGAGGATGATGCCGCCAGTTCGTCCACCTGGGCGAACCTCGCTGCACTGCGCCGCGCCGCCCACGCCCTGCTGGGCCGCCTCGAGGCGCTCACCGGCCACGAGCTGAGCATCGGCATAAGCCGCTATCACCGCGGGCCCGGCGGCCTCTCCCGCTCCTACGCCGATGCCCGCGCTGCCCTCACCCTGGGCTCCCGCTCACGCAACGGGGATCGGGTGCACTCCCTCGACCGGCTAGGCATCGCCGGTTTCGTGGGCCTGTCCGATGCCCAGACCAAGCTCGAGCTGGCGAAACACCTGCTGAGCCCGCTCGACTCGGACCCGGAGCTCATCAATACGCTCGATGTCTACTTCCGCTGCAACCGGGAAGCGACCCGCACGGCCCAGAAGCTGGGCATTCACCGGAACTCCCTTGCCTACCGCCTGGAGAAGGTGAATCTCGTGACGGGGCTGGACCCGCGCGTTTTCGATGAGGCGGTGCAGATTCGCCTGGCGCTGGTGCTCAGGTCGCTGGAGGGCGAGCACGACCCCCGTCCTGAACGGGATACCGACCAGGCGGTCGCCCTCTAGCCGCCGGGCCGGCGCTGTCCGGCTCCGGTGCACCGTGCCCCGGTCCCGGGCTGCCAATGCTGAGCCACATCACAACAGCCCCTGTGCATTTGCACGAGACGGCCCGTCCGTCTCATTTTTTGTCTTGTGCGCATGCACGATGAAGAAGCAGCAGCTATCCCTCTAGCATCTCAGGCCGGGGGGTAGGATGGATAATTCGGAGCAAATTCCGGACCGTGCAGCTGTTGCGGTCCGAACTGCAGACTTCAACGATCGTCGGCAGAGGGTGGGCGGTGAGCCCGGTTGAGCAGGCCGCTGCGGGTACTCACCTGGCACGTGCATGGTGCCTACCTGTACTACCTGACACAGGCGAACTGCGAGTTCCTCCTCCCGGTGGACAGCTCGCGCAGCCCCGGTTACGGGGGGCGGGCGGGTGACCACCCGTGGGGAGAGAACGTACGCGAGATACCCGTCGGGGAGCTGCACCGGGAGCACGTCGACGTTGTGATTTGCCAGTCCCGCGACAACTGGTTCCGGGACCGGCACGAGATCCTGAGTGAAGAACAGCGGCGGGCGCCCGTCATCTACATCGAGCACGACCCGCCCCGTGAACATCCGACCGATACACGCCATCCCGTCGACGATCCGGACGCCCTGCTGGTGCACGTCACCCACTTCAACAGGCTCATGTGGGACTCGGGACGCACCCCGACCAGGGTCATCGAGCATGGCGTCAAGGTTCCGGCAGGGATCGCCTACAGCGGCGAACTGGAGCGGGGCGTCGTCGTCATCAACAACCTCGCCTCCCGTGGCCGGCGGCTGGGCCTGGACGTTTTCGAGCGGGCCCGGCGCGAGTTCGCCCTGGACCTGGTGGGCATGGATGCCCGGTCGCTGGGCGGCCTTGGCGAGATCCCGCACAGCCGCCTGCCGGCGAACCTCGCGCGCTACCGCTATTTCTTCAATCCGATCCGTTACACCAGCCTTGGGTTAAGCGTCCTTGAGGCGATGGCGGTTGGCGTTCCGGTTGTGGGCCTCGCGACGACCGAGATGGTGAGCGCCATCGAGAACGGCAGGAACGGATTCGTCTTCACGGACGAAGACGAGGTTCATGGGGCGATGCGCGAACTGCTGGGCGACCATGCGCTGGCCAGCAGCCTTGGTGAGGGCGCGAAACAGACGGTCCGCGAACGCTACTCGATCGAACGGTTCGCCCGCGATTGGGAGCAGACGGTAAGCGAGGCGGCCGGCCGCACGGACGCGGTCAGGGTCGCTCTCGGTTAGCGGCTTTCCGGGGTTAGGGGGGAAAATGCAGATAGCTATAGTAAGCGAGCACGCGTCGCCCCTGGCAGCACTGGGCGGCGTCGACAGCGGCGGGCAGAACGTCTACGTCGCTCAGGTGAGCCGCGAGCTTGGCGCGCTTGGGCACGACGTCGTCGTCTTTACCAGGCGCGACGCGGCAGAGACCCAGGAGACGGTCGAGTGCGGGCCCAATGTCCGCGTCGTGCAGGTGGAAGCGGGACCACAGCGGCCCGTGCCCAAAGAGAAGCTACTGCCCTACATGGAGCAGTTCACCCGCAACACAATCAGCTGGATGGAGCGGAACGGCGAAACCTTCGACATCGTCCACGCCAACTTCTTCATGTCCGGCCTGGTCGCGGCCAGGATCCAGCAGCTGCTCGACATCCCGTTCGTAATCACCTTCCACGCATTGGGGCGTGTCAGGCGCGGCCATCAGGGCAGCCAGGACGGCTTCCCCAACTCGCGTTTCGCGGTCGAAGAGCAGTGCGTCGACGAGGCGCGGCTCATCATCGCCGAATGCCCGCAGGACGAGGACGACCTGATCGAACTGTACGACGCCGATCCGGCGCGCATACGGATGGCGCCCTGCGGCTTCTCGCCCGAGGAGATGTACCCGGTGCCGAAGGAGCATGCCCGGGCCCGTCTTGGCATCGCGGACGACCGGCCGGTGCTGCTGCAGCTGGGGCGCATGGTGCCCCGCAAGGGCGTGGAGGAGGTGATACGCGGTGTGGGCCACCTCGTGCGCAACACCTCCACCGAACCGCTGCTGCTGGTAGTGGGCGGAGAAACCCGGGAGCCCGACCCGCAGGCGACCCCCGAGCTGGGACGGCTCATGGAGATCGCCCGGGAGGAGGGGATCGAACACCTGGTCCGCTTCGAAGGGCAGCGGAACAGGGATGAACTGCGCTACTACTACTCGGCGGCCGATCTCTTCCTGAGCACACCCTGGTACGAACCGTTCGGGATCACGCCCCTGGAGGCGATGGCCTGCGGCACTCCGGTACTCGGTTCCCGCGTGGGCGGAATCAAGTTCACGGTCATGGACGGGGTTACCGGCCGGCTGGTGGAGCCGCGCGACCCGCAGGCGATAGGGCACGCGCTGGCCGGCCTGCTGGCCCGGCCGGAGTCGCTCGCACGCATGAGCGAGGCCGCCCTGGAGCGGGCACGCTCCTTCACCTGGGCCGGCGTGGCCCTGCAACTGGACGAGATCTACATGGAAGCGCTCACCGGCAGGAAGGCGGTATCGCCATTCGCTCCCACCGGTGAACTTAGACGCGATCACCCGCTGGCGGCCGTGGGATTCCACGTGAGCCCCGGCGTATTGGCAAAAGACTCGACTATGGGGAGGGGTAAATGAGCAACGAACTTGCGGGCAGGAATGCACTGATTACCGGAGCAGGCAGCGGACTGGGGGCCGAGACCACCCGTCTCCTCGCAGCGGCCGGCGTAAACCTCGCGGCGACCGACGTCGACCTGGAGAAGGCGCAGAGCGTCGCACGCAGCACCGGGGACTGCCCCGGCCAGGTGCTCCCGCTGCACCTGGACGTTCGCGATGACGACTCGGCGCAACGCGCGATCGAGGAGGCCCAGGAGCGGCTGGGGCCCATCGACATCCTCATCAACAATGCCGGCACGGACAAGACGGTTCCGTTCGACGAGCTCACGGTGGCCGAGTGGGACCGGGTCATGGGCGTGAACCTGCGGGGCTCGTTCCTCATGTCGCACCTCCTCTTCCCGCGCCTCAAACAGCAGGGCAAGGGGCACATCATCAACATCGTCTCCACGGCGGCAAAGCGCGCCTGGCCCAACGCTACCGCCTACCACACCTCCAAATGGGGTCTGCTGGGTCTGAGCCACGCGCTCCATGTCGAGGGCCGTGAACATGGCATCGCCGTCACCGCACTGGTCGCCGGAGGGATGCGCACTCCGTTCATCATGGACCGCTTCCCGGACACGGACCCGAACTTCCTTCAGGAGCCCCGCAATGTCGCGCAGGCAATCGAGTTCGTACTCAGGCAGCCCGCCGGAACCGTCATCCCGGAGCTCATGGTGCTGCCTACCAGGGAAACCTCCTGGCCATGAGCAGCCGCCGGCCTGCACTCTTCCTCGACAAGGATGGCACGCTGGTTCACGACGTGCCCTACAACGTCGATCCGGGGAAGATTGCGCTTGCGGAGGGCGCCGGCCCGGCGCTGGCACGGGTTGCCGCCCAGGGCTTCGCGCTGGTGGCGGTGACCAACCAGTCGGGCGTGGCCCGGGGCTACTTCGCCGAGGACGCCCTGCACCGGGTGCACGAGCGGCTCGCGGTCTTGCTGCGGCCCCATGGCGTGGAGTTGTCCGGCTTCTACTGGTGCCCCCACCACCCGGAGGGAACGGTGCCCGCCTTCGCCAGGGAGTGCGCCTGCCGCAAGCCCGGGCCCGGGCTGCTGCACAGGGCAGCGGCAGAGCTGGGCCTGGACCTGCAGCGAAGCTGGATGATTGGCGACATCCTCAACGACGTCGAGGCGGGCTGCAGGGCCGGCTGCCGGACAATCCTGCTCGACAGCGGCGGAGAGACGGAGTGGCTGCCGGGCAGCTGCCGCACGCCCGATTACACCGTAAAGGGGTGGGAGCTGGTGCCGGATCTGCTGACCGGCAAGCGGGGAACCGCCGTCAGGGGATCGGATTCAGGCGAAATGCGGCCGGGAGTCAATTGAACGGCCAACACGGGGGCGTGAGTGATTCACGACCGGGGGGGTAAGAGAGTGATTGCAAAAGAACGCGATCTGCTGGAGCTGATAGGCAAGTTTGGCTCGCTGGACGTCACGGTGATTGGCGACGCCATGCTCGACAACTACATGGACGGTGAGGCGGCACGGATGTGCCGCGAAGCGCCGGTGCCCGTAGTGGACCTGCTGGAGACGGTGGACCGGGCAGGCGGAGCCGCCAATACCGCCGCCAACGTAGCCGCTCTCGGTGCGAACGTGAGGTTCGTGGGGGTTGTAGGTGACGACACTTATGGCCGGCGGCTCCTGCGCACCATCGAGGAGGCGGGTCTCTACCCCGGCGACCTGATCGTCGCCCGGGGCCGCGAGACTCTGAGCAAGTGCCGGCTGGTGGCGAACAACCAGCTGATCGCCAGGATCGACAGCGGCGACACCCAGGATGTGGATGAGGAGACCGAGGCACGGCTGGTGGCAACGCTCGCCCAGGCGCTAAGCGGCAGCGACCTGCTGATCATCTCGGACTACGGCTACGGGACGGTGACCTCAGATGTCGTTGCCACCCTGGGACGGCTTCTGAAGCATTACGAGCTGCCGGTGGTCGTTGACTCCAAGTTCCCGGAGCGCTACCGGGAGCTGGGCGTCACCGCGGTTAAGCCCAATTACGGCGAGGTCATCCGTCTGCTGGGCCTCGCTTCCCAGCCGGACGGCCGGGCCGCCCAGCTGGAGCCGTACGAGGAGAAGCTCCTCGAGCTGACCCGCGCACGGATGGTGGCTGCAACCCTCGACAAGGAGGGCGCACTCATCATCGAAAGGGATGCGCCGAGCTACAGGACCTACTCGGACCCGATGCCCAACTCGCATGCGACGGGTGCCGGCGACACCTATACTGCGGCGCTGGCTCTGGCGCTGGCCGCTGACGCCGACGCCCCGACTGCTGCCGAATGCGCCGCGGCTGCCGCCCGCATCGTGGTCTCGACGAGCGGAACCACCGTGTGCGAGCAGCAGGAGCTGCTGGCGGCGCTCTCGCTTAGGGAGAAAGCCACCGAGCTGGGGCCGCTGCTCGAGGCCCTGCGCGAGGCGCGCGACCAGGGGAAGCGGATCGTCTTCACCAACGGCTGTTTCGACATTCTGCACCGCGGGCACGTGACCTACCTGAGCAAGGCCAAGTCGCTGGGGGACGTGCTTGTGGTGGCGGTCAACAGCGACGAGCAGGTCCGCGACCAGAAGGGCCCGGGGCGGCCCATCAACAGCCTCGAGGATCGCATGAGCGTCCTAGCAGGTCTCTCCTGCGTGGACTTCGTCGTGCCCTTCTTCGAACCGACGCCGGCCCGGCTCATCGAACAGGTACGGCCCCACATCTTCGTGAAGGGCGGCGACTACACGGAGAGCACACTTCCGGAGGCCCCGGTGGTGCGCCGGCTGGGTGGCCGAATCGAACTCCTCCCCTACCTGTCGGGGCAAAGCACGACGGGCATCGTCGAGCGAATCCGCAACGGCAGCAACGGGAGTGCGAAGGCACCGGGGGGCGCCGGATGAGCACGCCCCGCAACTCGGTCCCGGCAACGGCCCAGACACAGAACGCCCAAGTCTGGCAGGCCGCCAGGCGCGTTCTGGCTGTAAGGCTGGACTCGCTGGGCGACCTCCTGATGACCGGTCCGGCCCTGCGCGCCCTGAAGGAGCAGGGCGAGGGCCGTACACTCACCCTGCTCACCTCGCCGGCAGGCGCTCAGGCGGCGCAGCTGCTTCCGTTCGTCGATGACGTTATCGTCCACCGCGCGCCGTGGATGAAGCCGGAGCCGGATGGGCCCGGTCTATCCGCTCACCTGGAGCTGCTCGAGGGGCTTCAGGCGCGGCGGTTCGATGCGGCGGTGATCTTTACGGTCTTTTCGCAGAGCCCTCTGCCGGCCGCGCTCACCCTCTACCTGGCCGGCATACCGTTGCGGCTGGCCTACAGTCGCGAGAACCCCTACCACCTGCTCTCTGACTGGGCGGCCGAAACCGAACCGCAGGAGGGTATTGGCCACGAGGTCGAGCGGCACCTGCGGCTCGTCTCCCAGGTAGGCGTCACCTGGAACAGCGACCGCCTGGTCGCCACCCCGCGACCGGGCGCGCGGCGCAGCGTGGCCCGACTCCTGAACAGGCTGGGGCTCGGTAACCGCGATGACTGGTACGTTCTCCATCCCGGCGCCAGCGCATCCTCCCGGCGCTACCCACCGGAGCTGTACGCCCGGGCCGTGAGGGAGCTGGCGGGCCGCTACGGCCTGACCCCGCTGTTCACGGGCAGCGTAGAGGAGCGGGAGCTGACCGGGCGGGTACGCCGCCAGGCGAACGGTGCCGGCATCGACCTCGCCGGCAAGCTCGACCTGCACGAGCTGACCGCCCTCATCGAAAGGGCGCCGCTGCTGATCACCAACAACACCGGGCCTGCCCACATCGCCGCGGGCACCGGCACCCCGGTGGTGAGCCTCTATGCGCTCACCAACCCGCAGCACACGCCTTGGCGGATACCGGCGCAAATCCTCAACTACGACGTGCCCTGCAGGAACTGCTTCAAGTCGATTTGCCCCGAGGGGCACCAGCTGTGCCTGCGTGGTGTCGCACCCGGACGGATCGTCGGGGCGGCCGCTCAGCTGCTGGGCCGGGAGCCGCTGGAGGGCGAGGTGAAAGCCAGTGCAGCCGCTTCCTGATGTGGAGAGGATCGCGCTCCTGCGGGCGAACGGGATTGGGGATCTCGTGTTTGCTCTGCCTGCTTTCGACGCGCTGCGCCGCGCCTACCCGCAGGCGCACATAACCCTGCTTGCCGCCCCGTGGCATGTGCAGCTCTTCCTCGACCGGCCGGCGCCGTTCGACGAGGTTATTGCCGTGCCACCCAGCAAGGGCGTGCTGGACAGCCCCGACGCCCCGCAGGACTCGCCGGAGCTCCGGGAGTTCTTCGCCGGCATGCGGGAGCGCCGTTTCGACCTGGCGATCCAGATGCATGGCGGGGGCCGCTGGTCGAACCCATTCCTGCTCCAGCTGGGCGCACGGGTGACGGCCGGGTTGAGCACGCCCGATGCGGAGAGGCTCGACATTCAGCTTCCCTACGTCTACTACCAGCCGGAGACTCTACGGCTCCTCGAGCTGGTCTCGCTGGTCGGTGCGCCACCCCTGGCGCCGCTGCCGAAGATCGAGGTGACGGAGCGGGACCGCAGGGAGGCGCTCAGGGTCGTGCCTGCGATTGCGCAGGAGCTGGTGCTGATGCACCCCGGTGCCGGCGACCCGCGGCGACGCTGGCCGGCAGAGAAGTTCGCCACCGTCGCCGACAGCCTCGCCCGCCAGGGTTACCGGATTGCTCTGGTCGGCAGCGCCGGGAGCGCCCACCTAACCGAAGCGGTGAAGTCGCACATGGCGGAGGAGGCGCTCGACCTCGCCGGCAAGATCGACCTGGGTGGCTTCCTGGGTCTCCTGTCGCTCTCGGAACTGCTGATCACCAACGACTCCGGCCCGCTGCACCTCGCCACCGCCACGGGTACCGCCTCCGTCGCGATCTACTGGTGTGGCAACCTCATCAACGCCGGGCAGCCGCTGCGCGCCAGGCACCGCAGCGCGATCTCCTGGCGCCTGCAGTGTCCGGTGTGCGGCAAGGACTGCACGAAGGAGGACTGTCCCCACGAGGAGTCGTTCGTGGCCGATGTGCCCGTGGAGGAGGTCGAGGGGTACGCCCTGGAGCTGCTCGGCGATCCCCTGGGGGCTGCGTTTGCGGAGTACGAGTTGATCGTGGCGGGCGGCCGGAGGAACCAGCCGCCCGGCTGAATCTCAGCGGCTGGATCTCAGGGAAGTACCCGGTCCACCCAGGCCATCGGGTTGGTGGCCTCGCCGTTCACGCGCATCTCCCAGTGGAGGTGGGGGCCGGTGGAGAGCCCGGTCGAGCCGACCAGACCGATCACATCACCGATGTCGACGTACTCTCCCTCTTCGACCGATACCTCGCTCAGGTGGAAGTAGTGGCTGCTCACGCCCATGCCGTGGTCGATGAACACGAAGCCGCCCTTGATGGGATAGAAGTCGGCGAGGAGCACCCGGCCTTCGTTGGTCGCGAAGACGGGTGTGCCGGTCGGCATGCCGATGTCGCTGCCCTGGTGGAACGACACCGGGCCGCCGGGCGCGTAACGCCGCGGAGCCCCGAAACCGCTGGTCGAGCGCCCCTCGATGGGCAGCAGGAAGGGCCGGGCCCACAGCTGCTCGGGAACGGACTCCGAGTAGGCGCGCTCGAGCATTTGCCGCTCGAACTCGCGGTTGTCATCGGTGACTACCGCGAGCGTACTGGGGGCGATGTTGAGGTCCTCTACCGGCTCGGCCCAGCGGCTTACCTGAAGCTGCGCCAGCAGGTCGAAGGGCCTGCCGAACTCGTCGGTCAGCTGGCCCTGGACGCTCCAGGTGCCGTCCGCAACGTCGAGGGGGATCGCGGCGAGAATCAGGAGTTCCGTGTCGCCCGTTACGATCGACGCAGGGGCGTGGGCGCCCGATTCGTTCACGAGTGCCAGGCTGCCGTCGACGATCTGCAGGCCGGTGTCCTCCCACTCGATGGTGAAGGTGACGGGGTCGCCCGCCTGGGCCGTGGACGGGCCGTTCAGGACGGGGGCGATCGCCGGGATCCCCTCTATCGTGTGCTGGCTTGTCGTCTCGTTGCCGGATCCGTCGACGGCCCTGATCTGCAACTCCTGCACGCCAGGGATGCCGATGAGCGACACCGCGAGGTCCTGGGCAACGTGCTGGGTTTCGAGCTCGCCGTAGGTGAGCTCATAGGTGACGGGCTCGTTGGCGCTCACGAACAGCTCAAAGGTATCGCCGGCCGGAACCCGCGAGTCGAGCTCCACCCACAGCTCGGGCGGCTGGTTGTCGAAAACGGCGGCGACGGCGAAGACCAGGCCAGCAGCCACCAGGAGGCCGGCGCCCGGCAGCAACCAGCGCCTCATGACTTGCTGGTCACGAAGGGAATGTTCCGGTAGCGGTGATCGACGTCGAGGCCATAGCCGTAGACGAACGCGTCATCGATCTCGAATCCCAGGTAGTCGATGTCGACCTCCACCAGCCGCCTCGATGGCTTCGAGAGCAGGGTCGCGACCCTGACGGATTCGGGGCCGCGGCCGCTCAGGTAGCCGTGCAGGTACTGGATGGTGAGGCCGGTGTCGATGATGTCCTCGACCACCAGCACGTGCCGGCCCTTGAGGCTCGAGTCGAGGTCCTTGACGAGTTTCACCTCGCCGCTGGACTCCGTGCGGGAGCCGTAGGAGGAGACCGACAGGAAGTCGACGGTGAGCGGCAGGTCGATCGCGCGCACCAGATCGGCCATGAAGATGAAGGCGCCGTTCAGGACGCACACGAGATGGAGATCTTGGCCTTGGTAGTCGTTCGTGATCTTCGCGCCCAGCTGTGCCACGCGCCTGGCGATCTGCTCTTCGCTGATCTGCACGCCGCCGTCACCGACGCTGAAAATCGAGTTGTTTCCGGTTGCCTCCGCTGCCGTTGCGGACTTCTTGTTGGGGCTTGCCTCGCCGTCAGGGGCCATGAGGCCAAGTATAACGTCCCGTCCCGGGCAGCCCGGATCCGGTGATGCA
>Ga0209487_1002321_pt1 | contig 15516 bp, 14 predicted proteins | sample Poulit2012_FD_187524 | JGI IMG/M metagenome (GOLD analysis project Ga0209487, IMG submission 187524) | Agricultural soil microbial communities from Georgia to study Nitrogen management - Poultry litter 2012 (SPAdes) (version 2) | ecosystem: Environmental > Terrestrial > Soil > Agricultural land... | reverse complement strand
TCGGCCACAAATGCGCCATTCATTTTTATTATGTCTTCTAGCTGCTTAATGGTAAACGGCGTGGTTACAAACCCCTCTTCCCTTTGTTTAGCGGTTAAATTGCTGTATAAGTTCTTCTCTTGAAGGGATAGAATACGTGGTATATCTTTATCCGTTCCTATTCTAGTTTTTATCATTTATATACTGTGTTATAGGTGGGTAGATGACGGCATTTTGACCGCCTTTTTTTTAAACTCTAATCTACGACAATATACTTATATCCTTTATTTTATATTTCGGAAAGTCTCTTCTTTTTTCAGCAAGTAAATATTCAACGCCACTTTTTTTTTGAACGGAATCCATTTTAATACAATTCCTAAACCAATTGCACATATAGCACCTGATATTGTTTCAATTATGCTATCGTCAACTAATAAATAAGCAATAACTCCAATGATTATAATTCCAATTGTGTGAGCAATTCCGCAACATCCGATTTTATAAGACAAGAATCTTTTTTAAAAAAATCCATTTCACTTGCATCTGTTTTCCTGATTGAGTTTTATATTCTTTTATTCTTGGTGCTAAAATAGCAGTAAGTCCTCCACAAATCATTGCTTTATATCCTCCATTTAAATTTTTATATGTAAAATGCAAGATTGTCCAAATTATAATAAATATTACAAAGAAAACTAAGTGGCTTAAAATTTTGATTTTTGTTTTTTTACTCATAATTTTTTCAATTTTGAGTTCGTTAGTTAATGAATAGCAACGTTTAGCGCTTGGCGAAGAAGCGGATTCGAACCTCTAACTTTAGTTATTTGCATTAAACTTTGTTTGAAATCCAAAATTTCCTTTACGTGCTAAACCCGCTTTTTTGCCAAACGTTTGTTGGTAGAAGATTACTTCTTATAACCTTTTTTATAAGGCAATTTAGATAGTTGCATGAAATATTCTCCTTTAGAGCCTTTAACTTTAGTCACTTTAGTCTTTACTTTTGCATTATGCTTCAAGCCCCATTCTTCATTAAGGTCAGTCCAAATTCTAATAAAAACAACATCAGGATTATGGCTTAGTGGTTGATATATTGAATCCCAATCTTCATTGATTTCATCTTTCCCGAGATCGGTATTCATAAAAACAACTACTTTATGTTGATAACTATCCAGATCAATCGAACTTGGAAAAGTAATGTAATTCAAAAGACTATTGAAGTTTCCGATATATTTATTTACGGTAGAGCTAAAGTCTGTAGCATTACATTCTTCATAACTTTCGTCTATAGTTGAATTATTAAGCTCCTTTAATTCTACTGCACTACAAGTAGTTTCACCATTGTAACAGAGTAATCTGTTGTTGCTATTGTAAACAAGTGCTTCATTCGGAACCGAAATAAGTGTGAAATAAGTAATGTCTTCGGAATTTAAACTTGTAATTGGCTGAACGTCAATTACATTCTCTTGTTTCGGCAAGGAATTTATATTACTATAAATCTCTTCTTGGGAGTAAACATTTAGATTAGGTACACCAACTATAATTTTAATTATACTGCCACATGACCATGCAGATATTGATATTAAGCTGGCTATAAATAACCAGCTTAATCCTTTTAAAAATTTATTCATCTTCTAAATCTATCCAGTTAATGTTTGTAGTTAAAATCTCTAAAATATAGTAATTACCGTCTGTGTCAATTAATTGTTTAGCAATAACTTCTCTATCTTCTATATTAAAATTTCCTATTGAATACGTTTCAAAATCAATATAAACATGTTTTACTGAACCACATCTAAAACCAATACCACATTTACAGTCTCCTTGACATTTTGTTGGATCTTTGCTTGGTTTTAGTCTAGCTAATTTAAATTTTATACCAGCGCCAACTTCTGTAACTTTAGGAAAACTTGATGACATACCGACTATTTCATAGTCTGGTTGTATTGGAATATACACTCGATTTTCGCCGATATTAATGAAAGCTTGGCGTTTATGGTCTAAGATTAGATTATGAACACCAATTTCTTCTTGAAATTCAGAATCGAGATCGAAAATTTCGTCATGTGGCACATTGATTAAACTACTTTCGGTTTTACTTTTTACTTCTAGTAGATTATTATCCATCTGTTCTTCTGAACAAGAAATAAGAATTAATGAAAAAGAAAAAGTAGCGAAAATAAAAACTGCAATTGCAATAAAACTTGACTTAGAATTTGTTTTCATTTTAAACAATTTATTAAAATAACCTACTTCAGTTTTAGGTCTTATTCAGCATCTTCCGACCGCTGGTCGAAAAGAACTGCATAGTTTTTAGTGCACAATATTTCGTATTTCCTTGTATGAATTCTAAAGTATCTACAAGCGAGCCGTCTAATTTTACACGATGAACTAATTCGTAATTTTCTACCAACATCGTTATATACGACATGTCTAAATGCTTTTGGCGTTTATATTCTTATTGTTGACATGTAGTAGTTTTATTTCTTACCATAAAACTTAATATTTATAACAACAAAACCTAAAAGAATTCTTAAACACTTAGAAAGAAACGCCAAACAAACTCTACTTTTTTACACAAAAAACCACCTTCTATTAAGAAAGTGGTTTTAAAAACTAATGATTTAATATTTTAGAAAAAGCTAGTTTGCTAATAGCGCTCTTGCATTTTCCATGCTCGACACCATTTCTTCTTTCATAGCATTTACAGCGGCTTGTTGCTCTTTCATCAGTTCGATACTCTCTTTTATCTGGTCTTCATTCATGCCTTCTAAACGATCTTCTTTGTAAGGGAATACCTCGCCAAAGTTTTTCATCCAGTCCATCATGCTATTGTGCGCAGCTTCTAAGTCTTTTGCAGCATTTTTATATGGTATAGCATTCATCGGATCATCACCAGCACTTTCTTCTAAATTCTGACGTAACTCACTTAGTTTCCCCATCTGTGGCATCATTTCGTCATGTACCTCCATCACCTCATCCAATAACTGATAAAACTGCTCGGAATCGGTTGTTGCAGTATTCTTCTCGCTTTTGGTGGAGTTTCCACAAGACGCAACTGTAAGTGCTATAAAAGCAATAAATAAAGTTCTAAATAATTTCATTTTCTGTGTGTATATAAGTTAACCTAAATTATAAATGGAAGAGTAAAAACCATTCCAACGTGGGTCAAAGATAACTAGGAGTTTTACAATAACAAAGAGGTAATTCATTTCCCTTTGTACAAGTTTACGCCTCTAGACTACAAGTCTTTTATATTTTTAAGTCTGGTTTTTAAAACGCTACTGCTAAATATATATACGCAACAGGTTATAGTAAGCCAGGGTAAGCGCAAAATAAAAGGTGTTGCAAAGCATGCAACACCTTTTGTATTCTTTAGTTATGAAATAGCTTACATGGTGAATAATGGCTTATTCGACATCATGTCCGATACTTTCTTAGCAACCGATGCTGCTACTTCTTCATTACCAATATTCATAAGTACCTCGTCGATTAGATCAACGATTTTCCCCATATCCTCTTCTTTTAGTCCACGGGTAGTAACTGCAGCTGTTCCAACTCGGATACCGCTAGTTACAAACGGCGATTTATCGTCGAAAGGCACCATGTTTTTATTTACCGTAATATGCGCTTTATCAAGTGCATCCTCGGCATCTTTTCCGGTGATATCCTTATTGCGTAAATCGATAAGCAATAAATGGTTATCGGTTCCGCCAGAAATCAGGTCATAGCCTTTAGCTACAAAAGCTTTTGCCATAACATTCATATTTTTCTTTACCTGCACCATATAGTGTAGGAACTCATCGGTAAGCGCCTCGCCAAATGCTACTGCTTTTGCTGCGATAATGTGCTCTAATGGACCTCCTTGGTTTCCTGGGAAAATCCCGCTATTCATAAGCGAAGACATTTTTCTAGGCGTACCGTTTTTAAGTTTAATACCAAATGGGTTGTCGAAATCTTTCCCCATCATAATCATACCTCCTCTTGGACCACGTAAAGTTTTGTGGGTAGTAGTGGTAATCACATGACAGTGCGGTACAGGGTCGTTTAAAATTCCTTTTGCGATCATTCCTGCTGGATGCGCAATGTCTGCCATAAGGATGGCTCCTACTTTATCGGCAATTTCTCTAAATCGCTTATAGTCAATATCTCTAGGGTAAGCCGATGCACCAGCGATAATCATTTTTGGATTTTCGCGAAGCGCAACTTCTTCTACTTGATCGTAATCGATTAATCCGGTTTCTTTATCTACTCCGTAAAATACTGGATTGTATAATCTACCTGAAAAGTTAACTGGAGAACCATGAGTTAAATGTCCACCATGCGAAAGGTCAAAGCCTAAGAAAGTGTCGCCAGGATTCAATACTACAGAAAATACTGCTGTATTGGCCTGTGATCCGCTATGTGGTTGTACGTTTACATATTCTACTCCAAATAATTCTTTTGCACGATCAATTGCCAGTTGCTCTACTTTATCTACTACCTCACAGCCTCCGTAGTAACGTCGTCCTGGATAGCCCTCTGCATATTTGTTTGTTAAGATAGACCCGGCAGCCGCCATAACATCATCGCTAACGAAGTTTTCTGAAGCTATTAACTCCAGTCCGTTAAGCTGACGTTGTCTCTCTTCTTCAATTAAGTTGAAAATTTCGGTATCTTTTCCCATCATAATAAGTTTTTTATGCATTCAAAAATACAAATAGATTCTGAATAATGTTAAGATAATCTTATCTTTGAATCGTTTGTATCCTTATAATTAACACTTATCACATTCTCAATTATCTATGACGTTAACAGCAAATGATATAAATAGAAAATCTTGGTTGGAAGTAAACAAAGACTCCGACTTCCCTATTCAAAATATTCCATTTGGTATTTTCCTTCGTCCAGACGACGTAATTACCGCTGGAACTAGAATTGGCGATTATGCCATAGACCTTGCCGCTTTGCATAGCCTAGGTTATTTTAAAGGCATAGATTTAGATTCAGAAATATTCGCACAAGACACGCTTAACGATTTTATTAGCCTTGGACGGACTACTTGGCGTAAAGTACGAAACAGACTATCGGATATATTTTTATTATCCAACACTAGTTTGCAAAACAATAGTGCAGATCGTGAAAAAGTGTTGTTTGACATAACCGATGTAGAAATGCAATTACCGGTACAAGTAGGCGATTACACCGACTTTTACTCTAGTAAAGAACATGCAACCAATGTGGGGAAAATTTTTCGTGATCCGGAAAACGCTCTACTTCCAAATTGGCTGCATATTCCTGTAGGTTATCATGGACGAAGTTCTACTATTATTCAAAGTGGCTTACCAGTACGCCGTCCATGGGGCCAAATAAAAGAAAAGAACGTCGAGAACCCGGTATTTAGTCCATCAAAAATGTTAGACTATGAGTTGGAAATGGCATTTGTTACGTCCGATGCAAATAAGCGTGGGAAAAGCGTAGATGTGAACGAGGCCGAAAAACACATTTTTGGGATGGTATTGCTAAACGATTGGTCGGCTCGCGACATTCAAGCATGGGAATACGTTCCATTAGGGCCTTTTTTAGGAAAGAACTTTGCGACTACCATCTCGCCATGGATTGTTACTTTAGACGCGCTACAGCCATTTAAAACTACTAGCCCAGTACAGGAGAATCCAAAACCACTACCCTATCTTCAAGCAACAGATAGCAAGTATAGCTACGACATACATTTGGAGGCGCATATTAAAACGGAAAGAAGCAATTTTCAAAGAATTACTAAAACGAACTTCCAATACATGTATTGGACCATGGCACAGCAACTGGCACATCATACCGTGAATGGTTGTGAAGTGAGAAGTGGTGATTTATTAGGAAGCGGTACCATTTCTGGGACAACGCCAGATTCTTTTGGATCTATGTTAGAGCTTAGTTGGCGCGGTCAAAGACCTATTCCACTTGATAATGGCGAGATTAGAAGTTTTCTTGAGGATGGAGATGAGCTTAAAATTACCGGTTACGGCCAAGCAAATGGTATTCGAATTGGCTTTGGAGAATGTACGGGTAAAATTCTTCCCGCAAATAAAAAGTAAAGACATAAAAAAGGTTTGAGTCGTTTCTCAAACCTTTTTTTCGTTTTATAACTGCTGCAATACCCTTGCACTAATAGTATTATGCGAGCTGTGGTGTGCAAGTTGTCCGTTTCTTAATACGATAAGTTGTGGACTCTGGTGCCATACCTGAAAACGCTCGGCTACCTTATCGGATATTGGCCTATAGGCCAACAGATCTAAGTAATACATCCCGTAATCGTCCGTAGGTTCTAACTCCGACTCAAATCTACTTAACACCATACTGCTTATCCCGCATCTAGTCGAGTGCTTAAAAATAAATACCGGTCGTTGGTGCGATTCTTTTACTATGACGTCTAACTGCTCTTCCGTTGTGAGATTTTTCCACGGCAGCGGCTCTTTATCAGGTTTCTTATCTTTCTTTTTATTTCTAAAAAATCCAAACATGGGGTTTAATTTTATTTTCTACTTGTATCTACACACAAGCTAATTTTGTATAACCAAAGATAGCGAACTTTAAACTAAAAGTCTTTAGCAGATCGGTTTATAGCTTAATTCATTCTTGTTTCCACAACAAGAAGGTGATTCGCTAGCTAAAGAATTTAACAGATAATCCGTATATTTATATATTATCTCTAAACGAGATAAATGCAATCGATAACCAAAAACAACTTACCATGATAAGATCCAAAGCATTTACCTTATTTCTTATCGCCTTCTGTAGTGCGTTTATTTTTTCCTGTAAGGAGAAACCCCAAAAAAAGGAAAGCTCATCAACAATAGAAATAAAAGCGGAAGTGGATAAAAAAGCAATAACAAAACTAGCCGATAGTATTGCAATGCATGCGCAAGTCACTTTACTATCGAATGTTGCCAATGCCATTCAGCAAGGCGGCACCGAACACGCTGTAGAATTTTGTAATACGAAAGCTATTTCGCTTACTGACTCTATTGCAGGGTTATATACCGTAGCGATTCAGAGAATTACCAATAAACCACGTAATCCGAACAACTATTTGGCTACGGCACAAGACTCTTTGGTGTGGGATAAAATGTTGCAACACACGCAAGAAAAAGGCAAACTGCCTACAGGGTTTTTGGAAGCCGATGCTGGCGAATACTACTACTATAAACCTATTGCCATGGGCATGCCTACTTGTGTGAAATGCCATGGCGGAACAGACGATATAAACCCTAGAACAAGAGAAATATTACAACAACGATATCCTACCGATAAAGCTACAGGTTATAAAACAGGAGACTTTAGGGGGATGTGGAAGATTAAAATGAAAAGTCTATAAATTAAATACAAGATGGAAGAAAAGACAAGCCCAATATCTTGGCAAGATTTTGAAAAGTTAGAAATGCGAGTAGGTACTATTATTCAAGCTGAAGAATTTAAAGAAGCTAGGAATCCGGCATATAAAGTTATTGTAGATTTTGGGGATTATGGCAAACGAAAATCATCGGCCCAGATTACCAAATTATATCAGCCTGAAGAACTAATAGGAAAACAAGTAATTGCTGTAGTAAATTTTCCACCCAAACAAATAGCCAACATGATGAGTGAGTGTCTTATTTTGGGTGCTGTTGACGGCGAGGAGGTTACGCTTCTCACTTCGGATAAGCAAGTAAAAAATGGACTGCGAATTGGCTAATTAATAACTCTTATAATAACAATAATACTAGTTATCATATTATCTTTATCCATACTATTTGTTCCTATTGGTTTTATCGTAACCGAAAACAATGCGAAATATATTTTAGCAGGCTATAATACGATGAGCGAAGAGGAAAGGAAAAAAATAAACCTAAAGGTCTATCTTTCATTTTTCAGAAGGTTTCATGTATTCCTAGGTATTACTTCGCTTATACTAAGCTTGGTTATTTATTTTCTTGTAAGTGAAGTGGCAGCTGCTATATTCCTAGCTATATACCCTATTCCAGCGTACCTATATTTTATAGTTAGAAGTTCAAAGTTTTAAAAAGGTATAAAACCAAGTCTAGCAAAGCAGCTATTATAAAGCTTTTGTAGCTAAGGTTTTAAAACGATGGTTTTTAAAATAAGAAGCTCCGTGTAGCGATACATTGGCAATTAAGATAAGGTTTTGTAGAAAAGTTAGAGAATCTCTGCCATACGGAACCCTGTATATAAGCGTTACGCGCTAGCGCAACTGTCTTTTTGTCGTTCAAAACCCAAAATAACCCGACAAAATGACTTATTCTTAAAATGGCTTGTTCTTTGTTAATCTAAAGCTGAAGAAGAAACAAATTACTAACAAAACATACATCTATATATGAACTTTAATAATTTTACTATAAAATCGCAGGAGGCGGTCCAACGTGCTCAACAAATTGCGCAGGGTCACTCTCACCAGCAGATTGAAAATGAGCACCTTTTCCAAGGAATCTTGGAAGTAGATCAGAACGTAATGCCGTTTTTGCTAAAGAAACTAGACGTAAATGAGGCATTATTAAAGCAAATTATTGAAAAGCAATTAGAGAGCTTTCCTAAAGTAGAAGGAGGCGATATTATGCTTTCTAGAGAAGCTTCACGTACCGTAAGCGGTGCTTCTATCATTGCCAGAAAGATGGACGATGAATACGTTTCTATCGAACATCTTCTCTTGGCCATCTTCGATTCTAAAAGCCCTGTAGCACAAGCTATAAAAGACCAAGGGGTAACCAAGAAGAATCTAGAAATGGCTATAGAAGAACTTCGTAAAGGCGAGCGAGTAACTTCGCAAACAGCCGAAGACACTTACAATGCGTTGAATAAATATGCATTGAACTTAAACGAAATGGCTAGTGATGGTACGCTAGATCCGGTGATAGGTAGAGATGAGGAAATTCGTAGAATTTTGCAAATCCTATCTCGTAGAACAAAGAATAACCCTATTCTAGTAGGAGAACCAGGGACAGGTAAAACCGCTATTGCCGAAGGATTAGCCCATCGAATAATCGCAGGCGACATTCCCGAAAACCTAAAGGACAAAAAGGTATTTTCATTAGACATGGGAGCCTTAATAGCTGGAGCAAAATACAAAGGAGAGTTTGAAGAGCGATTAAAATCGGTAATTAAAGAAGTGTCCTCTAGCGATGGTCAAATCATCCTATTCATTGACGAAATCCACACCCTAGTAGGTGCTGGAGGTGGTCAAGGGGCTATGGATGCTGCCAACATATTAAAACCAGCTTTAGCACGTGGAGAGCTTAGAACAGTTGGAGCTACCACTCTAGATGAGTATCAGAAATACTTTGAGAAAGACAAAGCCTTGGAGCGTAGATTCCAAAAAGTAATGGTAGACGAGCCAGACACCGAAAGTGCTATTTCCATTCTTAGAGGAATTAAAGAAAAATACGAAACCCACCATCAGGTGCGCATTCGTGACGAAGCGATTATCGGAGCAGTAAAACTATCACAACGTTATATCAGTAATCGTTTTTTACCTGATAAAGCTATCGATTTAATGGACGAAGCTGCTTCTAAATTACGAATCGAAATCAATAGCAAACCTGAAGAACTAGATGTGCTAGACAGAAAGGTGATGCAATTGGAGATTGAAATCGAGGCTATAAAACGAGAGCAAGATGAAAATAAAGTAAAAATACTTCAAGCCGACTTAGCCAACTTAAAAGAAGAGCGAAACGAATTAAACGCAAAGTGGCAAAGCGAAAAGCAAGTAGTAGACAATGTACAAGCGCTTAAAAAGCAAATTGAAGAGTTCAAACTTCAAGCAGAACGAGCCGAACGCGAAGGAGACTTTGGAAAAGTTGCCGAATTACGTTACGGGAAGATTAAAGATGCACAAGATGCCCTCTTTAAATTAGAAGAAGATTTAGTTAAAAATCAAGAGAAAGGTTCGCTTATAAAAGAAGAGGTAACCTACGAAGATATAGCCGAAGTTGTTGCTAAGTGGACTGGAATTCCAGTGGCAAAAATGCTGCAAAGCGATAAAGAGAAGTTACTGAACTTAGAAGATGAGATACACAAACGTATTATTGGTCAAGAAGAAGCAGTAAACGTGGTGAGCGACGCCGTTCGTCGTAGTCGTTCCGGATTACAAGATCCGAACCGACCAATAGGTTCCTTCCTTTTCCTAGGTACAACAGGAGTTGGTAAAACGGAACTTGCGAAAGCCCTTGCAGAAAATCTCTTTGATGATGAACATGCCATGACGCGAATAGATATGAGTGAATACCAAGAGCGTCACAGCGTAAGTAGATTAATCGGTGCCCCTCCAGGATACGTTGGATACGACGAAGGTGGACAACTAACAGAAGCCGTGCGAAATAACGCGTACTCAGTAGTCTTATTGGATGAAATAGAAAAAGCCCATCCAGACACATTCAACATCCTACTTCAGGTGTTGGACGAAGGAAGGCTTACCGACAATAAAGGACGCGTAGCCGACTTTAGAAACACGATTATTATCATGACTAGTAATATAGGAAGTGATATAATACAAGAAAGGTTCGAAACAATACCAGACATAGATACCGCAGCTGCATCTGCAAAACAAGATGTGCTAAGTTTACTACGACAAACCGTACGACCAGAGTTCTTAAACCGAATCGATGACATAGTGGTGTTCTCACCATTATCCAAAGAAAACATTAAGGACATTGTAAAATTGCAGATTCAAAGTTTATCTAAAATGGTAGCCGAACAAGGTATTACTCTAGATGCTACGCCAGAGGCAATAGCCTTCTTGGCAGAAAAGGGATACGATCCGCAGTATGGAGCACGCCCTGTAAAACGTGTAATACAAAGGGAAGTATTAAACAACTTGTCTAAGGAACTTTTAGCAGGAAGGATAACTAACGACAGCATAGTCCTTATTGACTCCTTTAATGATGAGTTAGTCTTTAGAAATAAAGGATAAGAATCTAATTACAACCAATAAAAAACGCACTTGAAAACCAAGTGCGTTTTTTTATATCTCAACTTGTAATTACTACTTGTTCTTAATGTCCCCAAGGCCTTGGTGGCGTTGGAATTTCTTGCGTTAAGTCGAAAGCCACTCTAAAGTGGTTTGGCGTAGTTACTCTTCGTAAATTATACGTATACTCTTCTTCATCGATAGTTACCCACCATACATTTCCTGATGCATACGGAATAAGATCAGCTGTTTCTTGGTCGGCAGGGAAAAACTGTACATTTTCCATAGCGGTATTACTAGTAGTTCCACCATACATTGTTACCTCATCATCGCTTCCGTCTTCCAATCGGTGGTCGTGTTTCAATTCAATTCCAGCATCAGTCTTGGTAAAAACCCAAGTACGGGAAAGGTTGTCGCCAACGTGAAAAGGTATTTTAATTACATTCTCACTACACTCCATTACATACATCACTAAGTCTTGTCCTGCAAAATCTTCTGGAGCTTCACCCGAGCCATCATATACACCAGCATAGGCTTTTCCGCAATGCTCTTGTAAACGTTGCCAGAACTTTTCTTGTGGACTATTCGGATCTACTGAAGTTACAGTCTTACTCACTTCTGGAGCGCTTGCAACCTCAACCTCCGACTTATTTGCCTTGTTTTCTTGTGCACAAGAAAAAGACAAAACAAGCAATAACATACTAATAACTGAAAGTTTTCTCATAGATTTCTTAAATAAGGTTAAACCCAAACATAGTCTTTTATTTAGTATTTTTACAAATTCAACTAGCTCAAATGGTTTAATGCCTAAGTAAAAACACCATTTATATTTATAAAAAATACTTTCATGCTTAAAAAACGCTCCCTTGGTTTTTACCGATATTACCTCTTGTTTTTTATTTTTCTTAGTAGCAGTATCCTATCGGCACAAATTCCAGATTATTATAACTCTATAAATTTAGACGACCAAGGCGATTCGTTACGAGAACAATTACATGATTTAGTTAGTAGTACGCAACACACCATATTACCCTATACTTCTAGCCGAGAAGTAGACGTTTGGGATGCTTTACGAATGATGGACCAAGATTTAGAACAAGAAGATCCTTATTTACTACTGGTTTATGGCTACGACGATAATGATAACAACTCACGGACAGACAGGACGCGCTACCATATATTCTCCTGTCATAGAAGTCCCTGTCCAGAAGGTACATGGAATCGAGAGCATGTGTATCCTAGATCTTTAGGCACACCAAACCTTGGATTTGATAATGCGGGCAGCGATGTTCATGCGTTAAGAGCTATAGATACCGATATGAATTCCCTTAGAAGCAACCGACTTTTTGATGCAGGACAAGGAAATGCACAGCTCACCGCTAGAGGATTATTTTATCCAGGTGATGAATGGAAGGGCGATGTTGCAAGAATGATGATGTTCATGTATTTGCGTTATCCAACTCAATGCGTAGCCACAAATGTTGGTTATGGCGCTACTTCTTACGCACCGCTTAATGATATGCCCGACATATTTCTAGAATGGAATGCCGAGGATCCGGTTAGCGATTTTGAACGTGCTAGAAATGAAATTGCTTATGATTTACAAGGCAATAGAAATCCGTTTATCGACAATCCAGCATTGGCTATTAAGATATGGTCGGGACCACAAAGCGAAGATACTTGGGGCATTTTAGAAGTGCAAGACTACGAAGAGGAAAACTATGTCTTCTCCCCTACTATCACCGGAGACGAAACCTGTCTATCCTACACATTAAATACAACATTAGACTATGCGGTGTACGATATAACTGGAAAGCAATTAATGCAAAATAAATTAAAACGCTGCATCGATTTTTCAACTTATGAATCTGGAGTGTATTTTGTTATATTGCATAACAGAAATGTGCAGCAAACTATTAAAATTGTAGTGCCCTAAAAATTTCAAAGCAACCGATATTACATTTAATACTTATTCAAAAATTAATCTCTATGACCAGACTGTTTATCCTTGCTTTAAGCTTGGCTTTTTTATCTTGTAAAACAAACTCCACCCATCACAGCTCAGACTCTCCAAGTACTTATGGAGAACAGATTAGTGCTCAAAAATTAAAGGAACATCTATATATAATAGCAAGTGATAGTTTAGAGGGTAGAATGACAAGTTCTATTGGACATGAAAAAGCCTTAGAGTACATAGAAAATCATTACAAAGAAATCGAAGTGCCAGGTGGTATGCCAGACCAATCGTATTTACAAACGGTGCCAAGTAGTTTCTTTCAGCGTGGTGCAGATTTTGGCGACTCTTATAATTTATTGGCCTTTATAGAAGGAAGTGAGTACCCGAACGAAGTTATTGTTATTAGCGCACATAGCGACCACATTGGTGTGCGCAATGATGGCGAAATATACAATGGTGCCGATGACAATGGTAGTGGTACGGTTACCCTTATGGAATTAGCAAGAGTATTCAAAAAAGCAGCTGATGCTGGAGATAGACCAAAGCGTTCTATTTTATTTCTACATGTTACAGGCGAAGAAATCGGTCTTTATGGTTCTCGTTATTACGCCGATGAAAATCCGATTTATCCATTGGATAATACTATCTGCAACTTGAATATCGATATGATTGGGAGAATCGATCCGCAAAAAGAAAACAATCCGGACTATATCTACCTGATTGGAAGTGATAAAATAAGCACCGAACTACATGAGATTTCGGAAATGGCAAATGCACAATATACCAACCTAGAGCTGGATTACACGTATAATGACGACAACGATCCAAATCGATTTTACTACCGAAGCGATCATTATAATTTTGCTAAGAACGGTATTCCAGTAATATTTTATTTCAACGGTGTACATGAAGATTACCACGCTGTGGGCGATACGCCAGATAAAATTGACTACGACTTACTAGCCAAGCGCGCTAAGCTAATATTCTACACCGCATGGGAAGTAGCCAATAAAGAGGAGCGTTTGAGTATAGATTAATAGGCTAAATACTATTTAAACAAAATCCGCTGTTAGTAGCCAAATTAGGTACCACAGCGGATTTTTTATCTTCTCTTGTTTTCTCCCTCTCCTACTTAACTTCAGCTAAAGTCAATTCCAAACTTCGCTTTATCATATCGAGAGCACGATCAATAGTTGCCAATTTTGTTCTAAACGATAGGATGGCGATTCGAATAACAAATCGTTCGTCTAACAGAGTTGAACTCAAAAACACACTTCCATCTTCGTGAATATGTTGCATGAGTTTTTTATTGAATTCGTTTTGGTTCTTTTTAGCAGGATACCAAAAATAACTGACAGATAAATCAGGCTTAGGTCCAACTTTGAAACCCATTTCCACTAACTTCTTTCTGAAATACGTTGTCAATAATAATTTCTCTTCCAAAGCAGCAACAAAAGGTTTTATACCGTGTAGCTGCAATGGTAACCACATTCGCATCCCTCTAAAGTGTTTGGTTAATTCCGGAGAAACATTAGCCGGATCACGAGTAAGATCGGCTGTTAGTGCATCTTGCATGTAATTCCCGGTAGTTCGATTGGAATGCAAAACAGCTTCTGCATCTTTAATCAGTACCGCTCCTAGCCCATAAGGTAAAAACATTCCTTTATGCGGATCGACCACTAAAGAATCGGCTTTTTCAATGCCTTTGAATAAGTCTTTTTTAGAAGACAACATAAAGAAACCACCATAAGCTGCGTCAATGTGGTACCACAGGTTGTGGCGCTTGGCAATAACCGCTATTTCATTTAAAGGATCTATAGCTCCTACATCGGTTGTTCCTGCAGTAGCAATAATCAAAAAAGGTTGTAAGCCTAAGGAAATATCTACTTCAATTTGTTTATTGAGGTTGGTGGTATCAATTTTATACTCCTCGTCTAATTCCAACTGTCGGACAATCACATCCTCCAACCCGATAATCCGCAAGGCTTTTTTAAGGCAATGATGTGCTTGCTCGCTTAAATATAACACGGATTTGGTGATGTGTTCATTTTTCACCTTGTATTTATCACGTGCTGCAGTCAAAGCAATCAGATTGGCAATAGACCCTCCTGAAGTTAAATTCCCTACTGCAGTTTCAGGAAAAGAAAAGACTCCTTTCAACCAGTTTATCACTTCGTTTTCAATAGCCACTGCTCCAGGCGAAGCATAGGAAACACCAGCATATTCATTGGAAACCGCTGCAAGAAAATCGCCTAATGCCGAAGCGTAAATACCACCACCTGGAATATAACCTACGTGACCACCAGAAGCAGCACGTAAACCAGGTTCATTAACTTCTTCTTTAAAAACACCCAGAATATCATCCATGGATTTTCGCGTATCACCTTGAATCTTTAATTTTTTAAAATCTGGTGCTTTAGAATTGAACGACTCCGCTTCAGGAAGTTCTTCAATAAACGTATCGGTGAATTGTTTTACTTTCTCTAGTAATACTTCTCGGTCATCCATAGGAATCTCTAAGCTTTTCGATACTTCTTCGTACGCGTTTATTTTGTTGATTAAATCTTGCATGGTCATTGAGTTAATGCCTCACCATAATCGGTTGAGAGAAAACAAATTATCTTTAAATTTCGATTCTAATAAAATACAGAAT
>Ga0209487_1002320_pt1 | contig 15516 bp, 16 predicted proteins | sample Poulit2012_FD_187524 | JGI IMG/M metagenome (GOLD analysis project Ga0209487, IMG submission 187524) | Agricultural soil microbial communities from Georgia to study Nitrogen management - Poultry litter 2012 (SPAdes) (version 2) | ecosystem: Environmental > Terrestrial > Soil > Agricultural land... | reverse complement strand
CCTGGGATATCCGTGAGGCGCTCTCCCGGGCGGGCGTCACCGGCGAGGGTGGCGCCCTCATCGACCACATCGAGCTGTTTGGCCCCAGCGAGCGGGCCCATTCCCGCAACTTCGTGCTGTGCCCCGGCCGGGCGTACGACCGCTCCCCCTGCGGGACAGGGACCAGCGCGAAGCTGGCCTGCCTGAGCGCGGACGGCAAGCTGCGGCCGGGCGCGATCTGGCGCCAGGAGAGCGTCATTGGCAGCGTCTTCGAGGGCAGCTACGAGCCGCTGGGCGACGGGCGAATATCACCCACCATCAGGGGCGAGGCGTTCGTCACCGCACACAACCGCCTCCTCTTCGACGAGCGCGATCCCTTCCGGCTGGGCATAGGATGAGCGGCCACGTCGTCGTGGTCGGCGCGGGGATAATTGGCCTCTCCAGCGCCTGGTACCTGCGCGAGGCCGGCTTCGAGGTGACCGTGGTCGAGCGCGACCAGGAGGAGCGTTTCACCAGCTCCTTCGGGAACGCCGGCATGATCGTCCCCAGCCACGTGGTGCCGCTGAGCGCCCCGGGGGTCGTCTGGCAGGGGATCAGGTGGATGAGCGACCCGATGAGTCCGTTCTACATCAAGCCGCGCCTCTCGCCGGGCCTGCTCGCCTGGGGCTGGCGCTTCTGGCGCTCGGGCACCGAGGAGCATGTGCGCCGCAGCGCACCCCTGCTGCTGGAGCTGAACGAGCGCAGCCGCGAGCTCTACCGTGAGGTGATCCCCCGGCTGGGGGAGGAGGTCGCCTTCAGCGAGCGCGGGATTCTCATGTTGTGCAACACCGCGGAGGGCCTGAACCAGGAGGCGCAGACCGCCGAGTTCGCCGCCCAGTTCGGGATGAAGACCCGGGTGCTTGGCGCGGATGAGGTGCGCCAGCTCGAGCCCGATATCGAACTGGCGGTCGAGGGGGCAGTCCACTACCCGGGCGACGCCTTCTTCGACCCCAGCAGGCTCATGCGCGCCCTGCAGGAGCGCCTCGTCCAGATGGGTGTGCGGTTCCGTTTCGGCAGCGAGGTGACCGGCCTGAGACGCGCCCGCGGTCAGGTCGATGGCGTGCTGGTCAGGCCCGTCGATACCGCAGGCGAGCCGCCGGCCCCGGCGCAGCCGCTGGAGGCGGGGCAGGTGGTGCTGGCGGCCGGCAGCTGGTCGGCGCAGCTGGGGCGTGACGCCGGGGTGCGGCTCATGCTGCAGCCGGGCAAGGGCTACTCGTTCACGATCGAGCGGCCCAGTCAACGCTTGCGCACTGCCGCGCTGCTGAGCGAGGCGCGCATCGCCGTCACGCCAATGGGGCAGCGGCTCCGGATTGGCGGGACCATGGAGCTGGCCGGCTTCGACGCCAGCCATAACGAGCGGCGCCTCGAAGGGATCAGGCGCGGCGCGTTGCGCTACTTCCCGGGACTGGACCGGGACGAGCTGCTGACCCCCGAGACCTGGTACGGCTACCGGCCGTGTTCACCCGACGGGTTGCCCTACCTGGGCCGGTCGCAGGTGGCGCCGCAGGTGATCGTGGCCACCGGTCACGCGATGATGGGGATGAGTCTGGGTCCCGTTACCGGGCAGCTGGTCGCCGGATTGGCGGCAGGTGAGGAGTTGCCGGTTGATATCGGTGCCCTGTCGCCCGCCCGGCACGGACAGGCTGGCCGGCTGTAACCCGGCTCCCTGTCAGGCGTGCGCGCCGCGGGGAAGCACTTCGAAGCGTCCCAGCTGCGACATGAGCTTGTGGAACCGCAGCGGCTTCACGAAGCAGCCGTTCGCGCCCATGTTGCTGACCGTTTGGCATACGCGGTCCCGCTCCTCTTCGGAAGCGGTGATCAGGAAGATCGGGAGGGAGCGGGTGCGCTCGTCGTCCCTCAGTGCCACCACCAGTTCGGCTCCGGTGATTCCCGGCAGCCGGTAGTTAATCAGAATCGCCGCTGGTGCAGCGGCAGCTTCGTCGAGTATCTTCAGCGTGTCCAGCGCGTCTGTGACTACCTTTACCGGTAGCTCGAAGTCGTTCCTGCGTAGTGTACGCAGGGTCAGGAAGACGTCGTCGGAGTTGTCTTCGACCAGAAGAAGGTACTGCCCATCCGGGGCTGCAGGATCGGTCCCGCCTTCGTCCAGGGCATACTTGTTGTAGTAGGTGCTGTACATGACGCTTGCCCCCCAGGGGGAATGGTAGCGGTTCTCATGGCTCTCATGTAGAAGCATCTGTCACTGTGCAAGGGTGACACTTGCGTTACCGGGACCCGTGGAAGGGGTCTCTAGGATAGATCGCAGCACTCGGTTCCATCGAGGGCGGGTCACTTGCCTCTGCCCGCCACAGTAGTCCTTGGGCGAGAATGAAGCGGCAGGAGGCGAAGCACGGTGTCAGTGAACAGGACTGCTCAGGAAGCAAAGGGCGAGCGCGGCGGTATTTTCGGACGCCTACGGCTTGAGCTGGCGACCAGACGCGCGGTACTGCTGACCGGCCTGACCCTCATTGGACTGCTGACTGGTCTCATCAGCGGCTGGACCGGACTGCCGGAGGTGATTGGCCTGGCCGGTTACGGCCTCGCCTACCTGGCCGGGGCGGTCCCACTGGCCCTCCAGGTTGGGACTGGCCTCCTGCGCCGGGAGATCACGATTGACCTTCTCATGCTTCTCGCCGCGCTCGCCGCGGCAGCGGTAGGGGAGGCGCGCGACGGCGCGATCCTGCTGTTCCTGTTCAGCCTCTCCAGCGCTCTGGAGGACTATGCGATGGGGCGTACCCGGCGCGCGGTGGAAAACCTGCTCGAGCTGCGCCCCGATACGGCGACCGTCAGGACCCGGAGCGGCCTGGAGGTCATCCCTGTTGGCGAGTTGGAACCGGGTATGCGGGTGGTGGTTCGACCGGGCGACCGGATCCCGGTTGACGGGCAGGTGGCCGCCGGCAGTAGCACCGTGGATGAATCGATGCTCACCGGCGAGTCGTTGCCAGTGGATAAGGCCCCCGACAGCCTGGTCTTTGCAGGCACCGTCAACAGCTACGGGGTGCTTGAGGTGATCGTAGGTAAGCTTGCCGAGGAGACGACTCTCGCCCGCATGATCGAGCTGGTCACCGAGGCGCAGGAGGAGCGTTCGCGGGGGCAGCGCTTCGGTGACTGGTTTGGGCAGCGTTACACGATCGTGGTCTTGCTCGGAAGTGCCCTCGCACTGCCCACGTTCATGCTCTTTGGCGAACCGCTGGCCTCTGCCTTCTACCGTACGGCGACCTTGCTGGTCGTGGCCAGTCCCTGTGCGGTAGTCATCAGCATCCCTGCGGCGACGCTCTCGGCCCTGGCCGCCGCCGCCCGCCGCGGCGTGCTCTTCAAAGGCGGCGCCTCCCTCGAACTGCTGGCCAGCGCCAAGGTCCTGGCCCTGGACAAGACCGGCACCCTGACCGTGGGGAAGCCGCAGGTGGTTGACGTGCATGCGTTCGAGGGCAGCAGCGACGATCTGCTCCGCAAGGCCGCGGCCCTCGAGGCGGGGTCCGAGCATCCACTGGCCCGGGCAATCATCTCCGCGGCCAAGCAGCGGGGGCTGGCAGTGCCCGGGTTGCTCGAAGCCCATACCCTGCCGGGGCAGGGGATGGTGGCACGGGGGAAGGACGGCCTCCTGTGGGCGGGTACCCGGAACCTTGCGGCAGAGCATGGCGTTGAGCTGAGCCCCGCGCAGGAGACGGTCGTCAACAGGTACGAGGAGGAGGGCAAAGGCCTCGTGCTGGTGGGCAGCGACCGTCTGTTGGGCGTTCTCACCTTCGCCGACCGGCTGCGCGAGCAGGCGCGCCCACTCATCGAGTCGTTGCGCCAATCGGGTCTTGAGCGTGTGGTCATGCTTACGGGTGATCATCGGCGGGCCGCCCACTCGGTGGCGTTACAGCTGGGTATGGCACCCGAGGACGTCCACTCTGAACTGATGCCGGAGGACAAGCGCAATCACATCCAGGATCTTCGTACCGGTGGCACTGTGGTGGCATTTGCCGGCGACGGTGTTAATGACGCGGCGGCGCTCGCCACTGCCGATATCGGCATAGCGATGGGCGGTGCCGGCAGCGACGTCGCCCTTGAAACCGCCGATGTGATTCTGCTCTCCGATAACCTCGCCAGGCTTGAGGATGCGTTCCTGCTGTCCCGGAAGACAAACCGGATAGTGCGGCAAAACCTGACGTTTGCCATTGCTGCCATCGTCGTGCTGGTCCTGTTCGCCCTGTTCGGCGACCTGCCGCTTCCGCTGGCGGTGCTGGGCCACGAGGGCGGCACCGTGCTCGTCGTTTTGAACGGCCTCAGGCTGCTCGCCGGTGTGGGCGGCTCGCGAGGCGGCGGGAGTGTCCAGAGGGAACCGGGTGGGGCTCCTGCGCTGCAGGCCGGGCACTAGGCCGTTTGTCACCCCGCCTCTTGGCCGTTCTGAGTATCGTCGGAATCAGGGGGCAAGGAATTGCAGGAAGCTCAAGGCGGAAGGGCCTGGCTGTTGGATCTGACGGCCAGGCACCCGGAACTGGACGAGTGTGTAGCCGATATCGATGCAGCCTACCGGCTCCTGGAGGCGTGCTACAGCGGGGGCGGGCAGGTGCTGGTGTGCGGCAACGGCGGCTCGGCCGCCGATTGCGAGCATCTGGTGGGCGAGCTGATGAAGGGGTTCGTCACCAGGCGGCCGCTGCCGGATGAAGTGGCACAGAAGTTCGCCCAGACCCACCCGGACGGCGGCCGCGAGCTGGCCGGCCGGCTGCAGGGCGCGTTGCCGGCGATCTCGCTCGTGAGCCAGACGGGGATAGCCACGGCGATAGCCAACGACATGGGCGGCGACCTGGTGTTCGCCCAGCAGGTGTACGGCTACGGGCGCCCCGGCGGTGCGCTCATCGCCATCAGCACCTCGGGCAATTCAGAGAACGTCCTCGCCGCACTGCGGGTCGCCCGGGTATTGCGCATGGGCACCATCGGCTTCACGGGCAGGGAGGGCGGCGCCATGGTGGACCTGTGCGACGTGGCGATCCGGGTGCCCCACGATGAGACCGGGCGCATTCAGGAGCTGCACCTGCCCATCTATCACACCCTGTGCGGAATGCTGGAGGACACCTTCTTTGCGGCTCCTCAGGAGGAGCGCTGACTGAAGGTGTCGAGCCGCTCTAGAACGGCGAACACTCCGTAGGAGACGATGAGCATCAGCGCGCCGAAGAAGAGCGCGTAGGGGAAGCGCACCAGGACGACGACGATGCCGCCCACGGCCAGCGCGGCTACCAGCGTGTAGACGGGGCTGGCGAGCAGGGTGAGCAGCCCGGTGCGCACGGCCCGGAACAGCTGCGGCTGCTCCTGCAGGACCAGGTAGGGGAGCGCATAGAGTTGCAGCAGCAGCCACAGGATGGCGATGCCCAGCACGACTCCCTGGAGGAGGCTGCCCACCGGGCCGCCCAGCGTGGCGTAGAAGTTCAGGTTGACGGTGATGACGGCGGCGACTGCCAGCTGTAGCAGCGCCCAGCCCCAGCCGGGCAGGAAGTACCTGCGGATGTTCGCGACGACCCCGCGGGGGTCGAACTCCTCGCCCTGCGCAATGTTGGCCGCAATCCGGTAGGCTGTAAGGGTTGCTGGCGGGCCCAGGACCACCGTGAGCCAGCAGAGGATCAGGCCCAGGTTGAGCGTGAACATTGTGGTCCAGTTGCGCCACCAGAAGACGGCGGCCTGCGAGAGGACAGCGAAGGCGTTCATGAGCCTTTCACCATCCCTGGGTACAAGTTGTGGTGGTATTGAACACAATTACTGCCAGATGCTGTATTATCCCTGAAACGATCGCGTGTAGTGGAGGCTCTCTGATGGGGGCGCATTACGGGAGGTGCCGGTGAGCGATGCACCCGAAAACAGAGTAAACGAGGTCTCGAGTATGCAGACTGCCACTGTCGACCTGACCAGCATCGACATCCGACGAGGCACACTATACCTGCCTCGTCGCCTTTATGACGCCATGTCCGAAGGCGAACTCACGGCCGTGGACACGGCTACGGGCGAGCGGATGGAGGTGCGCTTCACGCCTCCGCGCGAACTCGAGGGCCTGAGCGACTTCTTCGAGCATCACGAACTGAAGCCCAACGACGGCGTCTCCCTCCACCTTTCCGGCGCCGAGCTGCAGCTTTCTCCCGTGCGCCGCGAGCGCCGCCGCGCCTCCCGGGCACCTGAGGTGAGCCGGGTCGTCAAGGAGACCGAGCCGCTAAACCAGCACGGCGGGAGCTGGAGCTTCCTGGGCAGCGGTCACGAGCCGCAGCAGGACACGAATGAAGCAGGCGAGCACGAGTTTGACGTCAGTGCCGAGCTGCCGGCCGACGACATCGCGGCCGCCAGCCGCTTCGAGGACCGCTTCGACTTCGTGACGGCGCCACCTGCCGACGCAGCCGAAAACGACGACACCCCCGCAGGGCCCGAGGCCCAGCTCGATCCGGCACGCGCCGAGGATACGCACGACCCGCTCCTGCAGGGCGACGAGCCCGGCGGCGGGGTTGACGAGTGGCTCAAGGCGCCCCGCGATCTTTCACGCGCCTTCGGCAGCCGCTGGGGTTCATTCCTCAAGCGCCGCCCCGCCAATGAGGCTCAGCCGGGCGAAGCGCTAGAGGCCGGCGCCGAACCCACCGCACCGGTGCCACCGGCGCCGCGCACTTCGCAGCCCGATTCGGAGTGGGTGCGCGAGGTTCGCCGGGCACCGCGTGCCTCTGCCGGTCCGCTCCAGCCCGAGGCAAGCCCCGAGCCGCAGCCCGAGGAGGCCGAACCCGAACGGGAGCCGCAGGCTCCCCGGGGTGCAGCAGCCGAAACCGAGCGGGAGCTGGTGGCGGTGGGCGCGCAGAGCGGCGCCAGCGCCGTGGAGCAGGTGGCCAACTACCTGGGCAGCCCCAGCACCCCGGCCATCGTGCGCGTGAACATGGTGGCGCAGGAGCTGGGCATCGATCCCGAGGTGGCGCGGACCGCCCTCTCCCAGGTGGCCCGCAACTCGGACGGTGCCGTGACGCCCATCCGCGCCGACGTCTACCTGGTGAAGCGTTCGCAGGGTTAAGGGTTAAGCTCCTCCACCTGCGGCCGTAACCCGGCGGTGGCGACCAGCTCGCGATACTCGGCAGAGGACAGCGGGTGCCTGCCAACCGCCGCCACCAGCGCGGCCTCCAGCAGGTTAGTCGACAGCGAGCGGCCGTTCACCCGCGGGGTGGTCGTGACCAGCAGGCGGACGCCGCGCCTGCGCAGATCCTCCATGTCGTCGCTGGTGGTCGTGTTGGTGAGGATGACCTTGCCAGTGAGATCCTGGGGGGCGTACCGCCGTATGAAGTGAAAGTCGCCGGCGATGACGCTTGCCCACTCGAAATGCTTCTGCTGCACGCGGCGCCCGGTGCTCTCCTGGCGCTTGCCGGTCGGATAGAGCCACCTGATGGGCAGCTGCCGGACAACGGGCAGCAGCGTCCTGGCCAGCAGCGCCAGGTGGTCCAGCCGGTGGATGGGGAGCGGCAGGTTGAGCGTGTAGATCGCGTCGCCGAAGCGGACGTTGGCGCCGGCCTCCACCAGCGACTCGGCCATGCCGAAGCGGTCGACGGCCGCCACCATCAGGACGCGCTGCTTTCGCCACTCCAGGAGCGAATCCAGCTCCTCTACCGCCAGCCGTTCAAGGGAATCCTTGAGGCCGGCGCCGCACACGATGGGGGTGGTGCCGGCCTCGCGGGCCAGGCGCACGCCGTCGCGCAGGTAGTAGCGGCGGCCGGCAGCCTGCAGGTAGATGTCGGTGCCGCCCAGGCCCAGCGCGTCGACCTTGCCGTCCAGCTCGCGTATCAGCTGTCGGGCGGTCTCGATGCTGCCGCCGCTGCCGCGCCGCTCGATCTGCACGTACTCGCCCAGCAGCGGGATCACGCCACTGCTGTCCCGGCCCGGCGAACCGAGCGAGACGCTTACTGCACGCTTCACGGGAGAACTCCGACCATCGCGCCAGTTTACCGCCTGGCCCTGGCTGGCCGTCCCTCCGGCTGTTACCCGGCGTCCGTTGCGGCCGGCCCGTACCTCTCCAGCAGTTGCGGCAGCAGCACGATCGCGTTCGCCTCCGGCTTGCGGCCCTCTTCTGCGATCGTGGTTGGCGCCTCCTGGTGGTAGGTGCCAGACGGCAGCATGCCCGCCCCGCCCCAGCGCCTGAGCAGCAGGTTCTGGACGAGCACCTCCTCGCCGGCATGGTGCAGCGGCAGCTCGGGCCAGAAGCTGAACCCGCCCACGGCACGCAGTTTGTCCACATCGTAGAGAACGCAGGCGCCCAGCCAGGCGACCTTGTACAGCCGCGGCTCGCTCGCTGAATCGCCATCCGGCAGAGCATGGAGGACGTTCGCGGCCGCATGGAACTCTGCGCGTTGCCAGGCTGGGGAGTGGGGGTCGATCTGCTCTGCCTGAACGGGCCCCTCCCAGAACTCCAGCTTCGCCAGCTGCTGCGGCCTGACGTCCCCCAGGAACGAGAGACCGGCGGGGAAGGCCCCCGCGAAGCCGCACCCCTCGCGTTGGAGGGCCTCCAGGAGGCGTTCAAGCACCCACGGCTCCATGTAGATGTCGTCATCGAGCATCAGCGCGTAGCGGCTGCGGGCCCGGTTCACGAGGAAGTCGCGCTGCTCGGCTATGCCGTGTTTCGGCTCCCGGGTGTGCCACTCGACGGTGCCGCCGCGCTGCTCGATCAGGCGTCGGGCGGTGAGAACCGCGGGCTCGTTGCGCACGCTGCTGCTGCTCTGCTCGGCCACGACGACCCGCAGGTCGGGGTGGGTCTGCTGGGCCACGCCGGCCAGGGTGAGGGTCAGTTCAAGGGGGCGGTTGTGGGTGGGGATCAGGACATCGACTGTCGCCATTTGGGCAATTCTTGCCCAGGCCGCCGGCAGTTACCGTTGCCGGTCTCGCGATAGCAGCCGCCGCCAGCGCTCGCGGCGGCGCAGCTGCAGCGCCACCCAGAACTCGAGCACGACGCGCATGCTCAGGTAGGTGAAGAGCATCACCAGGGCGGTAGTCGTGATGTGGTCGTCGAGCAGTGGCGCCCTGCCGGCGATGGTGAGAAGCGCATAGCTGGCGGCGCTCAGCACGGCACCCCAGGCAAAGATGAGCCGGGAGGCGAGCCTGCGCCAGTGGTTGGCCTGATCGCGGGGGCGTTCGATCATGCCCGAATCGTAAGGTCGCGCGGCCGTGCGGGTAGTGAAGCTTTGAACTTGGCCAGGGGGAAGGGGGCTCATTTCGACGCTCCGTTCCCCCGAAGGTGGGTAGGATCGTGCTGGTGGTTGCTCAGGATTCCCGAAAAGCGTCGAAGGCCGGCCGGAACCGCTTCCGGAACTTTCCGGCCGATCTGCTGGCCGGAGTAAGCGTCGCCCTCGTGCTCATCCCCCAGGCGCTCGCCTACGCCGAGCTGGCTGGGCTCGATGCCGTGGTGGGCCTGCTGGCGGCGGGCCTGCCGCTCGTGGTGGCCGCGCCCATCGCCTCCAGCCCCTACCTGCAGACCGGGCCCACCGCGTTGCTGTCGCTGCTCACCTTCGGCATCCTGTCGGTGCTGTACGAGCCGGGCACGTTCGGCTACGCCTCGGCCGCGGCCTACCTGGCCCTTCTGGTCGGCTTCATCCGGGTCATCATGGGTCTCGCCCGCCTGGGCGCCGTCGCCTACTTCATGTCGCAGCCGGTCATGCAGGGGTTCACGTCGGCGGCGGCGATGCTCATCCTCATGTCCCAGCTGCCGGCTGCGCTGGGCGTGAGCGCTGCGGCCGCAAACCCGGCCCGCGGCTTCCTCGACGCCATCGGCGATCCGGGGCAGTGGGATCCGCTGTCGATTGTGTTCTCTGCCGGAACCGTACTCATCGTCCTCGCCGCCCAGCGGATCTCGCCGCTCCTGCCCGGCGTGCTCGCGGCGGTCGTCCTGGGCGTGGTGGGCAGCAACCTGTTGGGGTTCGAGGGGCCGGTCGTCGGGACGATCGACTCGCTGCTGGCCGGCCAGCTTAGCCTCCTGCTGCCCTGGCAGGACACCCCCGACCTGCTCCTGGGGGCGGTGGTGATCGCCATCGTCGGCTTCGCCGAACCCGCGGCCATTGCCCGCTCCTACTCCACCGGCCGGTCGTGGGATCCCGACCGCGAGCTGGTGAGTCAGGGCGCAGCCAACGTGGTTTCGGGCGTCCTGGGGTCGTTTCCTGTGGGCGGTTCATTCTCGCGGTCGGCGCTCAACCGCGCTGCCGGCGCGAGGACCCGCTGGAGCGTCTTCTGTACGGGAGCGACCGTGCTCCTGGCGCTCCCCCTGGTAGGCCTCCTGGCGCCCCTGCCCAAGGCCGTCCTCGCCGGCGTCGTCATCAGCGCCGTCTACCGCCTCGTGCGGCCCCGCTCGTTGCTGCGCCTGTGGCGTTACGCGCGGCTGCAGGCGGTGGTCGCCTTCGTGACCTTTGGCCTGACGCTGGTGCTGGCGCCGCGCATGGATGTTGCCGTGCTGATCGGCATCGCGCTGGCCATCGCCGTCCACCTCTATCGCGAGATGGATCTGGATATCGAATCGGGTGTCGACGGGGAGGTGCTGGTGCTGAAGCTGTCCGGAGTGCTCTGGTTCGGCTCCACCCACCTGCTGGAGGATTACGCCCGCGACCTGTTCCCGCCGCCGCCGGAGGTGAGGCGGCTGCGGATCGACGGTACGGCGGTGGGGCGGGTTGACCTCACCGGCTCACTGGAGCTGGACGCGATCCTGACCGAGGCGCAGAATCACGGCCTGGAGGTCGAGGTGGTGGGCTTGCGCCCGCACATGAAGCGGGTCCTCGAGCGAATCCGGAGAGGTTAGGCGGGGAGCTGGTAGGTCCCCGGCGTTCGCTCGTGACTGCGCTCCAGTGGCCTAGCGGCCTGCCTCGATGGGGATGTCGTCGGTAACGGGGGCCTGCTCCTGGTTGTTCTGGCGTTCCGGAGCGAGCGGTCGCGGCTCGCTGTTTGCCGGCCGTGGCCGTGCGGGCGCGCGGCGCAGCCTGGCGGCGGCGTGGGAAGCGAAGCTGCCCGGCCTGACCGTGATCCGGAGGCTACCCTGCGACTGCGGCACCGGGTCCATCCCCAGGATGTCGCTGTAGGCGAGGGTGAAGATCGATGACCCGATGTCGATCATCGCGCACCGTTCGCGCAACTCCCTGACCTGTGCACGCAAGGGCCTGGAGCCGTGCACCACCAGGGAGAAGGAAGGTGCCTTGTTGCCACCCTCCTCAACGTTCCCCTTTGCCCTCACGAACGCCGTCAATACCCGATAGATCTCTTCGATACGAGGCTGCATGCTCCCCTTCCGGCTGCCCACCGCTGGCTCACGATAGCCACAGTATCGCACCTTGAACGCGGCCGAGCTACCCGTGGCACTGACCGGGCGCGGCGACCCGCGTTACTCCTTGGCGACCGCCAGCGGCTCTATCTCTTTTGCCTTTTCGAGCGCTTCGTACTCGGTGAGATCGAGGCGCAGCGGGGTGAGGGCCACGTAGCCGTTTTCGATCGCCCAGCGGTCGGTGCCCTCCTCGACCTCTTCGCGCGGCTCCTCCGAGAACCAGTAGTGCATGCGGCCCATTGGGTCCTCACCCGGCAGCACGACGCCCTCGTAGTGGCGCACCGACTGGCGGGTCCAGATGATCTTCCCGTTCGGCTTGGCAGGGAAGTTGACGTTCAGGAGGAGGATGTCCGGCGTCTGCAGGAACATGCGGATGATCTCGTCCACGTACGGCTTGTACGTGTCGTAGTCGGGCTTCTCGTCGCTGTAGGGAGCGCTGAAGGCGATCGCCGGGATCTGCAGGAAGGCGGCCTGCTTGGCGGCCGCGACGGTCCCGGAGTGCCACACGTTGTGGCCTATGTTGAGACCCAGATTGATGCCGCTAAGCACCAGGTCGACCTTCTCCCAGTGGTAGGCTCCCAGCGCCACGCAGTCGGCGGGCGTGCCGTCCACCCGGTAGGCATCGATGCCGTTGAGTGCAACATGGTGATAGTGAAGGGGCCTCTTGATGGTTATGGCGTGACCCATTCCGGACTGCTCAACGTCGGGCGCGACCACGCGGACATCGCCAAAGGACCTGGCCATGCGCGCCAATGCCGCGATGCCCGGGCTGAACACGCCATCGTCGTTTGAGACTAGGATCTTCATGGTTTGCGAACGATACCCCCTTACGGGTGACTATGCAAGTATTCCTGTACTCCTATAATGGTCTTGTTAGGGAAAGCCTCTCGCGGCCCCCGAGTGTATACTTCAGTGCATATTTGAAGTCTGGAGGCTTTTGTTGAACAGTCTGTCGTTAGGTTCATCCACTGAGGGAAGTGGCTGTGCCTGAGATTCTGTTAGTCGAGGACAGCGCCGACGATATCGAGCTGACGCTGCGCGCCTTTCGCAGGCGGCAGGCCCAGCAGAGCGTCGCGGTTGTCAAGGATGGCGAAGAGGCGCTGGAGTACCTCTTCAGGGAGGGGCGGTACGAGGACCGTGACGTGAACTCCTCTCCCCGTCTGGTGCTTCTGGACCTCAACCTGCCCAAGCTGGGCGGGGTTCAGGTCCTGCAGCGGCTCCGCTCCGACGACCGGACGAAGCTCCTGCCGATCGTCGTGCTCACCACCTCGGCCGAGCCCAGGGATCTTGAGGAGTGTTACGGCTACGGCGCGAACTCCTACGTGCGCAAACCGGTCGACTTCCGCGACTTCGAGTCTGTGGTTGACCAGCTGCACAATTACTGGCTTAGCCTCAACCTCTCGCCCCGCAAGGGCGCCTGACCCCCTGTAGCAGGCCTCCTTCAGGCTTTGCGGCCGCCTTTCCGTGCGGTTGTTTTTCGGAGAGCGCCCGCCCCGGCAACGGAGCGGGCGCTCTCCTTTGGGTCCGGCCCGCCTGTCGTAGCGGTTCCCGCGCCGGGCATCTTGACAACCCTCCGGATCCGGGCCTATTCTTGGCCTTACCCTATAAAACATAGGGTGAGGAGGAGAATGGCGAGACCGGCGCAAAGACAGTTCGAGATACTCGCGTATCTGGAGAGGCAGCTGGCTGCCGCGGGAGAGTTGCCCGAGCTGGCGCAGGTCGCGCGGACCTTCGGCATCACCTACCCCACCCTGCGCGAGCACCTGCTCGCGCTGGACGGCAAGGGGTACCTGAAGCTGGAGAGCCGGGGTCCCGGGCGTTCGCCGCGCCTGACGCTCACCCGCCAGCCCGCACCCAACGGAGGGGTACCGCTCTTCGGCGAGATCGCCGCCGGCCTGCCGGTAGGCGTCTACCCCGAACCGGAGGGGCGGCTGCTGCTGAACGGCCTGGAGGGCGGCTTCGCCCTGCGGGTGCGCGGTGACTCGATGGCCGACCGGATCCAGGAGGGCGACATCGTCCTCCTCCAGAAGGGGCGGCCGCGCCACTCCGGCGAGATCTGCGCAGTGCGGGTAGGGGAGGATGAGACCACCCTCAAATACCTGGACTGGAGCGGGAGCCAGCCGGACCATTACACGCTCAGGCCGCACAACCCGGCCTACCCCACGCTGCGGGTGGAGCCCCGGCTCCTCCATGTGGACGGGGTCTTCCACTCGCTGCTGAGGGGCAGGGTGGTCGAGCAGCTGCTCGTCGAGGCGGGTGACGCGTGAGCCGGCCGGTTGCGGTCGGCGCCGGAACCTGAAGGTGAGGGTGCAAAGGGGGGAGAGGAGAGCAAGCAGAGCAAGCGGAGAAAGAAAATAGGACACATCCCGCCGCCAAGCAAGAGATGTGTCCCAATGCCTAACCACCCGTTCCAAAGGTAGTCCTGGCTCCTTTCAGCCTAGCACGGAGCCCAGGGCGGGAGACGCCATGGGAAGTGCCAGCTACACGCGTCATGCGCGCGAAAAAGAGGATTTGCGCTCCTTCGGGACGCGCCCCGCCAGCGGCTTCGCGGCACTGCTGCTCCAGCCGTTCGAGCTCTGGTGGGCCGTGCGCCTCAGGCCCGAGTGGCGGGAGGCGCCACTGGTCTCGGTGCGGGAGGGCCGGGTAACCCACGCCACCCCCGGCGCCCGCCACCTTGGGGTGACCAGGGGAATGCCCCTGTCCGCCGCCAGGCTGCGTGGCGAGCTGCTGGTTACCGAGGCCACGGAGGTCGAGCTGCAGGCCGGCTGGGAGAGCGTGGTGCGGGAGATGTACGGCCTCACCCCCTTCCTCGAGGAGGCGGGCCAGGGCCTGCTCTTCCTGCGGGTCTCCCTTGCGGAGGCGCGCCTGCTGGCGCAGGAGTACCAGGCGCGCGTAGGCTTCGCCCACAACCTCGAGCTGGCCCACCTGGCTGCGCTTTCCACCCTGCCGGGCCGCTGCAGGACGCTGCCCCCGGGAAGTGACACCCCCTTCCTGTCGCTGCTGCCGCTGCGCTTCCTGGCGGGCGTGGGCCTCTCCGGCTACTCCCTGCAAAGGCTGCGCTGGCTGGGCGTGGAGAGCGTGGGAGAGCTGGCGGCGTGGCGGCGCCCGCAGCTGGAGGCCTTCCTGGGCGAGGAAGCCGGGCTCCTCCTGCCCTACCTGCACGGCCCCCGCCGTGAACGGCTGCCGCTGGCGGCGCCGCCCCGGGCATTGCGCAGGACGATCCAGTTCGAGGAGCCCCTGTTCGAGCCGGGGCCGCTGCACGCCGCCACCCTGCGGCTGGCCGGCGAGCTGGGCGACGCCCTGGGCGACCGCTCCTCGAACCGGCTCACGGTCACCGCGCAGGTGGGCGGCGCGCACATACGCGCCAGCCGGTACGCCAAGCGGCCGCTGGCGCGAAGCCGTGAGATTGCGCTGCTGGCCTGGCTGGTCCTGGAGGAGGGCGGCGCCGCTCCGCTGGGGATAGACGAGCTCACCGTGGAGTTGGCCCAGCCGGTCAGGCGGGCGGCCCAGGGGCGGCTGTGGCGTGGCCGGGAGCAGCGGGAGAAGGCCTGGGAGGCGCTGCTGGCCCGTTTCCCCGCCGCCGCAGTGGAGGTGGAGTGGCTCGACCCCTACGCGGAATCGGCCGATCTCGCCTGGCGCTGGCGCCACCCCGCCCTGGAAGAGGAGCAGGACGGCGAGGGGGCGGCGCATGAAGCCGCCGTGCCTGGAGGGGAGGTGACGGGTGCGCAGGTTGAGCAGTCCCGCGCAGGTCCAGCTTCAGGACGGCAGGCCGGTACGCGTGAGCTGGTCCTCGGGTAGCGGCGGCCGCGCCGGCCCGGCACACGCGGGGAGCGTCGCCCGCGTAAGCCGGGTGGTCGACGAGTGGCGCGTCGCCACCCGCTGGTGGGAGAGGGAGCTGCAGCGCGACTACTACCTGCTGGAGGTGGACGGGGGCCATCACATGGAGCTCTACTGTGAGGCGGGGCGCTGGTACGTCACGGGGATCGAGGACTGACGGCGTTGCGCCCGATTGACAACCGCGGCCCCACAGATGACCGCGCGCCTGACCAGTGACCGCGCGCCCGCGCCCAACACGGCGCGGCGGCCTCACCGCCTGGGCAGCAGCGCCACGTTCAGCAGGTAGTCGCTGGCCCCGGGCTTCTGCAGCTCCGAGTAGCGCTCGAAGATGGACAGGAGCTCGCCCAGGAGCTGCCGCGCGGTCTCCTGATCCAGTTTCA
>Ga0209487_1002319_pt1 | contig 15521 bp, 9 predicted proteins | sample Poulit2012_FD_187524 | JGI IMG/M metagenome (GOLD analysis project Ga0209487, IMG submission 187524) | Agricultural soil microbial communities from Georgia to study Nitrogen management - Poultry litter 2012 (SPAdes) (version 2) | ecosystem: Environmental > Terrestrial > Soil > Agricultural land... | reverse complement strand
GTTGTTGGCTGTTGGTTGTTAGTTGTTGGCTGTTGGTTGGTTTTCAGTTTTCGGTTGTCAGTTCACTACTCAGTAAAAAAATCAAACAACCAACGAACAATAACTACAAACCAGCGACCACAAACCAATAACCGACAACCAACAACTGACCACTGCCAGTCACAACCTACCCCCTCCCGTGGCAGTGCTTGTACTTCTTGCCACTGCCGCATGGGCAAGGATCGTTTCTGCCGACGGTTTCGCCCACGACTACCGGCTGGCTCTTTGCCGTCGGGTCGCGGTCGGCCGCTGAGTTACCCGCACCGCCGGCCGAGACGCCGTACGATGGGTCCTGCGATGCGTGCTGAGTCTGCGCGCGGTTCGGATCGAGACGTCGACGCGGCTGCTGCCCGCCCGTTGCGCCGCGCGCCGGTGCATCCACAAGCGGGCCTGCGCGGAAGACGAACGAGACGACTTCGTTGTTGATTTCGGCCATCATCTCAGCGAAGAGCTTGAACGCCTCCATCTTATACTCGACAAGCGGATCGCGCTGCCCGTAGGCACGCAGTCCGATCCCCTCCTTCACCTCATCCAGCTCGCGCAGGTGCTCCGTCCACTTGGCGTCGATGATCGTGAGCATCGCTGACTGCTCGATGGCATCATTGATGGCCATTCCGTCTGACTCGAGCGCGTCCTCGACACGTACGAGCGCGCGGAGTGCACGGCGTCCATCGCTGAAGTCCACAAACACACGCTCGGGCTTGTTCTCCTGATCGCCCTCGGCCATGCGGCGGATGCCGTCGCGGAAGGGTGCGGCAAGCGACTGACGCTTCCGATGATAGAACTTGACGGCTTCGTCGAACACCTTATCGGCCACACCGTCCTCGCCCAGCCGCGCGAATGTCTGCTGGTCAATCTCGAAATCGAAGGCGAGCGACCGCATAATGTCTTCGCGCAGGCCTTCGAGATCTCCATCGCCGTAGTAGCGCTCGACCATCTGGTCGACCACCTCGCGAAGCATCGAGAGGACCTCGCCACGGAACCGTTCGCCGACGAGTGCATGGCGGCGGCGGTCGTAGATCACATGACGCTGTGCGTTGAGCACGTCGTCGTACTCGAGCTGACGCTTGCGGATGGCAAAGTTGTTCTGCTCGACTTTTTTCTGCGCCCGCTCGATCGACTTGTTAACCCAGGGATGCGTGATGACGGCACCTTCCTCAAGGTTGAGGCGGTCCATCACCTTCGTCACACGGTCCGACATGAAGAGCCGCATCAGGTCGTCTTCGAGCGAGACGTAGAACTGGCTCTCGCCGGGGTCGCCCTGTCGGCCGGATCGTCCGCGAAGCTGGAGGTCGATGCGCCGGCTTTCGTGGCGCTCCGTACCGATGATGGCCAGGCCACCGACCTCACGAACGCCCGGCGCCAGTTTGATGTCGGTACCACGCCCCGCCATGTTCGTCGCTATGGTGACGGCGCCTTTTTGACCGGCCTCGGCCACGATCAGCGACTCCTGCTTGGCGCGATCGCGCTTGGCGTTGAGCACGTTGTGCTTGATGCCGGTGCGCGTGAGCATCCGGCTAAGCGTCTCCGACACCTCAACGGAGGTCGTTCCAACAAGAACGGGCTGACCTTTCTCGTGATACTCGCTGATTTTCTCGAGCACCGCGCGGTATTTTTCGCGCTTGGTCTTGAAAACCAGATCGTCGAGGTCGTCGCGGGCAATGGGCTTATTGGTTGGGATGACTGCGACATCCATCTCATAAATCTTGTAGAACTCCTCGGCCTCGGTCTCGGCAGTACCGGTCATACCGGCCAGCTTCGAGTAGAGGCGGAAGTAGTTCTGCAGCGTGATGGTGGCGTAGGTTTGCGTGGCTGCCTGAACCTTAACGCTTTCCTTGGCCTCGATCGCCTGGTGTAGCCCATCCGAGTAGCGGCGGCCCGATAGCACGCGGCCGGTGTGCTGGTCGACGATCTGAACGCGCCCTTCCTGGACGATGTACTCGGTGTCTTTCTCGTAGAGCGTGTAGGCGCGCAGCAACTGCTCGATGGCATGCAGGCGCTCGGCACGGTCGGCGTAGAGGTTATAGACTTCCCGCTTTTTATCCTCAAGCTCCTTGTCGAGCAGCGTGAGGTCGTTCTGAAGCTTGTTCGCGCGCTTTACCTCGTCGAGATCGGTTCGCGCGGCGAGCTCTTCCTCCAGGTCCTTCCGTTTCTGTTCGTACTCCTTATCGAGTCGGGCAACTTCGTCGCCGACATCGGGAAGGATGAACATGTCGGCGTCTTCCTTGGCGACACCGGCGGCGTATTCGCGGCCGCTGTCGGTCATCTCGATCGAGTGCTGTTTCTCATCGAGGGCGAAGCTGAGCGCTTCGTCGACAAACGGCATACGCTTGCCGCTGTCCTGCAGGTAAAAGAACTCGGTTTGCCGCACGAGCTGAGCCACGCCCGGCTCCTGCATAACCTTCTGCAGACGCTTGTTGCGTGGAAAGCCCCGCTGGGCACGCAGAAGTGCCAGACCGGCCTCCTGCTCGGCATCGTTCGCTCGCTTCTTATCGCCGGCTTCCAGCGCCTCGTCGCGCTCCTTCAGGTGACGCTCGGCGTCGGCGACGAAGCCGGCCACAATCCGCTGCTGGTTCTGGACGACTCTTTCAACGACCGGCTTGAGCTCTGCAAACCGGTCATCATTCGACTGCGGGACGGGACCCGAAATGATAAGCGGCGTCCGAGCTTCGTCGATCAATACGGAATCGACCTCGTCGACGATCGCGAAGTGGTGCTCACGCTGAACGAGTTGTTCGGGCTCCACAACGAATGAGTTGTCGCGGAGGTAGTCGAAGCCGAACTCGTTGTTCGTGCCGTACGTGATGTCGGCACGGTAGGCCTTACGGCGCCCCTCCGAGTGCGGCTCATACTTGTCGATCACGTCGACGGTGAGGCCATGGAACTCAAAGATGGGCCCCATCCATTCAGCATCTCGCTGAGCGAGATACGGGTTGACGGTAACGAGATGCACGCCGCGGCCGAGAAGGGCGTTCAGATACATCGGCGCCACGGCCACGAGGGTCTTACCCTCGCCGGTCTTCATCTCGGCGATGCGGCCCTGGTGCAGTATAATCCCACCAAGGAGCTGAACGTCGTACGGCACCATGTCCCATTTAACGGTGCCGCCACCCGCCGTCCATTCCTTCCCGATCATGCGGCGGCTGGTCTCTTTGACGACGGCGAAGGCTTCCGGCAGGATTTCGTTCAGGATACGCTCACCCTCATCGAGCCAATCCTGTTCGAGGTCGTCGAGCTCCTCTCCGTACCGACGGCGCTCGTCGGGGTCGAGCTCGGAAGGAGGCTCGGCATGACCGTCTCCTTCCGCCACGTCGGCTGGGACGACGCCCTTGAGCAGCCGGTGAATCTCCTCCTGACGCTCTTCAATGGGCCGCAGTTCGTCTTTAATGCGTGCCTTGAACTCCGCCGTTTTGCCCTTCAGCTCCTCATCCGTCAGCGCCTTGAATTCCTCCGCGTAACGGTTGATCTCATCGATGATGGGCTGCAGTTTCTTGACTTCTCGCTCGTTGCGGTTACCGAAAAGGCGCCCGATGAAGTCTAACATATGCTGTACTCGTAATGATGTATGTCGAAATCCGCGCCGGGAGCGGAGAGTCGGCAGGTTTTGTGAAATCCGTGTCTCTCACGCGAGGTGCCTTTGTCCGTTCCCGTGCCGTTCAATCTTGAAATAGGCGCCGACGCTGTATTAGTTCGCGTCGCGTCCGTACATTCGTCGATCACGCCTCCTGCCTCATGTCACGCCTGCGATTTGCGCGCTTCGCTACGACGCATTCCCGGAATCAAGCACTGACCGATGATCGGTCCCGGTATGGTATTTCGTCAGGCGATCTTTCTGCTAACGCTGATGTGCATCCTGGCTGCACATGCGCCTGAGCAGGCAAAGGCCCAACGCACAACGTCTCCGTTCTCCGTCCTCGAACTCGACGCCTCTGCGCGCGCAGCAGCTCTCGGCGGAAGTATAGGAACGCGCATCACGGCGGATCCTTCCCTCCTCTACTACAATCCCGCGACGCTCAACCCGGCGATGAGCGGCACGCTGGCGCTGACGTACCTGAATCATATCGGCGACCTGAATGCCGGAACCATCGCCTATGCTCGCGATGTGGACCGAATCGGCACCGTAGCTGGTGGCATCCGTTTTTTAACGTGGGGTTCGACGCCGGAGACCGACGACGAGGGCAATGAGGTTGGATCATTTGGCGCATCCGACGTTGTGCTGACGGTGTCGGCCGCTCGCGAGTATGCACCGCGGCTGAATCTCGGCATCTCGCTGCACGGCGTCTTTTCGGGCATCGCCGGCGAGCGTGCGTCGGCCGTCGCCGCGGATGTGGGCGCGGTGTATATGCTGGGGAACGACCGCACCGCGGTCAGCGCGACACTGCGCAACGGTGGCTTCGTGGTCTCTTCGTTCGGGTCCGCGGAAGACCGGCTGCCGACGGATCTCCGGCTCACGCTCTCCCACCGCCTGGAACACTTACCGCTGCTACTCGCGGTCACGGCGTCGAATCTGCAGGCGCCGGGCGACGCGCCCTCCAACGTCGAGGGCCTCTCGGCGGCCATGCGTCACCTGTCTTTCAGCGGCGAGTTTCTTTTCAGCGAGACGTTCAACGTCCGGTTCGGATACAATCACCGGCGGCACCAGGATCTCAAGATGAACGCTCGGCTCGACATGGCGGGCGTCGGTGCGGGCTTTGGCATCAAGGTCAACCGCTTCGTTCTCGACTACGCATTCAACTCGTGGTCGACGCTCGGTGGCTTGCACCAGTTCACCGTGCGGACGGCGATCTGATATGTGATCAGGATGAACAAGATTCATACGCAGCCCATACGTCTAAGCCCCGGGCCATCGCTTGTGCAGGACACGATAATCGGTCTGAGCAGCGGTTCACCATCTGTCAATCCCGTAATCCTGTCAAAAAGAACGCAAGGGCAGTAATGAATCATCAAAGCGGCCTGGGATTCTCGACAGGATTAGGAGGATGAAACAGATTCATAAGCGCCCACCCATACGTTTGAGCCCCAGGCCGTTGCGTGTGCAGGACACGATAATCGGTCGAAGCAGCGGTTCACCATCCTGTCAATCCCGTAATCCTGTCAAATAGAACGCAAAGGCAGTAATGAATCGTCAAAGCGGCCTGGGATTCTCGACAGGATTAGGAGGATGAAACAGATTCATAAGCGCCCATCCATACGTTTGAGCCCCGGGCCGTCGCATGTGCAGGACACGACAACCGGTCTGAGCAGCGGTTCACCATCCTGGCAAGCCCGTAATCCTGTCAAGTAGAACGCAAGGGCAGTAACGAATCGTCGAAGCGGCCGGAGATTGTCGACAGGATTAGGAGGATGAACAAGAGAGCGCCCACCCATACGTATGAGCAAAGGGCCCGTCGCGTGTGCAGGATACGATAATCGGTCTGAGCAGCGGTTCACCATCCTGGCAAGCCCGTAATCCTGTCAAAAAGAACGCACAGGCAGTTACGAACTGTCAAAGCGGCCTGGGATTCTCGACAGGATTAGGAGGATGAACAAGATTCATACGCAGCCCATACGTTTGAGCCCCGGGGTCGCGTGTGCAGGACACGATAATCGGTCTGAGCAGCGGTTCACCATCCTGCAAGCCCGGAATCCTGTCAAAAAGAACGCACAGGCAGTTACGAATCGTCGAAGCGGCCGGGGATTCTCTACAGGATCAAGAGGATGAACAAGATTCTTAAGCGCCGATCCCCCATACGTTTGAGCCCCGGGCCATCGCGTGCGCAGGACACCATAATCAGTCTGAGCAGCGGTTCACCATCCTGTCAATCCCGGAATCCTGTCGAAAAGAACGCAAAGGCAGTTACGAATCGTAGAAGTGGCCGGGGATTCTCGACAGGATTAGGAGGATGAACAAGAGAGCGCCCATACATACGGTCGGCGCCAATTGACGCCTTGGCCGCGCCCTTTCACCCGTCTGCGGGTCGGCTCCGCCGGCGCAGGACCGATACTGCGACTCCGACGAAAATCAGGACGCCGCCCGCATAACCCAGCATTCCGAGCCGCTCGCCCCACCACCAGTGGCCGAGTGCCGTGGCAACGAGGGGCTCTGTCATCGCGATAATCGCGGCGCGGGATGCCTCCATCCGTTTGAGTCCGGCCGCGTAGATCAGATATGGCAGATAGGTGGCGGCCGTGCCGATTATGACAATCGACACGATCGCGGGGGCGGTCAACGGTACGAATTCGACGAAAGGCCAGAGCACGATCGCCGCGACGACAAATGCGAGCGCATACGCAACCGAAGACGGATACCGATGGAAGTACAGCTTGCCGAAGACATAATATGAGGCATAGCTGATGCCCGCGACGAGCCCCCAGACGATACCGGTCAGCGCGAAGGCCATTGGCGGCGTATCGAACCCGATCAGCAGCACACCGATCAGCGATATTACGACGGCGGCAATCTTGACCGGCGTCACGCGTTCATGGAGCCAGACCGCTCCCGCGATTGTCACCCAGACGGGTGCCGTGTAGAGTAAAACCGACGCCACCGACGCACCGGCCTGTTGCACGGCCAGTTGGTACGAAGCGAAGAATAAGGCGCCGCCGATGAGCCCGAACAGGATGAACGCCGGCACATCGCGGCGCTTCGGCAGACTCGCGCGGGTTGCCAGCGCATGGATCCCGAAGAGAATACAACCAATCGCGGCCCGCCAGAACGATACCTCGAGAGGCGAGACGCCCTCGCTAAACGCAAGGCGCGAAACCGGGCCCAGCAGTCCCCAGCAGGCCGCGGCCAGCGCGATCAAGAGGACGCCCGCCTTCATCGCGTGCGGGGTATGCGGCTCACGGCGGCGGTGTTTCCGGCCATTCGGTGCGGCGGAGCTGCGGTGCGTCCGGCTCACACCTCGACCTGCCGCGAATAGATGCGCGTCGTGTCTATCGTTCCGTGACGCATACGCCGTTTGACCTCTTCCTCGCTCATCCCCGATTTCAGCCAGAGAATCGCTGCGGTATGTGTAAGACTGTGCGGCGTAACTTCTTCTCGACCCACTTTCGCCGCCTTGAGCAGACCACTGATGCGGCCGCGGATCGAGCGTGTGTTCAGCCTCTTGTCTTCAGAACGCCGACCGTGCGAAACCACAAGCGGTTGTTCCGGACGGATCCTGCCGCGTGCATCCAGATAAATGCGGATCCTCTCCATCACGCTGTCATCCACCGGAACGCGCTGGTCCTTCTCCGTACGGCCTTTCCCTTGCACGCGCAGATACCAGCCCATGAGCGTCTGTTCGAGGTCGCCTATATCCGCTCGCGCCACTTCGATCTCCGAGAGTCCGGCGAAGAGCATCAGATAAACGATGGCGGCATCGCGCTTCTCCAAGGCGGTCGGCCCTCCAACAGCGTCAAGCAACGCCTGAATTTCGCCGTCTTCAAGCACGGCGCGCGTGTGCTTGGCGGGCCGGGCATTCCCCCGTACCGCTTGCGCCGGATTCTCATCCAGAACGCCGATGTCGACGAGGTAATTGCAGAACCGACGCAGCCCGGTCAGATACGTCGAAACCGACACGCTGCTCAGGCCGCGCTCATCCGACAAGTAATCGCGATAGGCCGCGGCCTGCTCCGGCACGAACTCGAACTCGCCGTCTCCCGCCTGCACCCACCGCTCGAGCTCGTTAAGCGTCCGCCGATATGTGCCGATCGACTCCTCACTCAGCTCGTCTGCCGACTCCCGGATGAAATCGGCAATGCGCTTCTGGAGCTCGCCGTACGTCATCCGAACGCCATCTGAATCCGCGCTTTGTTTCGCTGCTGCCATTACGGAGATCACTCGACCGGATACGACAAAACCCTCCATCACCGAGGGATATCGGTAATGAAGGGTTTGTCGGCCGAATAGTCAATAACGGCTCTAAGTCATGCCGTCAGAGCTTCCCGTTGGGGTCGATGGCCTCAAGTATCCGGACGATCTTCTGCATGAAACTCGCCGCCATCGCGCCATCGATGATGCGGTGGTCATACGAGAGCGACAGGTACATCATGTGCCGTACAGCAATCACATCGCCCATCACAGGGTCCTCGATCACGGCGGGCCGCTTCTTGATGGCGCCTGTCGCCAGAATGGCCACCTGCGGCTGATTGATGATCGGCGTACCCATGATCGAGCCGAGCGAGCCGATGTTCGTCACGGTGAAGGTGCCGCCCTGTAGCTCGTCGGGTTGAAGCTTCTTGTTTCGTGCGCGCTCGGCCAGGTCGTTCGCAATTCGCGCGATGCCCGTGACGTTCTTCTCACCGGCGTCGCGGATGACCGGCGCCAGCAGACCCGTGCGGCCGATCGCAACCGCGATCCCGATGTGCAGGTCTTTCTTCAGCACGATCTGCGTACCCTCGACCGACGAGTTCAGCACCGGATGCTCACGCAGGGCCTCCGCCGCAGCGTGGACGAAGAAGGGCGTGAACGTAAGTTTGAACCCTTCGCGCTCGAGGAACTCATCTTTCTGCCGGTCGCGGAAGCGCACAAGGTTGGTCACGTCCACCTCGGCAAACGACGTCACGTGCGCGGAGGTCGCCTTCGAGCGGACCATGTGCTCGGCGATGATCTGCCGCATGCGCTCCATCTCGACGATCTCGGTGCGGCCGTCGTAGCCACCCAGCGATGCCGCGCTCGGGGCAGCTTGCGGCTGTGCCGACGGCTTGCGCGCCGGAGCAGCCTGCGGCGGCCCGCTTTTCGGCCCACTCGGTGCCGGCGCCGACTTGCGTTCTTCGAGGTACGTCTTCAGATCGTCCTTCGTCAGTCGACCTTCGCGACCCGAGCCTTTGATTCCTTTCAGCTCTTCGAGCGTCACGCCTTCGGCCTTGGCAATCGAACGAACGAGCGGCGAGTAGAAGCTGCCGTCATCATCCTTGCGCGGGATGTCCGTCGTGCCCGCCTGTGCCGTATCGGCGTCGGGCTCGCTAACACGTTCGTCGCCGAGCTGCGCGGCAGCCGTGGCCGCGGCCGGTTCCGCCGGTGCAACAGGCGCTGCACCCTCGGCCGACAAATCGGTCGTGAGCGTCGCAATCACACTGCCCACGTCGACCGTCTCGCCCTCCGGCACCAGAATTTGCTGGAGCACGCCCTCGGCCGGAGACGGCACCTCGGTGTCCACCTTGTCGGTGCCGATCTCAAGCAAGGTCTCATCGAGCTCAACCTTGTCGCCCGGATTCTTGTGCCACGAGATGATCGTGCCTTCAGTGATACTCTCGCCCATCTTGGGCATCACCACTTCCACAATCGAGCCGGCCGATTCCACGGCCGCCGGGGCCGCGGCTTCCGTCTCCTCAGCTTCCGCAGCTGGCTCGGGTGCCGGCTCTGCTGCCGCCTTCGCCTCTGGTTCGGGGGCAGGAGCTTCAGACAGGCCGTCGCCGCCCGCTTCCACATCCGTCTCAATCACGGCAATGGCCGCACCTACGTCGACCGTATCGCCCTCGTCCACGAGGATCTGTTTAACGACGCCGCCCGCCGGAGAGGGCACGTCGGTATCTACTTTATCGGTACCAATCTCGAGCAGGGTCTCGTCGAGCTCGACCGTATCGCCCGGCTTCTTATGCCACGCGATGATGGTGCCTTCAGTAATGCTCTCGCCCATCTTGGGCATGGTGACTTCAACCTGAGCCATGACGGATGTGTTACGGAGATGTCATTGGATTTACGCGGCCAACGGCCGGAAGACCGGCAATATACAGATATGTGCCCTCGAACGAAGCGCTTCGATGTCGGCGGACCCTGTAACAACCCTTTTTGGCAAAAGTTGATATCAATTCCGCCCCGCGCCTTCGTTCGGCCCCGTCAATCGTCACGAATCCGTGCTAATCCCGGCGACCGGTCTGAGCCGGGATGGATGTTCACTCCATCCACGATGCAGGAAGTCAGGCCTGCCTTCATCCCACATACTCACACCAAACGGAAGGAAACTCGATTTCGATCGGTCTGCTGATTAGTTCAGGTGCTGTTTTTGGGGAAACCGGGCGCGGCCTCGCCGGCGTTCAGCGCTGTGCGCCGGGACGGTGAGAATATGCGCGTTGAACCAAGGCTCTTACGCCGATCGTCCGGACGCACGGTTCAACGCGTTCTCTTTCGTTCATGCGTTCCATCCAGCCGAAAACAAAACGCGGACGATGATGCCGGCTCGCAAAAGCAGCACCACCGTCCGCGCTTCCATCCATCCGGCGTGTCGCGTTGACTACGCCGTGATCTCCTCCTTCAACTCGGGAAGCATCATCCCATGCTCGACCAGGTTGCGGTGCATCTCGAAGCACTTGCCGAGGTCGTGCCGGATGTGCCCCATCGGCGCCTCGGCCAGATACTTCTTGAGATAGGGCCGGTACATCGGGTGCGCGCAATTGTCGATGATGGCATTCGCACGCTCGATGGGTCCGAGGCCGCGCAGGTCAGCCAGTCCTTGCTCGGTCGCCAGGATCTGGACCGAGTGCTCATTGTGATCCGTGTGCGTGACCATCGGCACGACCGACGAAATACGGCCGCCCTTGGCCGTGCTCGGGCACACGAGGATCGACAGGTACGAGTTGCGCACGAAATCGCCCGAGCCGCCGACGCCGTTCATGAGATGCGAGCCGGTGACATGCGTCGAGTTGGCGTTGCCGTAGATGTCCATCTCGAGCACCGTATTAAGCGCGATCACGCCGAGGCGGCGGATGACGCCCGGATTGTTCGAGATCTCCTGCGGCCGCAGCACGATACGCGGTACGAAGAAGTTCATGTTGTCGTAGACCTTCTGGATCTGCCGCTCGCTGAGCGTGAGGCTCGTTGTGCTCGCACCGAGCAGCCGCCCTTCGAGCATCAAGTCAACGAGTGCGTCCTGGAAGACCTCGCTGAACATGTAGAACGGCGGGACCTCGCTCTCCCCGAGACCGGCCATGACCGCGTTGGCCACATTGCCCACGCCCGATTGCATCGGCAGGAATTCCTGCGGGATGCGCCCCGCCGCGAGCTCCGCAAGCAGAAACTCCACCACATGACCGGCGATCTGGCGGCTGGTATCGTCCGGCTCCGTCATCGGTACCACGCCGTCCTCTTCATTCGTCTCGACAACCCCGACGATCTTCTTCGGTTCAACGGCTGCGTACGGCGTGCCGATCTTCGACAACGGATGGTGCAGCGGTATCGGTGAGCGCTGCGGCGGCGGCGGCAGGATCATGACGTCGTGCATCTCTGCCAGCCGCTTCGAGTGATGGTGGTTGATTTCGATGATCACCTTCTCGGCGTGACGCAGCAGCGACGGGCTCACCCCGGACGACGTCGACAGGTACACACGCCCGTCGGCCGTCACATCGACCGCTTCGATTACCGCCACGTCGACCTTGCCGAAGAATCCGAACTCGATCATCTGCGGCACATGCGAGAGGTGCATGTCTACGAACTGCGTCTCTTGCTCGTTGATGCGCTTGCGCAGCTCCTTCGACGACTGGTAGGGCGCCCGCCACTCGATCGCGTTAGCCTCAGCAAGTTCCTTGTCGATTTGCGGCCCGGTTGATGCCCCGGTCAAGACACGGATCTTGAACGGCTTGCCTTCGGCATGAAGATCCTTCGCGCGCTGGGCAAGGGCCCGCGGAACGGCCTTGGCCGCGCCCGACGGCGTAAAGGCCGAGAAGCCGACAGTGGCACCGTGAGGAATAACGGCCGCTGCTTCGTCAGCAGTCAGGCGTGGTATCGAATGAGAGATTTGCATGGCGTAAAGAGCTATTGGGCCGGATACGAATTAAGCGAAGTACGACAACAGAACACCCGCGGCAACGGCAGATCCTATGACGCCGGCCACGTTCGGTGCCATCGCGTGCATGAGTAGAAAGTTCTGCGGATCTTCCTCGTGGGCCACACGCTGTGCTACACGAGCGGCCATGGGAACGGCGGATACACCTGCCGCGCCGATGAGCGGGTTGATGGGCACCTTAGAAAGTCGGTTCATCAGCTTACCGAAGAGCACGCCCGACGCCGTCGCGATGCCAAAGGCTATTACGCCCAGAATGAAGATGTAGATCGTCTGCGGCGTGAGGAACGTGGCTGCCTGCGTCTTGGCGCCGACCGAAATGCCGAGCAAGATCGTGATGATATCGATGAAAGTCGTACTTGCGGTCTTCGCCAGACGATCGGTCAAGAGGCTCTCGCGCAGCAGGTTGCCGAAGAAGAGCATGCCGAGCAGTGGCAGCGCGCCGTTGGCAATGAACGCCGTCAGCAGGAAGCCGATGACCGGGAACGCAATGCGGAGCGTCTTCGAGGCTTCCTTCGGCGGAGCCATCCGAATCAGGCGCTCTTCCTTCGTCGTCAAGAGCCGCATGATGGGCGGCTGGATGATCGGCACGAGCGCCATGTACGAATACGCCGACAACGCGATCGCGCCGAGTAGATCGGGCGCCAGGTTCAGCGCCACGAAGATGGCCGTCGGGCCGTCGGCGCCGCCGATGATGCCGATGGCGCTCGCTTCGGCGGGCGAGAAGCCGAAGAGAACCGCCGCGGCAAGCGCGCCGAAGATACCGATCTGCGCCGCCGCACCGAGCAAGATCAGGCGCGGATTGGCAAGCAGCGGGCCAAAATCGGTCAGCGCGCCAATCCCAAGGAAAATCAGCGGCGGATAAAATCCCCATTCGATGCCCCGGTAGAGCATCCACATCACGCCCGCGTTCCACGCATCCTGGTCTTCGGGCCTGACGACGACGGGATACCGGTTGTCGGGGGCCTGCTCAAGCGCCAGGATCCGCCTGCCCTGCTGGTGCTCGATCAGGCCGGGCTCTGTGATCTCATCGCGATAATGCAGCTTCAGGGCGGTATTAACCATCACGGCATCACCCGAGGCCGCCATATCCTGAAACAGGTACGGACGATGTGCAACCCGATTCAGGTGTGCCTTGTCCTCTTCCGGCGTGTAGATCAGCTCCCACGGATCGAACCTCACCGAATCGATCTGCGCACCCGCATCTGTGGCGTAATAAGCAAGATCGGCCTCGCTGACGGGCCCGTCGTAGACGCCGACGCTGAGGCTCGCCGTGTTGTAGGGGACGTTACCGATCAGGATGCCGAAGCCCATCGGGATGAGGAGCAGGGGCTCGTAGCCCTTGCGGACGGCGAGGTAGATGAACAGGATTCCGATCCCGATCATGATGCCGTTCGACCAGTGGAACTGGCCAAATCCGGAGTCTGCCAGATAGTTAAACAGCGTTTCGAGCATCTCGGCCTCCCAAGGAGGAGTCAACTATAGCGGTGATAAAGGATTACGCGAGGCCGGCTTATCCGAACTCCACAAGCAGCTGGCCTTGCTTCACCGTGTCGCCCGCGGAAACGTGCACCGCTTTGATGGTGCCGGCGGTAGGCGCAGCGATGTTCGTCTCCATCTTCATCGCCTCCATCACCATGAGAACCTGGTTCAGCTCTACGGCATCGCCGGGCGAGACGGCCACAGAAAGGATAGTGCCGGCAATCGGGCTCTGAAGCACGTTCTCGCCCGCCGCGACAGGTGGTGGAGCAGCGGCGGCCGGTGCCGGCGCCTCGGTCGCGCCCGGCGCGGGAGCAGCGGCGGCAGGGCGAGGCGTCGATGGGCTCGAACCGGATTCGCCGTCAAGTACTTCGACGTCGACGTCGTACGTCTTTCCTTCTACGGTTACGCGCAGTCTCATAGCGATCTTCTAACGTTGTGTGAGGCATGGATGGAGACGCGGCCGCGCTCGCTCCAGGCGGAAACGGTGTTACGATTGATGAAGGTGACGCGCTGCAGCCGAACCGGTCGCCCGATGGCCGCCACGGCGGCTGCCGTGATCACGGCGATCGTACGGGCGTCGATGTCCTCGCTGACGGGCATCGAATGCGCCGAGGTGGCCGCCGGAGAAACGACCGGCGCTTCGCGCTCGGCAAAGACCTTCCCAAGCAGGTAGATGAATGAGCCGATGAACACGAGCGCCGTGAAGACAACCGTCACACCGACAACGGCGAGGATCAGCGCCTCGTAAGCCGGCGACGCCGCGCGTTCCGCCTCTGCCGCGGTTTGCAGCAACATTCCCACGATTAACATGACTGTCATTCTGCTGTAGCGAGATTAGAGCGGGATGAGGCCGTGCTTTTTCTGCGGCCGGATGTCTCGCTTCGTCTGAAGCGTATCCAGGGCGAGCGCGAGGTAGCGCCGCGTCTCAGACGGCTCGATCACATCGTCAACCATCCGCCGAGCCGCGGCCACATACGGGGTCGAAAAGGTTTCTCGATACTCATTGATGAGCTCCTCGCGCCTGGCCTTCTTGTCTTCAGCCGCTTCGATCTCACGCCGGAAGACGACGCTCGCTGCGCCCTCGGCGCCCATCACCGCAATCTCCGCGGTCGGCCATGCCGCCACGCGGTCGGCTCCGAGTGCCTTACCGCACATCGCCAGATAAGCACCGCCATAGGCCTTCCGGAGGATGACGCTGATCTTCGGCACCGTCGCCGCGCTGTACGCGAACAGCATCTTGGCGCCGTGGCGGATGATGCCGCCGTACTCCTGCTTGACGCCCGGCATGAAGCCCGGAACGTCGACCAGCGTGACGATGGGGATGTTGAAGGCGTTGCAGAAGCGGATGAAGCGCGAGCTCTTGTCGGACGAGTCGATGTCGAGCACGCCCGCCTGGTGAGCGGGGTTGTTGGCTACGATGCCGATCGTCCGACCAATCAGCCGGCCGAAGCCGATGATCAGGTTCTGCGCGAACGTCTCCTGCACTTCGAGGAAGTCGCCGTCGTCGACAATGCGTTCGATCACATCGTGCATGTCGTAGGGCTGGCGCGGATTGTCGGGGATGATGTCGTTGAGGCGCGTGTCGAGCTGGATATCTCCGTCGAACGGAAGCGCGGGCGGATCCTCCAGGTTATTGCTCGGCAGGAACGACAGCAGCTTCTTGCAGATGCGCAGCGCATCTTCGTCGTCTTCGGCCATAAAGTGGACGACGCCCGAATATCCCATCTGCGCCTCGGGTCCGCCGAGCTGCTCGGCCGTCACATCCTCCCCCGTCACCTGCTTGATCACCGACGGGCCGGTGATGAACATCTGGCTCTGGCGCGTCTGGATGATGAAGTCGGTCAGCGCCGGACTATATGCTGCGCCGCCCGCGCATGGGCCGCAGATCAATGAGATCTGAGGCACCACACCCGACAGAAGCGTGTTCTGGAAGAACACCCGGCCGTAGCCGCCAAGTGCATCGATGCCTTCCTGGATGCGCGCGCCGCCGGAGTCGTTGATGACGATGAACGGACTGCCTGTTTTGAGCGCGTTCTGCGCCATCTCGACGATCTTATCGGCATGCACCTCGCCCACGGCTCCGCCGACGGACGTAAAGTCCTGGCTCGCCACCTGCACAAGGCGGCCGTCGACCGTACCGCAGCCCGTGACGACGCCGTCAGCCGGGATCTCTTTGCCGGCCATTCCGAACTCGGTGGCACGATGCTTCGCAAAGCCGAACATCTCCTGATACGAGCCCGGGTCGAGCAGTCCCTCGAT
>Ga0209487_1002318_pt1 | contig 15524 bp, 13 predicted proteins | sample Poulit2012_FD_187524 | JGI IMG/M metagenome (GOLD analysis project Ga0209487, IMG submission 187524) | Agricultural soil microbial communities from Georgia to study Nitrogen management - Poultry litter 2012 (SPAdes) (version 2) | ecosystem: Environmental > Terrestrial > Soil > Agricultural land... | reverse complement strand
TAAGGGGGATATAAATGAGTAATTCAAGAGCAGATTTTATTAGTTACAAGGATTTTTTAGGTAAGAGTACCAAGCCAACTGTTGGTCCAGCTATCTGGAAAGGAAAGGATATCAAGAAAGAGTTAGATAAATCACTATCTAGTGAATTTATGGGTGAAGGTAGAGGTGCAGTATCGCTGATAAATAAAGATACTGGTGATGCATATGGTGTTTCACCTAACATTAATGCATTGGTACAAGTATTGGCACCTGGGGAACATAATAATTCCCATAAGCACAGTAATATGGCTATCTTTATTGTTTTTGAGGGTGAGGGCTATAGTATAATTAATGGAGAGAAAATCGAGTGGGAAAAAGGAGATGTATTTTACTCCCCTGCCTGGCTTTCACACGAACATTGTAATACGTCTGATAATGTGAGCGCTGTCCTTTATACTATCCAGGATGTACCTACTGTTTCCGATATGGGCGCGTGGTTTTTAGAAGAACCTGTTGGTTCAGGAGCAACACACGTTGTTCAAGAAGAAGCTAAAGAGGAAGATATTTTACCACAAAAGTAGATTAATATAGCTATGAAATATTAGTCTCATAAAAAAGGTTCATAGTACATGATTTATACTAGATTATTTTTTAAACTGTTTTTCCTTATTTTCCTAGTGTTAAAGTTACAATGATTGCGGAAATCTTTCCACCAGAAATATGGTATAGTGCCTCATCATTAGGAGATCAGCTAACATCGTTAATTGCTGGTGGCCCAGTACCCTTAATCACCACCTTTTTAGTTTTTAACTTTGGTTCATATGCTATAGCGGGTTATATTGTCCTTTCTAGTCTGATTTCATTTTTTGTATACCCTTTCATGAAAGAGTATACACACCCACCTATTTCTCAAGATGGGAATCTAAAAAATTGACTTTAGCTAGATGAAATCTATAGAAAAGGAAAAGATCTTCCTTTGCGTAATATATCAAGCCTAAATAATCGCAACATTAGCAATAAATGGATTGGATGTTGATTCGTTTGTAATTATAGCTATCCTTTGAACATTTTTTACTTTAGCTAATCTAAATGTTAACTAACAATAGGCTAAGCACCTTTCCAAAAAACGGCAACTATCCCTATATGGGAAGTTGCCGTTTTAAGAAACTGTTAATCATATTGAGTAACCCGTATTCAGTGTAAAAAAAATTCTTGCTACTTTGTACGAATTGCCTGAAAAATTTGGTTATATTTAGTGTCAATATAAGGAGAGAAAGGAGATAGTAAAGTTTTGAAACAAGTTCTAATAACAATGCAAGAAGAAAATAAAATAGCTAGATGGGGTTTGCTAATCTCTATCTTATTAATCTCTTCCAATTTACGTGCACCTTTAACCTCGGTAGGGGCTTTATTACCCTCTATCCGTGATAATCTAGAAATCAGCAATACCTTGGCTGGAATCCTTACAACGTTACCGTTGCTTGCCTTTTTCATCGTATCCCCATTTGCATCTATCATTGCAAATCGTATCGGCATGGAATGGACAATTTTTTATTCTTTTATTTTACTAACCGTTGGGCTGGTTATTCGTACATTATCGGGCATAACGTTGTTGTTTTTAGGTACAATTATTGTCGGGCTTGCTATCGCATTTGGAAATGTTTTATTACCAAGTTTAATAAAAGTGAAGTTTCCGTTAAAAATCGGATTATTTACAGGTCTATTTGCAGTATTCATGTATATTTCTGGCGCTTTAGCATCTGGGATTAGCTTACCATTATCCCGTATTTCCGGATGGGGCTGGCAAGGATCATTATTATTTTGGGCAATTTTATCTATCGTATCTTTAGTTGTTTGGATTCCACAACTTAATAAAAAAGCGAGCTTACCGAAAAAGAAAGTTTCAAATGAATTAAAAAAAACTATAAAAAATAATGTATGGAAATCCCCTTTGGCATGGAATATTACTATTTACATGGGTATGCAATCAATGGTCTTTTTTACATTGATTTCATGGCTTCCAGATATACTGAAAAGCAATGGCTATACATCTAATGAGGCAGGCTGGATGCTTTCACTGATGCAATTGTGCTTTCTACCGTTTACATTCATCACTCCTGTTATAGCGGAAAAATTGTCGGATCAAAGACTATTAGGTGCTATAACTGGTATGTTGATTATCTTTGGTTCTGGTGGACTTCTGTCTAATAATACTATAATAACAACATTAGCTGTTATTTTTATCGGTGTTGCCTGCGGTGCGGCATTTAGTTTATCCATGACACTCTTTAGTTTACGCTCAAATGATGGACAGGAAGCATCCGATTTGTCTGGAATGGCTCAGTCATTCGGCTATCTAATTGCTGCGGTTGGACCGGTGCTATTAGGTTTTATACATGATATTACAGCCAACTGGATACTACCAGTTACTATCATTGGAATGGCCGGTAGTATTTTAATTGTAACAGGTATAAAATCAGGGGTGAATAGGAAGATAGAGACTATATAACTAAGAAAATCAGAAAGTATTCAATTTGGTACTGCGCCCCTAAAGTTGGAGTAAAAAATCCAACTCTTGGGGTGTTTTGTATAGCTAAATATAGTAAAAATTTCAAATTATTGATTGTGAAGGAGTATTTTAAAGGTCAAAATTGCACTATTAAGTTGGCAATTAAAATAAAATCAGTGTATATATTAAAGGTTACGTTTTCCATCCTTCTTGAAAGACAGGGTTTTTTCCCTTCATGTACATAGCTATAAAAATAGGAAGAATGCCCTAACGCTAGCATCCTTCCTGTTTTTTCATACTAAGATTACTCACTACGCCTTATTCCTTGAATCAAACAACTCTATCTTTTTACTAACTACATCACTAATTGCTTCCATAGCTGGTTCAAGAATTGATTTTGGATTATATAATTCCTCATCATTTGTTAATATTTCACGTATTGTCTGCGCCCATGCTTGGCTACATTCTGTATTAACATTGATTTTTGCATGGCCTAGTTTAATACTCTCTCTAATCTGAGCTTCCGGAATCCCTGATCCACCATGTAAAGAGAGTGGAATATCGATAAGGTTTGAAATCTCTTCCATTTCAGCAAAACCAAGTTTAGGTTCGCCTTTATACGGGCCATGTACAGATCCTAGAGCCGCTGCAAGCACGTCAATCTGTGTTTCCTTAACAAGATGCAGACATTCCTGAGGATCCGCATAAATTACGTCACCAACTAACCCATCTTCATTACCACCTACCGAACCAATCTCTGCTTCTACTGAAACTCCTTTAGGTCGTGCATATTCCACTACCTCTTTTGTAAGCGCAATGTTGTTTTCTAATGGAAGCTTTGAACCATCAAACATAACTGAACTATATCCAGCGTCTACTGCTTCTTTACAACGAATCACAGTTTGAGCATGGTCTAAATGCAATACAACAGGTACTGTAATAGCCATTTCATCTATCATTTTCTTCACAGTAGTGACTATTAAATTAAATCCGCCTAAATAATCAACGATACTGTCTGTTGTCCCAATAATTACTGGAGATTTTTCTTTCTCTGCGGATTTTAAAGTAGCTTGAACCCATTGAAAATTATTCATATTAAATTGTCCAACAGCATAATTATTATCTTTTGCTTCACTTAAAATTTCTTTCATTGACACAAGCATATTATTAACCCCCTTCATTTTCCATTCTCTAACTATAAATAAAACGTCACTGATTAATAAAACAGCCGCTACTAATGAAGCCTTTTTACAATTGTATAGAGATCTGTAACTGCCCCAACATTTCCTGGGAAAATGATATATGACATATTCGGATATTTACTGCCACTGTCCGTTCTCCACACTGGAATTCCTGGTAAAGCTTGTCCTAACACAACCGCTTTCCTTACACCAAGAGCAGTTGTGCCAATTTCAGATGACGTGATACCACCTTTTGCAATAATATATTTGGGCTTGCAAGTTAAAGACTTAATAATCTTTGTTAGTCCATCGGAGATTTTTACAGAAAGATCTAATTCCTTTTCTGCCATATTTTCCCCAAGGTCTAAGCGTTTTCTCTTCGTATAAATTGCACAAGTTTGTCCTTTTTTAATATGATCATCTAATTCTTGAATCTTTGCTTGAATTTCTTCTTCAAACTTCACTTCATCTAAAACGAGATCACTATTGAATTCAATTGGTTTAACAGAATCCAATTTTAGTAATTCATTGAGTTGTTGCGTTGTTTTATTAACATGAGAACCAATAATAATTAATCCACCCGACGTGTTGCTACCTAAAATCATCTGCTCGCTGGACAATAATTTTTTATCCGATATATGCCCGATTACTTTGGTAAAAGAAGCTGCCGTTCGGAATAAAAACTGTTTACCGCTTTCAATTGCTTTTGTAAGAGCGATGGAAAATACCTTTAAATCATTATCTGATATTGCATTAACAACGACTTTATTAAAATCTTTAATATTCATTAATTGTTCTGTGATTTTCCCAATCTCTATGGAACGTAAATCTTCTAACTTTATATAAGTTACGTCTTCTTTTTTAAAATCACCTGCTGTTTTTTCCTCCACATATTCGCCAAGATGACTTTTCGTAAAGCCAAACGTTCTGTCCTTTGCAAACTCAGTTTCGGCAGCTGGGACTAATTCTCCGTCCTTCTCCACATAGTGAATGTTCTCAATCGTATAACGTCCACCTTCTTTAAAGAACGGAATCATAATTTCACCATCTGCAGTGTTTCCGAGTGTTGCGTTAATTGTTTCTGTTTCAAGCGGAAAATGTCCCCGAAGTGTAGAATCACTTCTGCTAATAATAATAAAGGGCTGATTCAACTGTTTCGATACCTTTTGAACACGATTCGTAATATCTTGATGAACCTGCTTCGTCTTCTCTTTTGAAAATGCCCTTGAATTCGTCAAGATAAAAAACATCTGTTCTTCCGATTGGAATCCATCTAAAATCGATTGTTCATCCCAATCTGTATACACATGAATATCATGTACTTTTTGAATCCCTGTTGGATCGTCATCAAGTACAATAACCTTATGATGAAATTCTTTCATCGCGTTATCGTATAATTCATTTACCTTTTCTAAATCATAGTCGGCATAATGATTAAGAATATCTATCTTCATCTTAATTTTTACCTCCTTGTGATGTTTTGTGATTTGCTAGCTTTTCAAAGTAATCAAGAATAAAGGAATGATCCTTATCTGCATGATTATTCACTATTTCTGAACGAAAGATTTCTCTAACCTGACTTGTGATCGGTAATGGAACACCAACCTCACTTGCTGAAGATAGGATATTATTTAAATCTTTAAAGTTAATATCAATTCTTCCACCCGGTGCGAAATCTCTTTCAATAATTTTCGGCATTTTTGCATCCATAACTGCACTGCCAGCTAAACCACCACGGATTGCTTCATACATTTTATTTAAATCAACGCCTGATTTACTTGCTAGAACAACTGCTTCCGATAACGCAGCAATATTCACGTTAACGATAATTTGGTTTGCCAATTTCACCGTCGATCCTGCGCCATTATCCCCTACATGGATGACATTTTCACCCATGGCTTCAAAAAGAGGTAATACTTTTTGAAAGTGCTCTTTTGTTCCGCCAGCCATGATTGACAACTTTCCTTCAATAGCCATTGGCTCTCCACCACTAACTGGTGCATCCAAACTATACATATCGTATTCTTTGAGATTCGTAGAGATTGCTTTTGCATCTTCTGGTGAACATGAACTCATATCGATAATAATCGTATTTGGTTTACCATTCTTAGCAATTCCATCCTCTGCAAATAACACTTGTGAAACATGTGATGCAGATGGAAGCATCGTGATAATGAAATCTGCTTTTTCTGCAATATCTTTATTTGATTCACATGGATGCCCGCCTAGCTTTGTTAATTCATCAACTGCTTCTCTGTTAATATCTAATAAATAAGTCGGAATTCCCGCTTGTATCAAATGACCAGCCATCGGTTTCCCCATGATACCTAGGCCTATAAATCCAACTTTCATGATAAATTCCCCCTATTACAAATTACTCTTCCTACATTGTACACTAATGTTTATTGAGTGTATACATTTACAATATAATTGTATACATAATGAGTTCCCACCCACTTCAATTAACGAATACTAAAAAAATATAATCGCTAAACTATTAGAAGTAGGAAATTAGAAAGTAAAATAAAATGAGTAAATGATTATTTACTCATTTTATTTAATGATTTTCATAATACAGGTTTAGTGCAACTCCATTACAATATATAGTTGCGTTGAACCGTTCTTAACTACATACTGTATTGTTGTTGCTGGTTTTGGCAATTATGAAATTCATTTTATTTGCTGGATTTTAATCAAAATTTAAAATCTGGTACCATGGAATTAAAATTAACGTTTTTTTCTATAGCTCTCCCGACCCTAAGTACCATGCTTTCATTAAAAGCATTTCCCATAATCTGCATCCCTACTGGAACTCCATCTTTTAATCCGCAGGGGATTGATAACGATGGGAGCCCTGTTATATTTCCAGGACCTGTAAAACGAACTACTTCATCATTAAGGTCTACTTTTTTCCCGTTTACTTCACCATATTCATCCCCAATGAATGGAGCAGTAAATGGAGTAGTTGGAGTTATAAGAACATCTACTTTTTGAAATACTTTTTGAAAGTCTTCTTTAACCATGTATCTATATTGTTGGGCTTGTAAGTAATCAACTGCAGGCATTAATTGGCCTAACTGTAAAAGCGTTCGCACATCAGCAGCAAAGTTTTCAGGTTGCTCTACTAAATTTTGATGGTGCACTGCTGCCGGCTCTGTAATCATTGTAGTCATTAATGAATACTCAGCATACTCGAGCGCGGGTATACTCACTACTTCTATCTTTGCACCCTGGGATTCAAGCTTTTTAATTTCCCCTTTTATTAGTGCTTCAATGTCCTGGTCAACCTTTTCAAAAAAGTAATCTTCATTGATACCAATGACTAAGTCTCGCACGCCTTTATCAATAGTCGTTGTGTAATTCTCTACCGGTACTTTCAAAGACGATGAATCATGTTTATCGTAACCGGCAATGATTTCTAACATTCCTGCAGCGTCCTTTACAGTCTTCGTCATGGGTCCCACATGGTCTAAAGACCAAGCTAGAGGAAAAACACCATGTTTACTAACTCTGCCGTAAGTTGGTTTTAATCCGACTATTCCACAAGAAGCAGCTGGTATTCTTATCGAGCCACCTGTATCCGTTCCAATTGAGGCCGATGCCATACTTGCAATAGTTGCAGCTCCTGATCCTCCACTGGAACTTCCCGGGATTCTTTCGAGGTCCCATGGATTTTTACAAGCTCCAAAGTGTGGATTATTATTTGTTGGACCATGTGCATATTCGTGCATATTTAATTTCCCAGTAAATACAGCTCCAGTATTTTTTAATCTTTCTACAATAGTAGCATCATAATCGGGAATGAAGTCCTCATGGATTTTGGAACCCATTGTTGTTGTTTCATTCTTTAAATAGACGTTATCTTTTATTCCTATCGGGATGCCATGATACATACCTTTATATCCTCCAGCTGCAATATCTTTATCAGCCTTCTTAGCCATCTTCAGCGCTTTATTGCGAGTAATATCTATATAAGCATTAATTGTGTCATTATATTTTTCGGCACGATCAAGAACAGCTTCTGTAAGTTCTTGTGATGAAATCTTTTTATTCTCTATTAATGGGGCTAATTGTTCAACGGGCATATTAATAAACTCATTAGTCACGCTTATCACTCCTTGGAATATTTTGTATAGCTATTTCAGTTACTCGAGGGGGATTTTCTAATAATTTATCCTTCATTTCAGTAAGCGATTGCCACCTCGATGTCAAATCAGTTAACTCTTCTTCAGAAATCATTATACCTCGTTGTTCCATTGTCATTTTTATAAAGGATTTCATTGATAAACTCCTCTCTTTTAGTTCAATAAGTTTTTATCTGAATTATAGTCCTGGTAAGATACCTTCAAACAGACTTAATACATAAACCATAGCGAGTGCTGTAACCCCAGCGATTGTTCCTCCTGCTGTCCACGTTTTTAACGTATCCTTGACAGAAAGATTGGAAAACTTGTTCACTACCCAAAATCCTGAGTCGTTTGGTAAGGAGAGACCAATACCTCCAGCAGAAATAGCAAGTCCTAGTAATAATGGGGAAGCTCCTAGCTCTGCAGCCATTGGACCAAGTACAGTTGACGCTGTAATTAAAGCTAGCGTTGTATTTCCTAGTGCCGCACGTAATATTTGAGCAAACAAGAAAGCTAATAGTAGAATAGGCATACTCCAGCCAGTCATTAATTCAACTAAATAATTACCAATTCCGCCTTCATTCAATACTGCCCCAAATCCACCTCCTGCACCACTAATTAATATAATCAATCCACCAGATTCAATTGCATCTTTATATAAACTTGATGTTTTTTCTTTTAAATAAGGGCGTACCATGAATGCTGTGACTAATACACTGATAAAGAGCGCCACGTTCGTTTCCCCAATAAACATCAATGTGCTTGTAAGGATATTGTCGTAATTCTGCAGATCTAAGAAAGCTCCTATTACGATTAAAACAATCGGGAATAATAACAAACCGAATGATAATCCAGCACTAATTTCTTTTTTATCCCCCATACTATCCGTTATCTTTTCATTACCTTTACTTTGTTCCTCAGAATCTTCATCTGCATTTGAATAGACAGGCTTGTTTTTACCAATCCATTTTGCATAAAACACACCAGCAACTAGAACAGCAGGTATAGAAACGATAATCCCATAGAGAATATAAAACCCTACTGAAGCTCCTACGTTATCTGCCACTATTAGAGGACCTGGTGTAGGAGGGATCATTCCATGCGTAACGATTAATCCTACTGAAAGTGAAGTGGTTAAAGTCATCATTGAAATTTTTGCTTGTTTGGATAAATTTTTAATTAAATTTACCAAAATAATAAAAGCAGCATCAAAAAAGACAGGAATTGATACCAATCCACCAGTTAAGGAAACTGCCGCTGGTGTCTTTTTCGTTCCAAAAATTTTAACTAATGTTTGTGCTATTTTATGAACAGCACCTGAAGCTTCCAACAATTTACCGAACATGATACCTAGTCCAATAATGAGACCTACACCAGCTAAGGAACTACCAAATCCTTCAGTTATCACAACAGGTATTTCCATTGCTGGAATTCCAGCTAAAAGCCCGACAAGTATGGACACTCCTATTAATGCTAGGAAAGGTTCCCAATTAAATTTAATAATTAACAATAACAAAAGGACTATTGATAATAGAAAAATAACAACTAACATACCTCCAGAAGCCATCAAAATTCCTCCTCTTTAATTTACCTTAATCACCTAAGTGATGATGGTTTTGGCACTGTTTACGTTTTAAGCTAAGTAAAATTATAATTTACCACATAATCAGAAAGTTTAAGATGTATATATTCGAGAACGTACTGTCCCATTTAGTTTTCCGGACAAGTACATCCGGTACTATTTGATCGGATACTTCTGCTTTTTCACTTTCAATCCTTTTGTGACGTCATTACTTGATGTAATTCCTCCCTTTGCAACTACATAACCAGTTTATTATCGATAAGCACTAATAATCTTGAGTCTATTATCAGAAGTTTCGCCAGATAGAGTTTGTACTTTTTTTCTGTTCCACTATTAATTAGTTAATCGGGTATAGAGGGACTTGCCGTTTAATTTGATGTATCTTTCCAGCTACATTTATTTATAATATTTTTAGACGTGTGATCCACTAACAGCTAGTCACCATAACCTTTTAAATTGCAGCAACTGTGATGCTGGCAGGTATTTGATTAGCAGAAATCATATGACTCCGCTTTCACTTCTACTAATGCCAATTAATATGACCTCCTTTCTCATTACTTATAGGCCCTATTAAATTGTTCTTCATCTCCACCACCGCTAACCGTACGTTATTTAAGCACCTGCTTAGATATTTAAGGTTATCTATCTAAGTCATCGTATTGGCAGGTAATGATGCGGTTATTTCAATCATTGAATCATGATTCTCCATGCTTTACCGACTCCATCTGTACCAAACAAAAATCAATTTACGATTGCAGTGATAGAAGCATAGTATTTAATAGATCACACTGTTCAGCTGTTTTTAGTATCAGTGTCTAAGTGGCTTTTCCGATTACCCCAAGAACAACAAACCCTATTTTCATGATCATACCCCTCATTAATGATCTCTTGATTCAATAAAAGCGCTTTCTTAAACAGAGTATACAACAAATCATTCTATTTGTATACAATTTGATTATAAATGAACACATTTCATATTAATTGAACACAATAAATTATATAAATCTTTGTATATCTCCTGGAGATGTCTATACTAAGAACAGATACTCTAAAAGAAAAATAATAAAATGAATAAGAATACTATGCAGAAATCTATGTAAAAGTAATTTGAAACCGAAATACTACTTACAGTTGAAATAAACATACATGCAATAGTAATGTAACGGAATATAGTTATTCTTAAATACTTGAATGAATTCCATAATCACCAAAATCAGCCACATCGATACGGCATGTCGTTAAGAATGATTCAACGCAACGATATGTTGTAGCGGTGTGCACTAAACCGGTATTATGAAATTCATTAACGTACTGGAATGAATTTCATTTAATGATGTATCATATAGAAAATACATATGAAAAGCTGATTCATAGAAAGAGGGAAGTTAGTAATGACAAATAAAAAGTTAACCATATATGAAAAAACATATGAAACGATACGAGATATGATATTTACTGGAAAACTGACAAATGGGGAAAAAATTGTAGAAACTAGACTTGCAGAACAACTGGGGGTAAGTCGTACTCCATTGCGAGAGGCAATTAAGAGATTGGAACAAGAAAAATTAATCCAAAACAACCAAATTTCTAGTCCTACCAACCAAGACTATCAAGATATATTTGAGCTACGAATATTAATTGAAAAATATGCTGTAGTAAAAGCGACCAACTTTTTCACAGACGATGATTTCAAAGAAATGGATAAGTTCGTGGATATTGGTTATACCGGTAATAGCGAAGAAACGATGGATGCCAATAAAATGTTCCATGAAAAAATCGTTAACGCCACAAAAAATAATTTCATGATTGAAACGTTCAATCAGATGCAATCCATTATTTATTTATTCCGGAAAACTGTATTGAACCATAACCGTCCTGGTTTAATTGACGAACATAAAGATATTGTTTTAGCAATGAAGGAACGCGATGCGGAAAAGACTGAGAAATTGATTGAAAAGCATTTGAAAGCTGATTTAGAGTTTGCTTTGTATTATTTGCGGAGATCATAGAGTTTGAAGAAGGGAATAAAATCATCTCTGCTTTTTAAAAGACGGGGATGATTTTGTCATGCCAAAAATCGTATTTTAAGACTTTAGCCGCAGGTACATCAAGTATGACAAAATTCTTGGAGTAACAGCTTATAATGTAAAATAAGTCAAGTACTGTTTTATGATAAAAAAGACCAACCTTAACTAAGACTTCCAAAATTTAAACTACCACAGAACAATATAATAGGACCCCTCTAGAACGTGAAAGGATCTTGCGTTTTCCTCCTTCAGGGACACAGCCTAGTAAATTTAAACTTTGATTTCACGTATTATTCGTATTTGAAGGACAAGATCCATAACGCTGTCACTCGAGGTCTTACCCCTCAGGTACTCTAATCAATGTGATCTAACGTCCTAGAGGATCCCCATTTTTAATAATTACCTCATTTACTTTTACACCATTTAAATTTCCCTTTTACTGCTTCATTCTGTTAAATCACTTGAAGCTGATCGACAGACATCTATAATATATAACGATTATAAATCTTCACTACATAGGCTTTGTATAGCTTCTTGTCTATTTCCTTAACTAGACTACATACAAAGGCAGACCTCGTGCTGTTATTCATCACAAACGTCAAACAGAAAATTCCCATACCTATTAACATCCACAAAAGAATCTATCTTTTCCCACCCCATTAGCCACAACTTGATTGCTTACCAGCACATAGCCTACCCAAACAATACAAACACATCTTAAAAACACAAATGCAACGAACCTTTGAATGAATGTACCCGATTGAAATGATGAAAGAAGAAAGGTATATGGGGATTTAGATGAGGATATCTTTATACACTATCTTTTGATAGTAAATAAACGCTAGAAATTATATGACTAAATCAAGCACATAAATTCTAACAGCAAGTGTGAACCAAGCAACCCGCTTTCGACAAAGCCAAACAACTTTAGGTAGAATAAATCAAAAACCATTGACAATAACTCACATCCAGTTTAATATTAATAATGTAATTAAATTAAATAATTTAAAATAAACACCGATAATATTTAAGGAGTTGATGATAATATGAATAAATCTCCAGAAATAGAACATCAAAGGGATCTTCTGGAAAGTGCTTTAGCACAGTCAATGACGGTATATGGCGTAACCGTTTCTGTCGGGAGAATTTTTAGTACATTATACTTTTCAAAATCACCGATGACTCTAAAAGATATTCAATCACACGTTGCAATGAGTAAAGCAAGTGTAAGCAATGGCGTTCGGGAATTAATGGAAACAGAAATGGTTACAAAAGTTTGGAAAAAAAGTGAACGTCAAGATTATTATGTAGCAGAAAAGGATTTTTTCAAAAACTTTATTTTATACTTCATTAAAATGTTGCGGAAAGAAAATAATTTGATTTTAAATGCAGTTGAACAAACAGAACCATTGCTAAAAGAAATAGAGAAGAGTGATACAGACTCTCATATAAAAGAAGAAGTAGAAAAAGACTTACAATTATTAGAGCATGCAAGGACTTATTTAGACTGGACGATGAGAGTTGCAAATGCTATGGATTCTGGCGAGATTTTTAAATACTTCCCAAAAGAGACTTCGAAGGAGACAGACAATGAACACAAAAAAAACAGCACTAATTCTGATTGATTTACAAAAAGAGAGTAATTTTGGATTGCAAAATTTAGACAACGTCATTCAAAATACAAATAATGTTATTCGTGCGTGTCGTGATTTAGAAATACCAATTATTTATACACGTCAAATTAATAGGCACGACAACATTGGGTTATCTAAAGGAGAACCAATTACTGAAAAAGGAACACCACTTTACTACAGTACATCAGAAGAAAATCATGAAATCGTCGAAGAAATTGCACCGAAAGAAAATGATATTGTTATTGATAAATATCGGTGGAGTGCTTTTTATGAAACTAGTCTCGATTTAATTCTACGTAGTTTAGGCGTAAATGATATTATTATAGGTGGTGTTGTCACTGATGGGTGTGTGATGACAACAGTTTTTGACGCCTACTTTAGAGATTACAAAGTTCATTTTATTAAAGATATGTGCACCACTTCAAATGAAGGCGCCCATATGGCCTCCATCATGATGATGGCTAATTGGGTTTACAACTTAGAAATATATGATACAAAACATCTAATCAACAGATTATTGGAAAAACCTTATAGTCATTGGTCATTTGAAACCGCTGATAGCCTAAAGTTCACACCGGAAAATATGCGATCAGTATATGATAAATTAAACCATCAGGAGGAAGATTAAATAATGAGGAAATTTTTAAGCTTAACAACGATCTTAATTTTACTATTTATTGCAGCATGTGGAAATGAAGATAGTGATGCATCAGATGAACCAGAAAACGAAGATAAAGAAACAATCGTATTCGGGCAAACAGGCTGGTCAAGTACCGAAGTACCGACCGAAATTGCAAAATTAATTTTAGAAGAAGCAGGATATGACGTTGAAATTTCATTACTAGATCAGCCGATTATTTTTGAAGGATTAAAGGAAAAAGACATCGATTTCTTTATGGACGCTTGGCTTCCATACACGGAAGAAGCACTATGGGATGAGTATGGAGACGATTTATTACAAGTTTCCGAAAGTTACACAGACGCTCCGCTCGGATGGGTTGTACCTAGCTATGTTGAAGAGGATACAATAGAAGATATTAAAGATAATCCAGATAAATTTGATGGAACGATTTATACGATTGATGCAGGTGCAGGAGTCGCAACGATTGGAGAAGAGGTCCTTGAAGAATATGGCTTAACAGACTTTGAACTATCATATTCCAGTGAAGGAGCTATGATAGGTGAATTAGACGCAAGAATAAAACAAGAAGAGCCAGTCATTGTTACAGGATGGCGTCCACATTCTATGTTTACACAGTATGATTTAAAGTTTTTAGAAGAACCGAAAGAGATATATGAATCTGACACAATCTACGTTATTTCTTATAACGAAATTAAAGAGGAACATCCTGAAGCATACGATATTTTATCTAAGTGGAGCATCGAAATCGATGACTTGGAAAATATGATGTATGAATATGAAATAAATGATGTACCTTTTGAAGAATCGGCGAAGAATTGGATTGAAGAAAATAGAGATCAAGTCGATGAAATGCTTGGGAAATAAAAGATTAAATATCTAAAACGGGGGGTGTGTTTACTCCCGTTTTTTCTATGTGCATTAATTCGGTTAGTGAAAAGCACACGATCGAATTGCTTATTAGCTTGTTAAGCACTCTAGTAGCGAACTACCACATTAATTCAGCTTAACTGTCAAGTAATTATAGTGTCCGTGAAATTTAGTATTGACTTCAGCACAGGCACTAGCGTTCTCATTATATATATTTTTGGAATGTCAACACTAAATCAAACATTTTTTTAAGGTGTTTCAACTTGTATTCCATAGGTTAATGAATTTCATAATACCGATTTAGTGCCACATCGGTACGAGATATAGCTTCGTTGAACCATTCTTAACTATATTTTCTATCAGAGTGGCTCAGTTTTCAACTTTTATTGTGGCTCACTTTTAAGTTACCATATACAGATGCGATTCTGGATCGAATTAAACATAATTCTCACCAAATATTAGTGGATGGTGAAGTATCTATGCGAGAGCGCCACGGCTTGGAGGACATGAAATGATTCCAATTGAAGTTGAAACTCGAATCGCTCTTTTTTACTTTCGACGATACCTTCCAGAAGATGTTGACGTAAGTTTGTTATCCTGACTATTGATGATGAGAAACAGCCTTCGGCTGACGAGATGGTTAGTTTGGCAAATAGATTCCTTGTACAAGCCATTAAAAGAATTGGAATAAACTATTATGCTATTTAGGATTACAAACAGAGCTCATTATGGGCTCTGTTTTGATTAATTTTCCATCTTCTCTTTAATCAATAAGATGGAAGTTGTTTTTCGCATTCAGTGGCCGATTACTTCGCACCTACTGGACGAAATCAGTCGCCGTACTTAATTATGGCCATAGCTTTTTTTAAGATATCATTTTCCTCTTGTAACTTGAGCATTTGTTTTTGTAAATTCGTATAATCATCTGGAGTAATAGAAGAACCATCTTCTAAATCCATTGGCGTGAATTTCTTA
>Ga0209487_1002317_pt1 | contig 15529 bp, 18 predicted proteins | sample Poulit2012_FD_187524 | JGI IMG/M metagenome (GOLD analysis project Ga0209487, IMG submission 187524) | Agricultural soil microbial communities from Georgia to study Nitrogen management - Poultry litter 2012 (SPAdes) (version 2) | ecosystem: Environmental > Terrestrial > Soil > Agricultural land... | reverse complement strand
CGGCGCTAGGCGGTCTCGGCCTGCCCCGAACCAGGAGGCAGCCGATGGCTGTCAGATTAAGCGGGCCACTGGGTCGGCTCGAGGGCCTGCAGCTCGGTGCGCCACCGCGACGAGGCCACTATGACCTCATCGTACGCCGCCCCCACAGTGGCGGTCGCAGCACCGGGCGAGGTAGGGGCTGCCCGCTCCACTCAGCGGCGCCGCACGTACACCTGCTTGCGCACGCGCGCGACCACAGCCCCGCGCCGGTCGAGGATGTCGGTGTCGAACCAGCGCAGCACCTTCTGCCCTCCGGCGGCCGCGGCGCGAAGCTCCTCCAGCACCTCATTCTCCAGGGTGAACTCCGCAGTGACAGCGGTGCGCCCAGGGGCCAGGAACTCGATCTCCGCCTGCCGGTCCCAGACTGTGTAGGCAGGGCCCAGGTTCTGGGCGACCAGGATGGTCCAGAACGGGTCGGTCATCGCGAACATGGTCCCGCCGAACTGGGTGCCGAAGTAGTTCGACGTGAGCAGGTGCTTGCCCATCCGCACCCGCACGTGCCGGAAGTCAGCGGACACGTGCCGCACCCGGATGCCGCTGAACAGGAACGGTGGCCACACGTTCAGCAGCAGGCGGAGCCGGCCGGGGGTGCTGGCGATCCGGGCCAGCGGGTGCTGTCGTTGGGACATCCGCCGATCTTAGGCGTATCGCCCCATCACAGGTCTGGCTGGTAGGAAGGGGCGGGCGCGGCGCCCGGTACGCGGAATACCAGAGCGTCCGGATAGCACCACCACCAGTTCTCACCGGGCTCGAACGACCGCACCAGCGGATGGTCCGGATGCTCGTGGAAGTGCCCGGTCGCGTGCTGGTGCGGGGAGCTGTCGCAGCAGCCGACGTGCCCGCAGACCATGCAGATGCGTAGGTGTACCCAGGACCCGCCGGTGGCCAGGCAGTCCTCGCAGCCGTTTGCCGACGGCGTTACCTCACGGGCGAGGGACACGTGCCCGCACGGGTCGTTCATGGCCGATCCTCCGTCCTCACCGGAGTATCCACGCTACCCGCGGCCAGGTCACCTCGCCCGGCGGTGTGCGGGCAGGGTGACGCTTCACAGGTTGATGGTCACCTCACCGTCCTCGCGCAGGGTGGTCAGGATCTCCTCGGCGGCGGCGTTCTGCTGCTCGCTGACGGCCTGCTGGGCGAGCTGGTCGCGCATCTCCTCGAACGAGGGCAGCTCAGAATCCTCCCCGCCCTGCCCGGACTGCTCCATCTGCTCCACATAGGCGTCGTACTGCTCGCGCAGCTCGTCCTCGCTCGGCTCGGCGACGTCCGCCTCCGCCTCGATGTAGCCCAGCACGCGGAACTGGTCGGCAGCCTCGGCCCGGACCTCGTCCTCGGTCATACCCTGTTCCTCCAGGGCCGCGATCACCTCGTCGGCGGAGCTCATCCCGCTCTGCGCGGCGATGTCCTCCAAGGTGGTGTCGATGTCCTCCTCCGTGGGCTCGATCCCGGCCTCACCGGCCGCCTGGACCAGGAGCTGGTTGTCCACCATCGACTGGGCGACCTGCTGCTTGAGCTCGTCCTGGTCGATCTGGCTAGGGTCCTGGGACATGGCTGCCTGCTGCAGCTGGGCCTCGTAGTCGCCGACGAACTCGTCCCGGGTGATCTCCTCACCGTTGACCTCGGCGACGACGTCCGGGACGTCCTCGACGTCTGCTTCCGGCATCTGGCCGTCGGCACCGGGGTCGGCCGCGGGGTCGCTGGCGGTCTCGGCGGGCGCATCGGAACCGTTCTCGCCGGAGTCGCCGTCTCCGGAGCAGCCGGCCAGCGCCAGCAGGACGGCGACACCGACCGCGGTCAGGGGGCGCGTGATCTTCATAGGGGTCTCCTCGCTCTCGGTGCGAATCTGCGAGCGTAGGCAGCCAACCTGAGGATGGCTCCCACCTGATGCTCAGGGAACGCTAAGGTTCGGTCAAACCCATTGAATATCGATAGATATCTCGCGATAATCGACAGATGACGTCGAGGGTGATCGTCCCGTTACGTGTCCTGATCGTGGTCCTGCTCCTCCTCGCGCTCGCCGCGCAGGCCCTGGTGCCGCTCGCGGCGACCGAGGCGGCCACGACGACCCCGGAGCTGTCCTATCTCCAGGTGCCCTACGCCGTCGCGGGTATTGCGACGATCGGCTGTGGGCAGGTCGTGCTGGTGGCCATCTGGCCCCTGCTCACCCGGGTGCGGCGCGGGGCGATCTTCGACGTCGCGGCCTTTCGCTGGGTCGGGGTGAGGATCGGCGCCGGAGTAGTGGCGACCACGCTGAGCCTGCTGCTGACCGCGCATGTGCTGCTGGTGGTGCAGCAAGGTCCGGTGACCGTGCCGCTGGTGCTGCTCGGCGGATGTGCGGCTGTGGCGGCCTTCACTCTGCTGATGGTGGTGATGCGGGCGCTGCTGCGCTCCGCGGTCGCCATGCACGACGAGCTTGCCGAGGTGATCTGAGTGGCGATCATCGTCGACCTGGACGTGCTGTTGGCCGAACGTGGGATCGGGGTGGGGGAGTTTGCCGAGCGGGTCGGTCTGAGCCCTGCGAACGTGGCCGTGCTCAAGAACGGGCGCGCGAAGGCGGTGCGGTTCTCCACGCTGGCGGCGATCTGCCGGGTGCTGGACTGCCAGCCGGGTGACGTGCTGCGCTGGGAACCGGCGAACGAAGAGGTCCAGGACTGAGCTAGTGGCGCCGCAGCTCGAGACTGGTGCCGACGGCCGCAGCGTCGCGGCGCTTGCCCCGGCTGGGCCGGGACCGGATCATCGGGCGGTACGTCGGTAGATCGCGGCCAGCACCGCCCCGGAGAGGTTGTGCCAGATGGAGAACACCGCACCGGGCAGTGCGGCCACGGGGGAGAAGTACTGGGCGGCGAGCCCGGCCGCCAGGCCAGAGTTCTGCATGCCCACCTCGATGGAGATGGTGCGTGCCGAACGGACCGGCTGGCGCAGCAACCGGCCGGCCCCGTAGCCGAGCAGATAGCCCAGGCCGTTGTGCAGCACCACCGCCAGCAGCACGAGCAGTCCGGCCGAGACGATCTGCTCGGCGCTGTTGGCCACCACCGCGGCGACGACCAGCGAGATCGCGATCACCGAGACCCACGGCAGCGCCGGCAGCACCCTGTCCACCAGGCGGGAGAGCAGCAGCCGCACTACCAGGCCGCCGACCACCGGCAGCAGCACGATCTTCACGATGGTCAGCGCCATGTCGCCGGCGCTGACCTCCATGTACTGCCCGGCCAGCAGCAGCGTGAGCAACGGGGTCAGCAGCGGTGCCAGCAGCGTGGAGATCGAGGTCATCGTCACCGACAGCGCCGTGTCCGCTCGGGACAGGTAGGTGATCACGTTCGAGCTGGTACCACCGGGTGCGCAACCCACCAGGATCACCCCGGCCGCCAGCTCGGCGGGCAGCTGCAGGGCCACGGAGAGCCCCAGACCGACCAGCGGCATGATCACGAACTGGGCAAGAACGCCGATCAGCACCGGCCACGGCCGCTTGGCGACCAGCGCGAAGTCCGGGATGGTCAGCGTCAGGCCCATCCCGAACATGATGATCCCCAGCAGCACGTTCACCCACGGCAGCAGCGCGAGCGCGGTGCTGGTCGCGACGAAGCCGATCACTGCGGCGGCAAGTACCAGCAGCGGGAAGATGGTCACCGCCACCCGCGCGGAGCGGTCCTCGCGCTGGGCGGCGGCCGCTGCAGGAGCGCCGTGGTGGGGCTCGGACCCGTTGGTCTCGTTCGATCGGGACGGGGTGGGGTCGGAGGGCGTGAGCCGTGCCATACCTGTCACCGTATTACAGCGTGGACAGGCGCGATCCGGATGGCAGACGTTGGCCTGGGCGGCGGTGCAGGTCTTGGTGCCGGACCGCGGCCGGGTACCCTGCGGAGCATGAGCCTGTGGACACCGGACGGACCGGATCTGGTGATCCACGCCGACAACGCCGAGGTGCTCGGCCGGCTGCCGGATGCCACGTTCCGGATGATCTACCTGGACCCACCGTTCAACACCGGCAAGGTGCAGCGGCGGGAGTCGATGCGGGTGGTGGCCTCGGAGACAGGCAGCAGGCTGGGCTTCACCGGCCGCAGCTATGAGACCGTGCGGGGCAAGGTGACCGCCTATAACGACGCCTTCGCCGACTACTGGGCGTTCCTGGAGCCGCGGCTGGAGGAAGCCTGGCGCCTGCTCACCGCCGACGGCACTCTCTACCTGCACCTGGACTACCGAGAGAGCCACTACGCCAAGGTGCTGCTGGACGCGCTCTTCGGCCGGGAGTGCTTCCTGAACGAGATCATCTGGGCCTACGACTACGGTGCCCGCGCGAACAGCCGGTGGCCGGCCAAGCACCAGACCATCCTCGTGTACGTGAAGAACCCCGCCCGGTACTACTTCGACAACGCCGAGGTGGACCGGGAGCCGTACATGGCCCCCGGCCTGGTGGGCCCGGAGAAGTCCGCCCGCGGCAAGCTGCCCACCGACGTGTGGTGGCACACGATCGTCTCCTCCACTGGCAAGGAGAAGACCGGGTACCCCACGCAGAAGCCGGAGGGGATCGTGCGCCGGATGGTGCAGGCCTCCAGCGCTGAGGGCGACTGGGTGCTGGACTTCTTCGCCGGCAGCGGCACCCTTGGGGCGGTCGCCGGGCGGCTCGGCCGGCGGTACGTGCTGGTGGACTCCAGTGCGGAGGCTATCGAGGTGATGCGCCGCCGGTTGCCCGATGCTGGTCGCAGCAGCGGCACGGGTCTGGACTTCATCAGCATGGCCGAGCCGCAGGTGGTGCACTGACCGGGTTCGAGCGAGCCCTGGGGCGAAACTCCTCCCGAGGACCGCAGCCGGTATGACACAGTGGCAGCTGTGAACCTGCCGCACGATGACATCGACCCTGACGGCCTGCTGGAGTACTCGGTGGTGTTCACCGACCTCTCCCTGAACCACATGTCCCAGCGGTTCGTGGGCGTGATGCAGGAGACGATCGACATCCTGTGCAGCACCTACCAGGCCCACAGCGTGGCGGTGGTGCCCGGCGGTGGTACGTACGCGATGGAGGCGGTGGCCCGTCAGCTCGCCACCGGACGGCGGACCCTGGTGGTGCGCAACGGGCTGTTCTCCTACCGGTGGTCGCAGATCTTCGAGGTCGGGTCGATCCCGGTGGTCAACACCGTGCTCAGCGCCCGGCCGGTCACCGAGGCGCACCAGGCCCCGTGGCAGCCGGCGCCGGTGGAAGAGGTGGTCGATGCGATCCGGGCCGAGCGGCCCGAGGTGGTGTTCGCCCCGCACGTGGAGACCGCCGCCGGGCTGGTCCTTCCGGATGGCTATCTGCGTGCGGTCGCCGAGGCCACGCATGACGGCGGAGGGCTGTTCGTGCTGGACTGCGTCGCCTCGGGTGCGCTGTGGGTGGACATGAGCGACCTGGGTGTGGACGTGCTCATCTCCGCTCCGCAGAAGGGCTGGAGCGGGTCACCGGGCGCCGGGCTGGTGATGTTCGGGGAGACCGGGCATGCGGCGGTGCAGCAGAGCCAGACCACCAGCTTTGCCGCGGACCTGAAGAAGTGGCTGTCCATCGCGGAGGAGTACCGCACCGGGCGCGCCCCGTACCACGCGACCATGCCCACGGACACCCTCACCCGCAACGTGGAGCTGATGCGTGCCACCACCGAGCGCGGGCTGGAGGTGCTGCGTTCGGCCCAGACCGAGCTGGGCGGGCGGGTGCGCGAGCTGCTCGCTGCCCGCGGTCTGCCCTCGGTCGCGGCCGAGCGATATGCGGCCCCGACCGTGGTGGTGGTGCACACCGATGACCCGGACCTGCGCAGCGGCGCAGCGTTCAAGCAGGTCGGGCTGCAGGTGGCAGCCGGAGTCCCGCTGCACTGCGGTGAGGGCGAGGACTTCGGCACGTTCCGGCTCGGGTTGTTCGGGCTGGACAAGCTCGGCGACGTCGATGGCACAGTGGCGCGGCTGCAGGCAGCAGTGGACCAGATCGGCCTCTGATCCGATCGCTCAGAGCCGGGACTGTCAGCGGCGCTGTGTCCTCTCGTCCGGATCCACCGCACCGACGAGCCGCTGCACCTTCTCCCGCGGGACGCCTGCGTACTCGATCAGCAGCTCAGACACACCGGTGATGTAGAGCTTCAGGTCATCGACCTCAGCCTCGAGCTCGTCGAGGCGTTGGCGGGCGTTGGCCAGCTGGGCGTCCTGGTGTGCGTCGGTACGCCTCCGCTCGTTGCGCATGGCGGTCAGCCGCCCGCGGAGCTCGTTGATGCCCGTCTCGGTGTCCGCGATGTCCAGCCGGTTGCCGATGTCGCCCAGCAGCAGCGTGCGTGCCCACCCCATGATCGTCTCCCCTCGTTGGTGATCGGGTACAGCGCCCCGACCGGTCGATCGGCGGGGCGGTGCTCACTATGCCAGAGGGGCCTGGGCCGGTACCGGGCCCGCGACCTGGTGCCTCGTCGTCCCGGGAACATCGGGGAAGATAGACCCATGACCGTCGTCGTGGTAGGCAGCGTGAACACCGATGTCGTCGCCCGGGTGGCCCGCATCCCCGGGCCGGGGGAGACCCTCCTCGGGAAGGACCTGGCCCGCTACGGCGGCGGCAAGGGGGCGAACCAGGCGGTCGCCGCTGCGCGCGCAGGCGGCGCTCGGGTTGCCTTCGTCGGCGCCGTCGGTTCTGACCCGGATGCCGAGGTGCGTCGCCGCGAGCTGGAGGCCGACGGGATCGACACCACTGGACTCATCAGCGTGCCCGGTCCGACCGGCACTGCGCTGATCACCGTGGCCGCCGACGGCGAGAACGCCATCGTGGTGGCCGCTGGTGCGAACGCTGCCCGGGAGGAGCTGGAACCCACGCAGCGGGACGTGCTCGCCCGCGCCGGGGCGGTGATCAGCCAGCTCGAGGTGCCCGTCCCGCTGGTGCTGCAGGCGGCCCGGGAACGCCCAGCGGGCTCGCTCTTCCTGCTGAACGCGGCACCGTCGGCAGCGATGACCGATCCGGCCACCGCTGCCGACCTGCTCGCGGTCACTGATGTGCTGGTCGTCAACGAGCACGAGCTGGCCGACATCGCCGGGGACGTCGGCACCGAGGACGCGATCGTGCGGGTTGCCGAACAGGTGCCGGTGCTGATCGTCACCCTCGGGTCGGTGGGCGCCTTGGTGGTGACCGGAAACGAGCGACGACAGGTACCCGCCTTTGACGTGACCGCGGTGGACACCACCGGCGCTGGCGACACGTTCTGTGGGGTGCTCGCCGCCCGGTTGGCTGCGAGCCGCCCGGCAGACGGCGGAGTGCCGGCGATCGAGGCAGTCGCCGACGCCGCCGGTGCGGCCTCCGCCGCCGCAGCCCTGGCGGTGGGTACCGCCGGCGCCCAGAACTCGGTCCCCACCGCTGAGGCGGTTACCGATCTGCTCGCCGGCAGCACTACGGGCCGCTAGCAGCGAGCGCGCTCGGTGCTGCGACTCAGCCGCTCCTGGCTGCGGACTCGGCGCTGCGGCGGTGTTTGCTCGCGGACTGCCCGCCGACCGCAGCCGTGACCAGCAGCCCCGCGACGTCCCGGATCGCCATCTCGATGCGCCCGTACACGCGCGGCGTGAGCAGGGTGGTGCCGTCGAAGTCGCCGGAGGAGGCGAACACTGCGACCGGCAGGGTCATCGCCTGGAAGAAGCCGAACAGTGGCCGCAGCGCATGCTCGAGCACGAGGGCGTGGTGGTCCCCACCGCCGGTGGCAGCCAGCAGCACGGGGGTGTTGGCCAGCGCGTACTGGTCCACCAGGTCGAAGAAGTGCTTGAACAGACCGGTGTACGAGCCGCGGAACACCGGAGTCGCCGCGATCAGGAGGTCCGCAGTCTCCGCCTCCTGCAGCACCGCTTCGACCGCGGGGGCCACCCCCTCGCGCTCGAGCGCGCCGGTGAACTGCTCACCCAGCCGGTAGACGTCGATCCGGCTGGCGTGCACGGCGATGCTGGAGGGTTCCAGCACCTGGCGGAGGGTGTCCACGACCACCTCGGTCAGGCCCACGGTCTTGGACTTCTCGCTGGGGCTGCCGTTGACCACGACCACACGGAGGTTCCCGGGTGCGATGGTTTCGGCAGGGGGGCTCCCACCCGGTGAGCCGGTCGGTGCAGTGGCCGTCATACCGCCGCCCCCTGCCGATCTCCGACCTCGCGCTGCACCACCGGGGCCACCTCGGTCCCGAGCCGCTCGATCGAGGCCAGCACGTCCCGCTGCGGCATGCCCCCGAAGCCGATCTGGACCAGTGCGCGGTCCAGGCCGTAGACCTCGTGGTAGGTCATCAGCTTGTCGATGACCTCCTGCGAGCTGCCGGTCACCAGTACGGCCTGCGGGGAGGTCTGGGCGTCGAAGGCGGTGCGTGGCATCTGGAGGCCCAGGCCTCGCTGGTGGTTGTTCTCCATCATCCCCTGGGCGAAGTAGGGATACATCGTCTCCCGGGCCTCCTGGCTGGTGCGGCCGACGTACCCGTGCAGGTTGATGCTGGTGCGTAGGGCGGCCGGGTCGTGACCGGACTGCTCAGCAGCAGCGTGGTAGAGGGCGATGGTCTGCTCGTGCTGCCGCAGCGGTCCGAGCAGCGCGGCCATCGCCATCGGGAGTCCCAACCGCCCGGTGTTGATCGCCGACGCCGGGGAACCACCGACGCCCACCCAGATGGGCAGCTCCTCCTGCAGTGCCCTGGGGCCGATGTCTGCGGCCTCGAGGCCCGGGCGCAGGGTGCCGTGCCAGGTCACCGGGTTCTCTGCCCGGATCGTCAGCAGCAGGTCGAGCTTCTCCCGGAACAGGTCGGAGTAGTCGGCCAGGTCGTAGCCGAACAGTGGGAAGGACTCGGTGTACGACCCTCGCCCGGCGATGATCTCCGCCCGTCCGCCGGAGAGCTGGTCGATGGTGGCGAACTGCTCCCACACCCGCACCGGGTCGTCGGAGCTGAGCACAGTGACCGCGCTGGACAGCCGGATCTGCTCAGTGGCTTCGGCGGCGGCAGCCAGCATGATCGTCGGCGCGGAGCCGACGAAGTCGGTGCGGTGGTGCTCTCCGACCGCGAACAGGTCCAGCCCGACCTGGTCGGCCAGGCGGGCCTGCTCGATAGTGTCGCGAGCGCGCTGGTGCGCTGAAGGGGAGGTGCCGGTCAGCGGGTCCTCGGTGATCTCGACGAAGGTCATGACGCCGATCTCGAACGGGTGGCGGCGGCTCGTGACCGGCTGCTGGTCGGTGGTGGTCATCACTGGTTCCTCTCGTGGTTCGTGCCAGTCCTGTCGTTAAGTTGCTTGCGCAGGCAACTATTCCCGGTCGGCCGGTCAGGCTGGTTGGACCGGGGACGGCCGCAGCCACGGCGGTAGTGTGTGGCCATGGCGACCCCGGAGCTGACGCCGCTGGAGGACAAGGCGTGGCAGGGCTTCCTCTATCTGCACGACCGCCTCTGGCGGGAGATCGAGGCCGAGCTCGAGGGGGTCGGGGTGAGCATGGCCGAGTACAGCGTGCTGGCGCTGCTTGGGAAGGCCGGCCGTGCCGGGATGCGGATGTCGGAGCTCGCCCAGCGCAGGGTGATGTCCACCGGCGGGTTCAGCCGTCTCACCGACCGGCTGCAGCAGCGCGGTCTGGTGGAGCGGCGGCGCGCCAGCGATGACGGGCGCGGTTACGTCGTCGTGCTCACAGGCGCCGGCCGCACCCTGCTGCGCAAGGCGTGGCGCACCCACTACGCCGAGCTGCGCCGGCTGTTCCTCGACCGGCTGGACGACGGGGACCTGGCCGACCTCGCCCGGATCTGGGAGCGCTTGGATCCGCAGTGGGCGCAGGAGCACGACGCCGGCAGCTGACCGTGTAGCACCCAGTGCTACCTGTTGCCCTGCTGAGGAGATGAGCACGAGACCCGAGATCAGCCAGCGCGACCTGCGCATGCGGTCGAAGGAGATCATGGACGCCCTGGAGCGTGGGCAGACCTTCACGGTCACGCGCGACGGGCGCGGTATCGGTGAGCTGGTGCCGATCCGCGAGCCTCGTCGTTTCGTGTCCCGTGCGCACTTTGCTCGGGCTGCACGGAATGCACCGCAGCTGGACGTCGACGCATTCCGCCGGGACCTCGACGAAGCTGCCGATCCGGAGCTGGACGACCCGTATGCGCGGTGAGCTGAGCCGAGGTTTGCTGGACACCCACATCCTCGTCCTCTGGCAGTCGATCGAGCCTGCGGCGCTGCCGGAGGAGATGGCAATCAGTGCAGTCACCCTGGCCGAGCTCTCCGCGGGGGTTCACCTGGTCAGCGACTCTGCAGCCAGTGAGCGGACGAGACGGCTCGACGTCCTTCAGCGGGCTGAGCACGAGTTTGATCCGATTCCGTTCGGTGCAGACGCCGCGCGCGCCTTCGGACGGCTGAACGCGGCAGTCCGCGAGACCGGCCGGCCCCTTGCCGGCGCACTGCCGATCTGATGATCGCGGCGGTCGCAGCTGCCGAGGGCCTGCCGCTGTACACCGCGAACCCGGACGATTTTCGCGGGCTGGAGGAGACTGTCGAGGTCATCGCAGTGCCGCGCCCGGCATGAGTGATCGGCTACTGCGCCGGTAGATCTCCAGAGGTATCCCCGGTCCGGCCCGGAGGAAAGTGCGCACGCACGGCCTCGTCGATGAGCCGGGCAGCAGTCCGCGCGGTGCGCGAGTCGAGATCCAGGACCGGGTTCAGCTCCACCACGTCCAGCAGCGCCAGCTTCCCGGTCCCGGCGGCCGCGCGTACGGCTGCGCTCACCAGGTGGATACCCACACCGAAGGCCGCCGGCGCGGAGACACCCGGTGCCACGCTCGCCGGCAGCACGTCCAGGTCGATGGTCAGATACAGCAGGTCCAGGTCCCGGGCGAAGTCTTCGACAAGCTCGGTGATCCCGGTCTCGCCGCCGCGCCAGCAGTCCACGTCGGTCAGCCAGGCCACACCCAGCTCGCGCGCCGTGTCGAACAGCACCGGCGTGTTCGAGGGCTCAGCGATGCCGATGACGGCGTAACGCAGCTCCCGCTCGGCCGCTCGCTCCGCCTCGGCCATCTGCCAGAACGGAGTGCCGGAGGTGGGCCGGTCCTCCCGGCGCAGGTCGAAGTGCGCGTCCAGGTTCAGCACTCCCCATCGCGGTCGCTCGCCGGCGCGGGGCGCCATCCGCTGCGCGGCCATCAGTCCCCGGTAGGAGGCCCAGGCGGTCTCGTGGCCGCCACCGAGCACGATCGCCAGCTGGCACCCCGGCGCGTCCAGCATCGTGGTGATCGTCTCGGCCGCCTCCGCCTGCCCGGTCTCCAGGTCTTCTCCGCCGGTGACGGCGTCACCATGGTCGACCAGGCCCGTCACCTGCTGTGCCAGGTCACCGTGCAGGGCCAGCGGGGCGAGCACCCGGCGCAGCGCTGCCGGTCCCTGGCGAGCACCGGGCCGGCCACCGTTGCGGCGCACCCCCTCGTCGGAGCAGAAGCCGAGCAGACCGATATGGTCACCACCGCCTGTTGCCAGCCAGTGGGCTGCTGGCTGCACCAGCTGGTGCCAGCGGGCGTGCTCCGGGCCGTCGCCGTCGTACCGGCCGGTCCACTCCGGTGCGAGCCGTGCCCCGTCCGAGGTGCCCTCTGCGGCGTCCATGACCACCACCGTATCCACCAGCGATGCTCGAGGGCGCGGTGCTACCGTGAAGTCCGTCGGTGGCATGGGCGCGCGGACGCGCCGGAGCAGCGTGCGGAGGTGAGGGATGGGCCTCGACGGAGCGCGAGAGGTGCGGGCGCCCCGCGGCACCCACCTGACCGCGAGGTCGTGGCAGACCGAGGCGCCGCTGCGGATGCTGCAGAACAACCTGGACCCCGAGGTCGCCGAACGACCTGACGACCTGGTCGTCTACGGCGGCACCGGCCGCGCCGCACGCTCCTGGGCCGCCTTCGACGCGATCGTCGCCTCGCTGCAAGACCTGGAGAGCGACGAGACGCTGCTGGTGCAGTCCGGAAAACCGGTCGGCATCCTGCGCACCCACGAGTGGGCGCCCCGGGTGCTGATCGCCAGCTCCAACCTGGTCGGGGACTGGGCCACCTGGGAAGAGTTCCGCCGCCTGGAGGCCGAAGGACTGATCATGTACGGCCAGATGACCGCCGGCTCGTGGATCTACATCGCCACCCAGGGCATCCTGCAGGGCACCTTCGAGACGTTCGCCGCTGTGGCCCGGAAACGCTTCGGCGGCACCCTCGCCGGCACGCTCACCCTCACTGGCGGCTGCGGCGGCATGGGTGGCGCGCAACCGTTGGCCGTCACCCTGAACAACGGGGTAGCGATCGTGGTGGACGTGGACTCCTCCCGGATGCAGCGGCGCGTGGACAAGCGCTACCTCGACCTGATGGCCACCGACCTGGACGACGCCGTCGCCCGGGCGAACACAGCAGTCGCGGCGAAGACCCCGCTGTCCATCGGCGTGGTCGGCAACGCCGCGCAGATCTTCCCCGAGATGCTCCGCCGGCACCGGGCGGGCCAGGTGCGGGTGGACGTGGTCACCGACCAGACCAGTGCGCACGACCCGCTCAGCTACCTGCCGCTGGAGGTGGCGCTCGAGGACTGGCAGCAGGAGGCCGAGGCCGACCCGGACGGGTTCACCACGAAGGCCCAGGCCTCGATGGCCCGGCACGTGCAGGCGATGGTCGGCTTCGCCGACGACGGTGCCGAGGTGTTCGACTACGGCAACTCCATCCGCGACGAGGCCCGCCGCGGCGGCTGCGAGCGGGCGTTCGCCTTCCCCGGCTTCGTGCCCGCCTACATCCGCCCCCTGTTCTGCGAAGGACTCGGACCGTTCCGCTGGGTGGCGCTCTCCGGCGACCCGGAGGACATCCACACCACCGACCAGGCGCTGAAGGAGCTGTTCCCCGACAACGAGCACCTGCACCGGTGGTTGGACGCCGCCGCCGAGCACGTCGAGTTCGAGGGGCTGCCGGCGCGGATCTGCTGGCTCGGGCTGGGGGAGCGGGACCGGGCCGGTGTGCTGTTCAACGACCTGGTGCGCGAGGGGAAGGTGTCCGCACCGATCGTCATCGGCCGCGACCACCTGGACTCCGGCTCCGTGGCCTCCCCGTACCGGGAGACCGAGGGCATGCTGGACGGCTCGGACGCGATCGCCGACTGGCCGCTGCTGAACGCGCTGCTGTCCACCAGCTCCGGCGCCACCTGGGTCTCGATCCACCACGGCGGCGGTGTGGGCATCGGCCGGTCCATCCACGCCGGCCAGGTCGGTGTGGCCGACGGCACCGACCTGGCCGAGCAGAAGCTGCGCCGCCTGCTGACCAACGACCCCGCCAGCGGTGTGCTCCGGCACGTGGACGCCGGCTACTCCCAGGCCGCACAGGTGGCCCGCCACCGCGGCCTGCAGGTGCCGATGCCGCCCCGGCTGCGCGACTGATGACCAGCACCCTGCTCACCGGGATCCGCGAGCTGTGGACCTTCGACCCCGCCCTCGAGCAGGGCACAGAACCTCCGGTGACCGGCGCGACCGAGGGGCAGGTGGCGCGGGAAGCCGCCCTCGTCATCGACGGCGAGCACGTCGCCTGGACCGGGCCGCAGGGCCGTGCCCCGGCCGCGGACGACCGGGTGGACCTCGGCGGGCGCACCGTGCTGCCCGGCTGGGTGGACTCCCACACCCACCTGGCCTTCGCCGGCGACCGGGCCGCAGAGTTCGAGGCCCGGATGGCCGGCCGGCCCTACGCCGCCGGCGGCATCGGCATCACCACCACCGCCACCCGAGCCACCGACACCGAGACGCTCACCGGCCTGGTCCGGGCCCGGATCGCCGAGGCCCACCGCGGCGGCACCACCTGCCTGGAGACCAAGACCGGTTACGGGCTCACCCTCACCGAGGAGACCCGGGCAGCCCACCTGCTCGCCGACCTGGTCACCGCCGGTGAGCTGGACGAGGTCACCTTCCTCGGCGCCCACCTGGTGCCACCGGAGCATGACGGGCAGGAGGGGCGCCCCGGCGCCGAGCAGTACGTGGACCTGGTCACCGGGCCGATGCTCGAGGCCGTCCGCGACCTGGTGCGCTGGGCGGACGTGTTCTGCGAGCAGGGCGCCTTCGACCTCGACCAGACCGACCGCATCCTGCGCGCCGCGACCCGCGCCGGCCTCGGGCTGCGGGTGCACGCCCACCAGCTGGGCCGCTCCGGTGTGGTCGCCCTCGCCTGTGAGCACCGGGCCGCCAGCGTCGACCACCTCAACCACCTGGACGAGGCCGACATCGAGGCGCTCGCGGCCACCAGCACCCGCCAGCTGCGCCCCATCCCCGGTGCGGGCACTACGCCCGGAGGCTGCGCCGTCGACCAGGGGCCCACAGTGGCGACCGTGCTGCCCGCCTGTGACCTGTCCACCCGGGCGCCGCTGGCGCCGGCCCGGGCACTGCTCGACGGCGGAGCGCACCTGGCGATCGCCTCGAACTGCAACCCGGGCACCAGCTACACCTCCTCGATGTCCTTCTGCGTCACCACGGCGGTGCTGCAGCAGCAGCTGAGCATCGCGGAGGCGCTGCGGGCCGCCACTCGCGGTGGGGCGCTCGCCCTGCGCCGCGGCGACGTCGGGCATCTCGGTGTCGGCGCCCGCGCGGACCTGCACGTGCTGGACGCCCCGGCCGCCATCCATCTCGCCTACCGGCCCGGAATGCCGCTCACCCATGCGGTCTGGCGGGCCGGGCGGCGTGTCGTCTGACCGGTTCCCCCACCCCAAGGAGACCTTCGTGACCGACTCTGCCCCCGCCGTCGTGCTGTCCGCCGAGGGGCTCACCCCCGCCCAGGTGAGCGCCGTGGCCCGCGACCGTGCCGCCGTCGAGCTCGACCCGGCGATGCTGGCCCACCTGGACCGGGTGCGTGCGCACGTGGCCGACCTCGCCGCCGGGGACCAGCCGGTGTACGGGGTGTCCACCGGGTTCGGCGCGCTCGCCGACACCCCGATCGCCCCCGAGCGGCGCACCGCGCTGCAGCGCTCGTTGATCCGCTCGCACGCCGCCGGCACCGGGCCCGAGGTGGAGCCGGAGGTGGTGCGCGCACTGATGCTGCTGCGCGCCCGCAGCCTGGCCAAGGGGCGCTCGGGGGTGCGACCGGTCGTGGTGGAGACGATCGTGGCGGTGCTGAACGCCGGTATCACCCCGGTGGTGCACGAGTACGGGTCGCTCGGCTGCTCCGGCGACCTCGCCCCGTTGGCGCACTGCGCGCTGGTGCTGCTCGGCGAGGGTCGGGCCCGGGATGCCGCCGGGCAGGAGCGGCCGGTGCCCGAGCTGCTCGCCGCAGCTGGCATCGTCCCGGTCGAGCTGGCCGAGAAGGAGGGGCTGGCGCTGATCAACGGCACCGACGGGATGCTCGGTCAGCTGCTGCTGGCCCTGGCAGACCTGGAGGAGCTGCTGCGCGTCGCCGACGTCACCACGGCGCTGTCGGTGCAGGGGCTGCGTGGGCGCGAGGACGTGTTCCGCCCGGAGCTGCATGGTCTGCGCCCGCACCCCGGCCAGGCGGACTCCGCGGCGAACATCTTGGCGCTGCTCGACGGCTCGGCGATC
>Ga0209487_1002316_pt1 | contig 15535 bp, 12 predicted proteins | sample Poulit2012_FD_187524 | JGI IMG/M metagenome (GOLD analysis project Ga0209487, IMG submission 187524) | Agricultural soil microbial communities from Georgia to study Nitrogen management - Poultry litter 2012 (SPAdes) (version 2) | ecosystem: Environmental > Terrestrial > Soil > Agricultural land... | reverse complement strand
CCTCCCGAGAGACCTAGAGGCCGGCCAATCTTGGCGTCCATCCCCAGAACCTCATTGGCAAGGGGGCAGGTGTTGCGGATCAGTGATCCTCCGCCGGACAGAACCATCCCCGCGCTCAGCGTGTCGGCATAGCCACTGCGCTTCACTTCGATGGCAACGATCTCCATGATCTCCTCCATCCGCGCCTGAATGATCTTGGCCAGTATGCTTTTTGTAATCTCTTTCGGGGGCCGGCCGGCGATGCCCGGGACAGTGATCACCTCATCCTCGTCGATCATCTCGATATAGCACTCGCCGTGCTCCCGTTTCAGCTTCTCAGCCTGGTCATCCAGAACACTGAGGCCGACGCGGATATCGTCAGTCACCTTCTTGCCGGCGATGGCGATGACAGCCGTATGGCGGATGGTGTTGTCCTGAAACACGGCCAGATCGGTGGTACCGCCGCCGATGTCGACCAGGACCACCCCGGCCTCCTTCTCCTCGTCGTCGAGCACCGCATATGAGGAGGCCAGCGGCTCCAGGATGATATCCGCCACCTGATAACCTGCCCGCTCCACACACCGGTAGATGTTCTTGGCCGCCGATACCAGTCCGGTGATGATGTGCACCTCGGCCTCCATCCGCATGCCGCTCATCCCGACCGGATCACTGATCCCGTCCTGACCATCCACAACAAACTCCTGGGGAATCACATGGATGATCTGCTGGTCGGGGGGGAGCATGATCCGCTGACAATCCTCCAGCAGCCGCTCCACATCACGGAGGGTAATCTCCTTGTCCTTGTTATTGATCGTGATGACCCCCTTGCTGCGGATACTGCGGATGTGGTCCCCGGCAATCCCCACATTGACGGCGTTAACCTCAATGCCTGATGCCAGCTCGGCCTGCTCGACCGCGCTTCGGATGGCGTTGACCGTCTTGTCGATATTGACGACCACACCGCGGTTCAGACCGTCACTGGGAGCCTTGCCGACCCCGAGAATGTGGATCTGATTCTGTTCGTCAATGGAAGAGACGACGGCACATACTTTTGTGGAACCGATATCCAGTCCTACGACAATTCTTTCGTTCATATCCTGTTCACCTGTTACTGGTTCAAACTTCTGTTTCATCCTGCTTCACCCCTGTTCTGCAACTCATCGCCCAGACGGCAGAGCTCCTGCCCGGGGTTAGAGCAGTCGACTCATAATCGATGGGTCGCAGCTCCATCACTATCCGATTTTTAATCTCATGCTCTGTCATACCCATTCCTGTCACCCCTGCCGGGTTACCACCTGATTTCTGAACCGGAGATCCACCGATGTGAAACTCCCGATTCCCTGTTCACGTATCACTTCATTGTAGAATGCCCGCCAGTGGCTGAGCTTCTCTTCATAGTTTCCGAATCCGAACAGCAGCTTCACCCCGTTCTCCTGGGTCAGTGCCACCACGCCTTCATCCTGACTCCAGGCCACCTCGCTTACGGTGATCCAGGCCAGGTCATTCTGACGCACCTCCTTCAGAAAATCTCTCACATACTCAAACTGCTCGCCCTCCAGCCTCTCATGCATCGGCGTGGCCGGGAAGCTGTGAAGCAGCGGGACATTGGCTGAAACTCCGGCACGTACAGGCATTCGAACCCCCTCCTCATCGACATATGCCCGCTCTGAACCCTGGATCAGAAGAGCCAGTGGCGTCCGCTCCTCGACGTCGATCACCATTCGACCTCCCGCCTCCACCCGTACACCGGCCTCTTTAATCCACGGCAGGGCTTTCGCCGAGTCGATCAGTGTGATAAACCGGACGCTGTCGGGGTGGAGACCCACTGCGGGTGCAAACAGCGCATCCACCTCATCTCCCGTAGCGAACCGCAGACCCTGATAGCTCACCTCGCTGATCACCGTTGTGCGCTCCAGCTGAAGACCTGCATAGAGAGCCAGTCCCAGCGCGGCGACAGCTGCGACCACCCAGAGACCGGCACTCCGGCTTTTTTTTCGCCCTGTTGAGGGCTCCTGCAGCGGTTCACGCTTCTCCTTCCTGCTCTCAGCCATGGCCGCCCCCCTTCAGTTTTTCAACAAAGCGGTCACCATAACGGTAGATATCCCCGGCACCCATGGTGATGACGATATCCCCGGGCTGGACAATCTCATCGAGCCGGTCCGGCAGATCCGCCTTCTCCTCCACATAGTGAACTCCACGGTGACCGTATTTACGGGCAGTATCAGCCACCAGCTTGCCGGTGACCCCCTCGATGGGTGCCTCCCGCGACGGATAGATGTCGGTCACGACCAGCACCTCCGCGTCGAAGAAGGAGAGACCGAAATCCTGATACATCAGGTGGGTCCTGGAGTAGAGATGCGGCTGAAATACCGCCACGATCCGGCGCTCCGGCCACCCTTTGCGGGCTGCATCGAGAGTTACCTGAACCTCGGTCGGGTGGTGCGCATAGTCATCAATCACCAGAATGTCACTCTCCTCCGCCTTGAACTGGAACCGGCGGAAGACTCCGTCATACCGCTCCAGTCCACTTTTTATCCTCCCGAAGGGGATGTTGAGCTCCAGGCCAGCCGCAACGGCAGCCAGAGCGTTCTTGACGTTGTGATCCCCAGGCGCCTTGAGGCGGATTGTCCCCAGAAGATCCCCCTCAAACGTGACGGCAAACTCCGAATAGAACTCTTTGCGCTGGATATTGACCGCCCGGACGGTCGCTTGCGGGGTGGTACCATAGCTGATGGTCCGCCGTTCAATATCAGGCAGAATACTGCGGACCACCGGATCATCCAGACAGACGATCACCGTTCCGTAGAACGGTACCTTGCTTGCAAACTCGACAAAGGCCTGTTTCACATCCTCCAGGTCCTCATAGATGTCGAGATGCTCCGCTTCAATGTTGGTGATGATCGCCATGGAGGGGGAGAGGCGGAGGAACGTCCGATCAAACTCATCCGCCTCCACCACAATAATATCGCCCTTGCCGACCACCGCATTGGTCTTGTCAAAACTGTGAACCCGGCCACCCACCACAATCGTCGGGTCAAAACTCCCATCCTGGATCACATGGCCCACCATGGTGGTCGTGGTGGTCTTGCCGTGTGTTCCGGCCACACCGACGCCATACTTCATGCGCATCAGCTCGGCCAGCATCTCGGCCCGCTTGATCACCGGAATCTGACGCGCCAGAGCCGCCCGTGTCTCCACGTTCTCCTCCGCCTTCACCGCACTGGTGTAGACCACCACATCGGCTCCCTCGATCTGCTTCTCATCGTGGCCCTGATAGATCTCCGCTCCCAGCTCCTGGAGCCGCCGTGTGGTTTCGTTGGCTGAACCGTCTGACCCACTCACCTTATAGCCCCTCAGCAGAAGAATCTCGGCGATGCCGCTCATACCGATGCCGCCGATGCCCACCATGTGGATGTGCCGGGTCCGGCCAAACAGAGGCTGTGTCTGAATTGTCTTGCTCATGATCTCAGGAGATACTGATCGTCTGTTGTGTACGTAAAAAGGTGTCCAGCTTCACTGATTCTAAGGTCATCATGGCTGAACCTCATGATGCCACCGATCTGATGGTTTCAATCTCACGGGCAATGACCCGCGCAGCATCAGGCCTGGCCATAGCTGCCGCTTTCTGCCCCATCTCTTTCAGAAGCTCCGGATCGTCAATCAGCTCCGCTGTGTAGTCAGCCAGCTGGTCAACTGCCTGGCTATCGGGCAGCATCCGGGCCGCTCCGCGACTCACCATCGAGTCGGCATTCTTCGTCTGGTGATCCCCGGCCACATTGGGGGAGGGGATCAGCAGCGCTGCTTTGCCCGCCATCATCAGTTCACTGCAGGAGATCGCCCCAGCACGGCTGACCACCAGGTCAGCCGCAGCGTAGGCGGCCGGCATCTGCTCAATAAACTCCATCAGCCGGAGACGGGGCCAGGAGTCGCTGTCTATCCGCTCCTGCAGGTCATCGAAGTAGCGCTTGCCGCACTGCCAGATGATCTGAACCCCCTGCTGGTCGTGAAGGGAGGCGAGGTTTTTCTCAACCGCATCGTTGACCGTCCGGGCCCCACCACTTCCTCCCAGCACCAGGAGCACAGGCCGGTCATCACTGAACCCGAACTGCTCCAGCCCCTCCGCTCTGTTAACAGTGCCGATAGAGGAGCGGACGGGATTGCCGGCCAGATTGACCTTCTCCGGTGGCAGACGATTGACCGCGTCCTCAAAAGCGGTAAAGATGATCCGTGCATGACTTGACAGCATCCGTGTCGTCACCCCCGGATAGCTGTTCTGCTCCTGGAGGAGAAGCGGGATTCCCAGCGATGCGGCAACCCGACCCACCGGACCTGATGCGAAACCGCCACAGCTGATCACCACATCCGGATTAAACGCCCTTATAATCTGAAGGCTTTGAAACAGGCTGACCGTCAGTTTCAGCGGGAACAGCAGGTTGCGCAGTGTCAGCCTCCGGTGGAATCCGGAGATCCAGATACTCTTGATCGCATAACCTGCCCGGGGAACCGCCTGCCACTCCATCCGGTCCCGGGTTCCGACAAAAAGTATCGCCGCATCCGGACGCATCTCTCTCACGGCATCAGCAATCGCGATACCGGGATAGACATGACCGCCCGTTCCGCCGGCCGCTATGAGCACACGAGGTGCACCCATAGCGGTGGCGGGGGTATCGGCAGATGATATGTTCTTGTCAGCTGTCACTATCCGTAGTAGAATGTGGATTTACGACTTCCGTCATGCTTCGAGATATTCAGCAGAATCCCGATCATGATGGCAGTAAAAATCATGCTGGTTCCACCGTAACTGATCATCGGCATCGGCAGGCCGGTCACCGGCAGCAGTCCGCTGGCGACCCCGGCATTGACAAATCCGAAGAGGACGGTGGCCAGGGTACAGGCGGTGGCCAGGAGAGTCCCCAGCGTGTCCTCCGCTTTTCGTGCAATGAAGGCCAGACCGCGTACCAGTATGACCACAAAGAGGACGATAACCAGAGCGGCTCCGACAAAGCCATACTCCTCGGCGATAATCGAGAAGATGAAGTCGTTGTAGGGAGCCGGCAGAAAATCTCGCTGAGTGCTCTTGCCGATCCCGACTCCGAACAGTTTGCCCTGGGCGATGGCGATAAAGGACTGCTGCGCCTGATACCCCTCACCCGGTTCAAGCCGGCTGCTGTTGATCTCGCTGATCTGCTGTACATACTCCTGAACCCGGCTCTGCCGTTCGGCGGACATGCCGATCAATAGGCTTCCTCCCATCACACCTGCCAGAATGAGGGCTCCGATATGGAGTGTGTTGATTCGCCCGACAAACATCAGCATCAGAGAGATCGACATCAGCAGAGCTGCACTCGAAAAATCTTCAAGGCCGATCAGTGCACAGGTCGGCAGCGTCCAGACCATCACCGGCAGGAAGGCCCGCTTGAAATCCTTGATGTACTCCTGCTTCTCTGTCAGAAGGACCGAGAGATGGATCAGCAGTGAGAGAATGGCCAGGGATGAGGGCTGAAACGAGATCCCTGCAATCGAAAGTGAGCGTCTGGCACCGAAGACCAGATCCCCCTGGAGCGTCACCGCAATCAGCATCAGCCAGCTGATAACGACGGCCACACGGCTGAACCGGATCACATTGTGGTAGTCGATCTTCGAAAAGATCAGCATCACAAAGAAGGCGATACCGAGCTTGATCATGTGCTCGGAGAGCAGGGCAGCCGCTGTGGTTCCACGAGTTTCGGCAAAGTAGGCGATCGACGAGTAGACAGCCAGCATGCCGAAGATCATCAGCATGATGACGGTGGTCAGCAGAATCCGGTCGCTCCCCTGACCGCGTCTGTCGATCTCTTCCGGGCTGGTGCCCAGGATGGAGCTGATGCCGTTATTTGGTGTGGTGACTAACACTCAGAGCTCCCTCACTGCCTGTTTGAACGTCTCGCCGCGATCTTCATAGCTCTCGAACATGTCGAACGAGGCGCATGCCGGACTCAGCATAACGATCTCGCCCCGTCTGGCTTTCTGCCGGGCGAGGGTGACAGCCTGCTCCATACTGTCCGCTTCCAGAAGGTAGGGGACCACACTCTCAAGCTGCCGGCGGATCGCCTCCCTGGCCTCACCAATGGCGATGATGGTGTGAACCTTCTCCCGGAGCTGATCGGACAGAGCGGTGTAGTCATTCCCCTTGTCGCGGCCGCCAAGGATCAGGACAATCGGCATCCGGTAGCTGTCGAGTGCGAACCAGACCGCATTGATGTTGGTCGCCTTGCTGTCATTGATGTAGCGAACTCCTTCAAGAGTCCGCACCAGCTCAAGCCGGTGCTCCACACCGCTGAAAGTCCGGAGGCTCTCCCGAATGGCGTCATTTTCGATCTCCGATACTCTGGCAGCCAGTGCGGTCGCCAGACCGTTATGGAGATTGTGCCGTCCGGGCAGGCTGATCTCGTCAGTTGACATAAGCAGTTCCTCATTGTCGTTATTGAAATAGATCGCACCGTCTCGTACCCCGATGCCCTCACGGACCGGAGCAGTGGCTGAAAATGAGATCACCTTCGGGACGGGCTGTCTCTCGAGCCGGCCGAGCCGTGCTGCAATCTGTGGATCGTCAGCGTTGACAATCAGCAGACTCCCGGGTCTCTGAGCCGAGGTGATACGCCATTTAGAGGCTTCATACCGTTCAAACTGATGCTCATACCGGTCCAGATGATCGGGTGTGATGTTGAGCAGGATGGCGATATCCGGCGCAAAAGTGCGGATATGGTCCAGCTGAAAACTGCTCACCTCCAGGATCACTGTCCGGTCCGGTCCGGTTTCATCCACCACATCGCAGAAGGCCCGGCCGATATTCCCTGCCGGCAGGCACTCTCTGCCCGCCTTCTCAAAAGTGTGCTCCAGCCAGCGGGTGACGGTCGTCTTCCCGTTGCTGCCGGTGATGGCGATCAGCGGGCTCCGGTTGAACCAGAACGCCACCTCGATCTCCGAGTAGACCGGGATACCCTCTTCTGCATAGAATTTCATCAGCGGAGCGCTGTCGGGGACACCGGGACTGACCACGGCAAAATCGACCCTCCGTGTGCGCCCGGTGTGGCCGTTCTCCTCCCACCCGATCCCCAGGTCGTCCAGAGAGCGCTTCACCTCCGGGTGGATCTCCGATGCGTCACTCACAAACAGGTCGGCACCCTGCCTCTTCAGCAGCCGGGCGGCAGCCAGCCCGCTTCGGGCCGCTCCGATCACAGCGATATGTCTGTTGCGGATATCGATCATCTCAGTTTCAGGGTCAGCAGACTCAGGATGCCGAGGAGGGCAGCAATGATCCAGAAACGGACCACAATGCGGCTCTCCGGCCACCCCAGCTTTTCAAAATGGTGGTGGATCGGTGTCATCAGAAAGACCCGGCGGCCTTCACCGAACCTTTTTCTGGTGTATTTGAACCAGGAGGTCTGGATGATGACCGACAGGGTTTCGATCAGAAAGATGCCGCAGATCAGCGGCAGCAGGAGCTCCTTGTGGATCATCAGTGCGATCGCACCAAGAGCGCCTCCAAGTGCCAGCGATCCGGTATCTCCCATAAAAACCTGGGCAGGGTGTGTGTTGTACCAGAGGAAACCCATACACGCTCCGACAATCGAGGCGCAGAAGATGGCCAGTTCACCCGTGCCCGGCAGATAGAGAATGTCGAGGAATCCGGAGAAGTCGACACGGCCGGAGACGTAGGCGAAGATCCCCAGGATCACCCCTGACAAGGCGGTGGTCCCGGCAGCCAGTCCATCCAGACCGTCCGTCAGGTTGACCGCATTACTGACGCCGGTTACAATAAAGATGACAATGGGGATGTAGATCAGCCAGCTCCAGGTCTCGCCCAGAATACCGTAGTTGATGTTCACATTCTTCAGAAACGGCACGGTCGAGAGGGTGTTGAACTCCGAGAAGTCCGGATGCCAGTAGAGCAGAGCTCCCAAAATCAGACCCACTGTCACCTGTCCAATGATCTTGAACCTACCTGCCAGCCCGCTCTTGTCCTTACGGATCACCTTGATATAGTCATCGGCAAATCCGACCAGACCGAGTACCAGCGTACTTAAGACGATCATCCAGGTGTAGATGCTGTCCAGGCGCATCCATAGCAGGGCGGGGACCAGGATGGCCAGCAGGATGATCACGCCCCCCATCGTAGGTGTTTGTGACTTCTCCATGTGGTGATCCAGACCGATGTCGTCACGGATCACCTCCTTGAGCTGCATCCGCTCCAGCCAGCGGATGATCCGTCCGCCGACCAGAAGGCTGATGATCAGTGCGGTGGCCGCTGCAAATGCGGTCCGGGTGGTGATGTAGGCGAAGGCGCCAAATCCCGGCGGCTGATACTGATTCTGAAGCCATTCAAACAGTGAATAGAGCATCAGCGACCTCCCTGTTTGAGTTCAATGGAGCTACTGTCTGAACCGTCAGATCTGCCTCTACTTCCTGAGTTGTGGCCATTCACTTCCTGGCGGTTGTCTGGCTTTTCTGAACCCTGTGCAGGTCTATCCTCCTGGTCGTCATCCATGAGGGAGCGCCGTAAATTTAGCGCCTCTCTGGCTACCTGCCGATCGTCAAAGTGATTCCGCACGCCGTTCACCTCCTGATAGGTCTCGTGCCCTTTGCCGGCAATCAGTACGATCGCTTCACCAGGGGCTGTGGTAACCGCCTCTGTAATGGCATCACGGCGTGATACCAGCGAGCTCCAACGGGCTTCAGCAGAGAAACCTGCCACAATGTCCTCTATAATCTGCTCCGGCTGCTCTGTACGCGGATTGTCCGAGGTGACGATAACAGAATCTGCGTGAGCTTCCGCGATGCGCGCCATCCGGGGACGTTTGGCCCGGTCTCGATCCCCGCCACAACCGAACACCACGATCAGTGGCTGCTCCGGCTTGCGGATCGCTTTGAGAGCCAGAAGCACGCTCTCCAGGGCTTCGGGTGTGTGGGCATAATCCACCAGGACAGCGGGATCCGCTGGCCCGACATCTCCGGCAGGTTCATCCGAAAGAACTTTTTCAAGTCGTCCCGGTGCCCCCGTACAGGTGGCAAGTGCTTCAGCGACCGGTTCGGCTTCATACCCAAGCGCTCTGCAGATCAGAAACGCTTGTGCCACATTGGTGGCGTTGAAATCTCCGGTCAACGGCGTACTGATGCGGGTTCCGTTCACCTCCAGAAGGAGCCCCTCACTGCCTGAGCTGATCCTCTTGCAGGTGATATCTGTCGGTTTGCTGAAGGAGAATCCTGTGATGTGCGCCCGGCTGTGGCGGACCATTTCCGCGCCCTGCGGGCTGTCCATGTTGATGATGGCATTCGCCGATTCATCCAGAGAATCAAAGAGGGCTCTTTTGGCCAGAGAGTAACTCTCCATCGACTCATGGTAGTCGAGGTGGTCGTGGCTCAGGTTGGTAAAGGCGGCAATCTGCCACTCAATCCCGGAGGTCCGCTGTTGATCCAGGGCGTGAGAGGAGACCTCCATGATCACACTCCTGCAGCCGGCATCGACCATGCGTCTCATGTCCGAGGCGATCTGAACCGGGTCAGCAGTTGTGAGCCGGCTCTCGATCCGCTCCTCGCCGATCTGTCTGTAGATGGTTCCCAGCAGTCCGGCTGTTTCACCAAGCTGATGCAACGCCTGCCAGACCAGCGTGGTCACAGTGGTCTTGCCATTGGTACCGGTCACCGCAACTGTATTAAGCTTTTTTGCCGGCCAGCCTTGAAAAGCCTGTGCAAGCCGGCCTGTCAGCGGCCGGGTGTTTTCAACTTCGAGAATGGCTGCCGGAAGGTCTGCAGAGAGCAGCTCTTCCGGAATCTTCTCACAGATGATCACCGACGCACCCTTCTCCAGGGCGTCTCCGATAAAGCTGTGGCCGTCGGTCTGATATCCCTTTACAGCGATGAACAGATCGCCCCTGTTCAGCAGTCGGGAGTCCTGCTGCAGCTTGCCCAGACGGTCTGGTTCAGATCCGAGAACCCTTACAGGCTGGCAGAGTGATATGAGTTCAGAATAGGTCAACAACGTGTTCTAAAAAGTTCAGTCAATGATTGCTCACTGTTTCAGATTCGTCAGAACGGCAGGGGGAGAGAACTCCCGGATGCGGCCTCTCAGAGTCACAGCCCGTCCCTTCTGCATCAGTTCACCCGCCCGGGGAAACTGGCTGTAGATGGTTCCCGAGCCGATCAGCTCCGGTTCCAGTCCGATCTCGTAGAGGATTGAGGTGGCCTGGCGCATACTCATGCCGCGCAGGTCGGGAATGGCAACATGCGTCTCCGACCCGGGATCCTCCTGGAGTTCACCCAGGACAAGGCGTGCCCGCTGGCCCGTTATCAGTGTGTCTCCGGCTGTCGGTACCTGTGTGATCACAGCAGCCCCACTGCCATCTTCGCTGTAGTCAATCCCAAGTTCAGCTAAAAGTTTCATGGCCTGCTCTTTTTTCAGCCCCTCCAGTCTCGGCATCAGTGCATAGTGGTCCGGGCCGCCCTCTTCGGACGGGGTGAGGGACCGCCGGATATCGGAATCGAGACCGGCGATTCTCCTGGCCATCTCGCGAAAGACCTGACCTGCGGTGAATCCGCCATAGTAGCTTGTCTTCGGTTCATCCAGCATGACAATCATTGCATACTGCGGATCCTCCACCGGAAAGAAACCGGCAAATGTGGCCCGGTAGGCGGTGCGGTAGCGACCGTCGATGTACTTCTGGGCGGTACCGGTCTTGCCGGCAATCTCCAGCCCTTCGACCATGGCCCAGCTCGCTGTCCCGGAGTCGCTGACCACCTCCTGAAAAACGGGAAGAAGCTTCTCTACCGTCTCCTCTTTCATCACTCTGCGGACTCTGGACGGTCTGTTGATCCTGACCGTCTCACCGAACTCGTTCGTGACACGATCGACCACATAGGGCCGCATCATGACCCCATTATTGGCGAAAGCAGCATAGGCCTGGAGGACCTGGAGCGGTGTAGCCTGAACTTCATAGCCGATAGAGAGCCAGGGGAGGGTCACTTTACTCCACTCATAGGGGCGCTGCAGCCGGCCGTCCTCCTCATTGGGCAGGTCGATCTCTGTGCGGGTTCCAAAACCGAAATTTCTGGCGTACTGATAAAAAACCTGCGGTTTTAGCCGCATGGCTATTTCCGAGATGGCGATGTTTGAAGACTTTGCAACTGCCTGGGTAAAGTCGAGATCCCCCAGCGGGTCGTGATCCCGCATCATCTGTCCGTAAATCAGTCGCCGGCCATCTTCGGGGGTTTCGAAGATCTCATCAAAATCGACCACTCCCTGCTCCACAGCGGCGACAGCGGTTACCAGCTTGAAGGTTGAACCCGGTTCGACCATGTCGGAGATGGCGTAGTTGCGCCGGTTCTCATTCTCATCTGAAGCCGGCCGGTTTGGATCAAAATCGGGATAGTTGGCCATCGCCTTGATGGCTCCCGTTCTGGGGTCCATAATAATGGCTGTTCCGTAGTTGGACCGGGTCCGGCTGATCCCCGCCCGGAGCTCCTCTTCGGCAATGGCCTGGATATAGGCGTCTATGGTCGTGTGGAGGGAGTGCCCCTGCTCGGGGAGTTTCCGTGGCGCGCCGACATAGGAGAAGATCCGGTTAGATCGGTCACGGCGCACCTGCTGCAGTCCGTCTTCGCCACCGAGAATACGGTTATAGGTGGCTTCCAGCCCTGTTACACCCCTCAGGTCCCGGTTGACGAAACCCAGAACGTGTGCACCGAGGGAGCCGAAGGCGTAGGTGCGGCGGTGCTCCTCTTCGAGAATGATCCCGCGGGCCCCCAGCATCTGAATCTCTTCGTAAGCAGCAACCGGAACAGTTCGCTCCAGGACGATGTAGCGCGATCCGGAGCTGTTTCGGATACGGTTCAGATATCCGGAGGCTGATTTACCGGTATGACGGCTCAAAATGTTGGTCAGCTCGGAGAAGTGGTCCATGGTGGCACCGGGGGCGTATGGATCCACAGCCACGCGGTAGATCACCGAGTTGGCAGCCAGCTGGCTCCCTCCCGACGCGTAGATGGCTCCCCGCTGGGCAGGGATGGGGATATACTGGATCGTCTGGGTGTTCCAGAGCTCCCGGAGACGATCCCCCTCAATCACATTGATCCGGATCAGCTGCACCAGTATCGCACCGGGAATGAGCAGAGCCAGTCCCAGAACGACAAACATCCGGCCAAGTATGATCTTGCGTCCATGATCAGTCACAGTGGATCACCTCTTCAGTTTAATCGCCTGGTCAGCAGGACCCGCGTTGACAAACCCGCGCTCCTGCGCCCGCTGATAGATCTCTTTGGGTCCGATCATGCGATCGTACTCCAGGCGCCGTTCGGCGTGAATGCGTGTGATACGGTTCATCTCCTGCTCCAGCACCTGCACATCCTCAAGGAGTTTCTGGGTGCTGAAGACATGGGTGATATAGAGAAGGCCGAAACAGCCGGCCAGAACAGTACCCAGAATCAGTTTCCAGGGCGCGAATGACGGTAGCTGAATGGATGGATTACGCGTCTGCTTCTTGCGCCGGCCGTGGGTGGAGGATGACGTTCCATTGGTCGTCGGTCCGCGCCTGGCTCTGCTGCCGGCTCTGGACGTCCGTTTTCCGTGACTTGTCGGTGCTCCACCACTCTTGAATGACCATGTGGACTGTCTGCCTTTATTGGCTCTGGTTCCGCCATTGGATACAGGTTTGCCGTGACTGGCAGGAGCACCACTTTTCCCGGACCATGTGCTGCTGCCGGATGCCCCACTGGCAGACCGTTTGCCATGACTTGCTGACCCGTTCGAGGCCGGTCTCCCGTGGCTTGCCGGTGCACCTTTGGCTGATCGCTTGCCATAGCGGTTGCTACCGCTTCCACTCCCCCCGCTGATAATTTCACGGAGTCCCCGTCTCCCGCTCTCGGTTTTACGGCGGTTCGGCCGGGTCTTACTGCCTTTCAAAGTGGATTGCATAAACATCAACTCGTCTCCTCTGATTTCTGCTTTTTCTGCGCAACCCTCAGTTTTGCACTGCGAGAGGCGGGGTTTTCTGCCACCTCTTCCGCATCTGGCCGGATCACCTGACGGTTCACCGGCTCAATCGCTACCAGGTCGTTTCCATAAAAATCTTTCTCAACACGCCCCTCATGATTGCCGCTTCTGAAGAAGGTCTTTACTATGCGATCCTCCAGCGAGTGGTAGGAGATCGCCGCAATACGACCGCCCGGACGGAGCAGTGCCAGGCTCTCATCGAGTGCCGACCTGAGCATCTCCAGCTCCCGGTTGACCTCGATGCGGATTGCCTGGAAAACACGTGCCAGCGACTTGACAGCATGGGGACCACGAACCACCTCCTCAACGGCACTTCGCAGATCGGCTGTGGTCTCCAGAGGACGCCGTTCGATAATCGCAGAGGCGATACGGCGGCTGTTCCGCTCCTCACCGTAGTGGAAGATGATGTCTCGCAGTTTTTCGTAGGTGTACTCATTGACCACTTTCCATGCGGAGAGACCGGTCAGATCACTCATGCGCATATCCAGCGGTCCCTCTGCCTGAAAACTGAATCCCCGTTCCGGATCTCTGATCTGGTGCGTAGAGACTCCCAGATCGAGCAGAATGCCCGATATGTGCCCCTTTACTTCTGGCGGCAGCAGGGTGGAGAGGTAACCAAAATTTCCTTCAACCGGGGTGAACCGGTTCTCATCACCGACACGCTCCACAGCAGCATTCAGCGCCTGCCGATCCTGATCAATGCCATAGATATGGGCATGTTCACCGACTCTGCTGAGAATCTCCAGAGTGTGTCCGGCACCGCCGAGGGTGGCATCCACATAGATGCCCTCCGGATCAGTGATCAGAAGTTCTGCAGTGGGTTCAGCCAGAACAGGAGTATGTGTGTGCCATCGGGACATATCAGCCACCATGTACCTCCTCCCCGTCTGAACCACCCATCACCTGCTCGAAGAGCTGCTGATAGGACTCATGACTTAGTTCTGCATCGATCTTTTCAAGGGTGTCGGGAGCCCAGATCTCTATGCGTTCACCACTGCCTATAAAAATGGCGGTTCCATCAATATCGGCCCACTCCATGAGGTGGGAGGGGAGGGGGATCCGATTCTGTTTGTCCAGGGCGAGGTCCTCTGCATACCGGAGGAAATTGCGTTTGATGGTGCGCCCCTCTCTTGAAAAGCTGTTAATCCGGGAGAGCTTCTCTTCAACCCGCTCCCACTCATCTCTGGGGTAGAGGTAGAGGCATGGCTCGATCCCTCGCAACAGGGTAAAACTCTCCTGTGCGTCAGGACTCAGCGACTTACGCAGCTTGGCCGGGAAAGATACACGGCCTTTCGCGTCTACGCTGTGCTCATATTCCCCTTTGAAGCTCGGCACGGGTTGGTGGTCAGTTATATTTAGATTGCTAGCAGGTTGTGGCAGCTGGTGTAGAAGTTTGGGATGTCTCCCCACATTCACCCACTTCTACCCACAATGTACCCTTAATGGATATATATAGTCAAGAAAATTTGAGACGGTTAAATGGTTATATGTATTGGAGTTTAGCCTCAAAAAGTGCCTTTTTCAGATCCTGAGTGAGGGTTGTGGACGAAAAAATCTATTGATACATATATTGCATATATACGGTGTGGAAAACTTGTGGGTAGTACTGTGTGTCTTTTCTGATGACGGTTTCTGAAAGTTTGCCGTCAGGACTTTTCGGATTTTTTGTCTGATATCCCCTACTTTCAGGAGGGCTCAGGGTGCCTCGACAGTGTTTCTTTTCAATTCATTTCAGTCATGATCTACAGACGTACAGGTGTTCAGATTTTGTCAGGAGCCGTGTTCTTACTCAGTGTCACCATGGCTTCACTGGGATGGCTCTCTTCGGATGACCTGGATCTCTTCACTTCTGATCCCGGAACTCCGGTCTTCGCAACTGTTGAGGCGAAGATGTTCTCTTCTGAACCTGGTCTGCCTTCTGAGGCAGGATTGCCTGCAGCGCCTGATTTTTCTGCTGAACCTGGTCTGCCTTCTGAGGCAGGGTTGCCTGCAGCGCCTGATTTTTCTGCTGAACCTGGTCTGCCTTCTGAGGCAGGATTGCCTGCAGCGCCTGATTTTTCTGCTGAACCGGAACTGCCATCTGAACCGGAAGTGCCATCTGAACCTGGTCTGCCATCTGAACCTGGTCTATTTTCTGAAGCAGGTCACTCTGTATCTCTGCACACTTCAGGAGCGGGATCGGCATCTGCTGCCGGCCAACAAAACGCTCCCGTCTCTTCTGTTCCCGACTCGGTTTCCGGTCCCGGCCATTACCAGGTGATGGACTACGGCCCGGTGATCTCCGAAACCGTCAGAAAGCAGTGGCCGGAGGGCAGTCTCGTTCGTAAAGGGCTGGCAATCCGGCTGGATCACGATATGGCGATGATCTTCGACAGAGACCTGGTTCAGATATCTGCAGGAACCAGCGGGGGATGGGTCGATATCACCAAAGCCGACTACACCAGCTACAAAGGGTCCAATGTTGCCAGTGTGGAGGGGCGTCAGGTGTTCGAGAGCAGCGATGCAGCAGGGTGGGCGAAAAACGGGAACTTC
>Ga0209487_1002315_pt1 | contig 15535 bp, 13 predicted proteins | sample Poulit2012_FD_187524 | JGI IMG/M metagenome (GOLD analysis project Ga0209487, IMG submission 187524) | Agricultural soil microbial communities from Georgia to study Nitrogen management - Poultry litter 2012 (SPAdes) (version 2) | ecosystem: Environmental > Terrestrial > Soil > Agricultural land... | reverse complement strand
AACCCTGGAAGAGAAAGAAACAAAATTAGCAGAGGACCAGATAGAATTAGAAAGCCATCGAAAAAAGATGGAAGAAGAGAAAGTAAATTTACTTAATCAAAAGCAAGAATTAACAATATTGGAATCTAGTCTAAAGGATAATTTAGATAAAAATAAAAATAAACTAAAAAAATTAGAGGAGCAACAACTTGAATTGCAGGAAAGTCAAGCAAAATTAGAAAAAGAAAAAACATCATTAAAGGTACTGTCGTCCTCCAATTCTAGTAATCAATCCAATAACAATACAAGTCCATCCTCCCAGGATTCTACTAAAGGTAATGGACTATTTGTATGGCCTACCATTGGAGGACAAATAACTAGTTACCAGGGAATGAGATGGGGTAAGTTCCATAAGGGAATTGACATTGCTGGACCTAGTGATTACTCCATTCTAGCTGCAGATAGTGGTGAAGTGATCTATGCTGGCTGGATCAATGGATATGGAAATACTATAAAACTAGATCATAATAATGGATATATTACCCAATATGCACACTTAAATTCTATCAACGTAGATGTTGGAGATGTTGTAAGCGCAGGAGGCAAAATTGGTGTTATGGGGACTACTGGTCGTTCAACAGGAATACATTTAGATTTTGAAGTTTATTTAAACGGTAAACTACTTAATCCATTGGATATACTACCTTAAATATTGAAAATGAATGATTAAGAGTACTTAGCAAGTGTCTTCTTAAGAGGTAGCCCTGTTGTGCTATCTCTTATTTTTTATTACTTCCAAAGAGTTTTTGAATAGTCAGCGGTAACTAATATACTAAAAACCATAATTCCCCTCCTCATTTATCTTTTATATTCAGTGAAGTGAAAGAGGTCAAAGAAGTTCGAGGCAACGAAGCTTTTCGTTAGGCCCTTCACTTTATTTTTTGAACAGCTTTTATTAGAGTGAGTACAAAAAATCTAATCAAATAAAATGAGACTACTAAATTCGCATAGTAGTCTCGTTGAATCAAGGATTTTTCATTATTTCTGCCTTATATTGTGAGTAAAGTTATCCATTTCCGTTTGCAACTGCTCATTTTTCGTTTTCAAAAACTCAATTTCTCCTTCTAATTGTTTAACTTTATAGTTATCTAAACTCCCCAATTCACTTGAATGGTGATGATGACCCTGGTCGTGCCTTTTTTCAGTGTCATCACCATGATTATGTCCTTTATGACCACGATGCATAAACATCATCATAATCGGACATAACAGAAGGAGTAGAAGCAATGCCCATTCCACAACTAACACCTCCCATATATTTTCAAAATCAAATTATAAATCGACTATTGGAAATTGTAATGCATAGCAGATTATATTCTTGTAAGATGACTATTTAACCTTTTTCGTATATTTACACTCATGTTCACTATCATATATTGATGTCACCCTTTTATGGATATTCACCCTGCCTAGGTGGGGTATTTAAAAGGGTGACATGATTGTCGTATCTGGGCATCACGAAAGAGGATTTATCTATCTTGAATTTCTATAATATTATATTTTGAATCAGCTAGTGATTCGTGAATCGCCTTGTCACTTATCTCATTTTCCCCTCTTATCACTGCGCTGTTTGTTTCCCGACTTACCGTAACCTCAATGACTCCCTCTACCGATTGTAGACGATTTAGGACCGTATTTGCACAACCATCGCATGTAATTCCTTCAATTAATAACTTCTTTTCCATGTTAAATTTCCCCTTTCAATATATAAACAATGTAATAATTATGTTATCGGTTACCTTACTTCAGCTTCATTTGATGATTCTTTATTATTATCTAGTCAATCTTCAACAATTGAGCGTTGATCGCACAAATAATTGTACTTAATGACATGACCACCGCTGCGATTGCTGGAGTTATAACAACACCAACACTATTTAAAACACCAGCAGCAAGAGGAAGAGCGATTATATTATATCCTGCAGCCCAGAATAAGTTTTGCACCATTTTACGACTAGTTGCTTTTGACAATTTAATGATATTTAAAATATCTACCGGATTACTGTTTACTAATATTACATCAGCCGTTTCAAGTGCAACGTCAGTACCCGCACCAATGGCAATTCCTAAGTCAGCTTCTGCTAGAGCAGGAGCGTCATTAATCCCATCACCTATCATGGCAACTTTTTTTCCATCTCGTTTTAAATACTTAACATTGTTTGATTTTTCATGTGGTAATACTTCCGCAATGACGTTTGTCATGCCAAGTTTTTCACCAACATAATTTGCTACTTTACTATTATCACCAGTCATCATGATTGTTTCTATTCCACGATCGTTTAATTCCTTGATTACTTTATAAGATGATTCCCTAATGATATCAGCTAAAGCAATCATTCCTTGTAACACGTTTTCTTTTAGAACGAATACAACGGTTTTACCCTGTGCTGCAAGTTCTTCATAGATATTCTCATCAAACTGGATATTGTTTGCCCTCATTGCACCGGGACTGATAACAGATATTTCCGTATCATTCACTTTGGCAACAAGGCCCTTTCCAGTTAAGTTTTGATAATCTTTTACATCGAGTAATTCTAAATTACGCTCTTTTCCTTCTTTTACAATCCCTTTAGCAATTGGATGGTCTGACTGTGTTTCAACAGAGTAAGCTAACGTCAATAAATCTTTTTCACTTACTCCTTCACTTGGGTAAACATCCGTCACACCAAAATTTCCTTCTGTTAGCGTACCAGTTTTATCAAAAACGATACTGTCCACTTTCCAACCACCTTCGAATTGCGTGCGGTTACGAATTAACAATCCTTTTCTAGCGGCAATTGAAGTAGATCTAGATGTTACTAACGGTCCTGCTAGACCTAATGCATGCGGACAAGCAATAATCAGAACTGTAACCATCCTTGCTAAGGCAAATTCATAATCACCTGTTGTTATCCAATAAGCAAAGGTAATAATCCCTACAACTACTGCAACATAGAATAACCATTTCGCAGCGGTATCTGCATATCCTTGAGCTTTCGATTTGGTCTTTTCTGCATCGCTAACTAATTTGATTACTTGAGCAAGGTATGTTTCATCACCTGTTTTATTCACTTTGATTTTTAGGACACCTTCACCATTTACAGAACCACCAATTGCATCCATTCCGGGTCCTTTTTCTATTGGAACTGATTCACCTGTTAGCATCGATTCGTCAACAGTCGATTCCCCTTCAAAAATCTCTCCATCCAGCGGAATCTTTTCTCCTGACTTTACTAAAATTCGATCGCCTGGTACCAGATCCTCTATGGAAACTTCGATAATATTTCCTGATTCGTCTATTTTATTTGCTTCCTTTGGCATCAGTTTGATTAGTTCTTCCAAAGCCTTTGAAGCACCCATGATCGATCTCATTTCAATCCAGTGACCTAGCAACATAATAACGATTAGTGTCGCTAATTCAAAGAAAAAATCGCTACCTTCAATAAAGAAAACTGTCAATGTACTGTAAACATAAGCAGCAACTACAGCTAATGAAATTAGCATCATCATAGCTGGCGTTCTAGATTTCAGTTCGTCCCATGCTCCGACTAAAAAAGGTTTTCCACCATAGAAAAAGATAATTGTGGAAAGTAAGAATAATAACAATGTGTCACCAGAAAAGCTAACTTCATATCCCAAAAGTATTTGGATCATTTCTGATAAATAGGCTATTGGTATAGTTAACACGATTGAAATCCAAAATCGCTTTTTAAAATCTTCAATCATATGTTCGTGATGGTCTCCATGACCACCTCCGTGTCCCCCGTGTCCACTGTGGTCATGGTGTTGGTGTCCATGCTCTTCATGTGCGCTGTGGTCGTGGTGTTGATGATTATGATGTACATGACCTTCTTGTTCACGATGGTTATGTATATGTTTCTTATCATCCGTTTTCGACATTTTATCTCCTCCATTGTATTATTTAGATGACTATGAACATATTATGCATTGGTTGTCATCTACTATTCACACTTTACCATTAAATACCAAGGCATGGTATGAATTATTCCAGATTAATTGTAAAATTTCTGTGCATTTTTTGTGCAGATGCGGGAAAATTATATACTTATGTGCATAGGTCCTTTTCCATTAGTTAATAATCACTTTGACATTATAAATCGAGCTTAATTTGAAATCTAGCTTACTTTAATTACACAATCAATCACTTCCTTTCATATATGACTTTTTATGATTGCGAATCGTAACTTGTGAAATACCCCAAACCACATCGGTTGCCAAATAAATGCTTTATGAATCACCCTACCGAGGTAGGGTATTTAAAAGACTGACTTGATTCTCGTATCATAGTATCACGAGAGAGCACTTATTTATCTTTGATTTCCACAACACTATATTTTAAATCCGCGAGTGATTCGTGAATCGCCTCGTCACTAACTTGATTTTCACCTCTTATAACTGCGCTATTTGTTTCCCGACTTACTGTAACGCCAGTCACTCCTTCTATCGATTGTAAGTGAGTTAGGACCTTCGTTGCACATCCATCGCATGTAATTCCTTCAATTAATAATTCTTTTTCCATAATAAAATCCCCCTCTCTATAATTTTAGTGCTTTTTATTATGATCCTTCTAAATCGTAGAAGCTTTAAAACGTTTTAGACGTAAAGCATTTAATAATACAGATATTGAACTAAAACTCATTGCTGCAGCCGCGAACATCGGACTCATTAACGGTCCCCCGAATAGGAATAGAGCACCCATTGCAACTGGAATTCCTGCTGTATTATAGCCAAATGCCCAGAATAAGTTTTGTCTAATATTTCTAATCGTTGATTTACTTAACTGTACAGCTGTTGGCACATCCATTAGATCACTTCTCATTAGAACAATATCGGCCGATTCCATGGCAACGTCTGTACCAGATCCAATGGCAATTCCTACATCCGCTTGAGCAAGAGCTGGTGCATCATTAATTCCGTCACCAACCATTCCTACTTTTCTGCCTTCATCTTGAAGTTTCTTTACTTCACTTGCTTTATCTTCTGGTAATACTTCACTCATGACCCGGTCGATGCCAACCTGCTTGGCAATTGCTTCGGCAGTACGCTTATTATCACCAGTTATCATTGCCACCTCAATTCCCATTTCATGAAGTGTTTGAATGGCTTTTAAACTATTTTCTTTGACTGTATCTGCCACAGCAATAATACCTGCAATTTTATCATTTTTGGTAATATACATAGGCGTTTTTCCTTGGTTAGCTAATTCATCAGATTTAGGTGCTAAATCACCTAATAAGATTTGACGGTCATCCATTAATTTCCTATTTCCTAGTAATAGGTTATCGCCATTAATAGTTACTTCAATACCATGACCTGGTATTGCATTAAAACTACTCGTTTTTATAAATTCTAATCCTCGTTCCTCTGCACCTTTAACAATTGCTTCGCCTAGAGGATGTTCAGAACCTTTTTCAGCTGATCCTGCTAATGTTAATAATTCTACTTCGGTAATACCATCTGCAACAACTATATCTGTTACCTTAGGTTTTCCTTCTGTTATTGTACCTGTTTTATCAAAAACAATCGTTTGGAGTTTATGCGTTGTTTCTAGAGCAACACCACTTTTAATTAACACACCATTCTCCGCACCTTTACCTGTTCCAATCATGATTGATGTTGGTGTTGCTAAACCTAGAGCACAAGGACATGCGATTACCAATGTTGTGATAAAGATAGTTAATGCAAAGAGCGCTGGTTGACCACTGATGTACCATGCTAATCCTCCGAGAATAGCAAGCCCAATGACAATTGGTACAAAGTATCCTGAAATCACATCTACCATTTTAGAAATAGGCGCTTTTGAACCTTGTGCATCTTCTACCAACTTGATGATTTGCGATAATGCAGTGTCTTTACCAACTTTAGTGGCTCGATATTGAATCGCTCCATTTTTATTGATACTTGCTCCAATAATATTATCACCAGCCGATTTTTCAACGGGTATACTTTCACCTGTTAACATTGATTCATCTACTGCTGTCATACCTTCTAGGACAACACCGTCTACAGGCATTTTTTCCCCAGGTTTAACAATGATCACATCACCTACTACCACTTCGTCGATTGATATTTCTATTTCCTTGCCGTTTCTCACAACCATTGCGGTCTTAGGCGCTAGGCCCATTAATTTTTTAATTGCTTCCGAGGTCTTTCCTTTTGTTAATGTTTCTAGATATTTCCCTAATGTAATGAGGGTTAAAATAACTGCTGCCGTTTCAAAATATAAATCATTTGCAAAGCTTACTTCTCCGGAAAAAATCATAACCGCTGCAAAGATACCATATGCGAACGCTGCACCTGTTCCAATTGCAATTAAAGCGTCCATGTTTGGATGGCCACGAAACAATGTTTTAAAACCCGAAGCATAGATACTTCTGTTTACAACGACAACAGGGAACGTGAGAAGTAGCTGAACAATCACAAAACCTTCTGGACTCATGGCTGGATCAATCATTCCAGGCAATGGTGCTCCTACTAAATGACCCATCGCAATATAAAGTAATGGCGCAGTAAACAACGCAGATATCCAGAACCTTTTCCAGAGACTTTTGATTTCCTTTTCCTTTTGTTCACGATCTTCATCTACAGATTCTGACGAAGTAATATCTTCATGTGCTTCATATCCTGCATTCGATACCGCTCCTATAATATCTGAAACCGAAACAGCAGATGCATCATATCGAATGTTCATTTTTTCCGTAGCTAAGTTTACGTTGGATTCTAAAACACCATCAAGTTTTCTTGTTGCTTTTTCAATGGTTTGAACACAAGAAGCACAGGTCATACCTGTTAGAGCAAATGTTTTATTTTCCGTGTCAGCCGATATCGCCTTATAACCCGCTTTATCAACAGCTAATTGAATATCCTCTAAGGAAATAGCATTTTCATCATAACTTATGGTTAGTTTTTCTGTTGCTAGGTTCACATTTGATTCTGTGACACCTTCCAATTTTTTTGTAGCTTTTTCAACCGTTTGGACACAAGAAGCACACGTCATACCTTCAATGTTTAATGTTTTTGTTGACATAAATATCACCCTTCCCATTTATTTAACCGATTTATAACCTACATCGTGAATTGTGTCAGCTAATTTATCTAATGTTTGAATGGAATCATCCTACTTTACTTTTTCCTCTCCTTCTTTCATATTCACTGTTGTTTCATGTAATGGTGATACTAACAGTTACATTGACCAGGAACACAATTACATTCCACCTCATCCACAGCATCTTCTTTCTTTTTTTCTAATACCTCTGTTAACATTTCAATGTCCTCATGACTCAAAGTTGCCTCTGAAATCAATTCTCCGATTGTCTTTCCTACCTCTTTATTACAAATAAGTTCAAATAGTTCAGAAGTAACGGTTTTAAGGCTTTCTTCCTCGTCTACGGACGCAGAGTAAAGATAACGATTTCCTTTTTTTTCTGTGTTAAGCATTCCCTTTTTCACTAAACGTCCGATAAATGTTTTAATAGTTGCCGATTTCCAACCTTTCTTTTTCTGTAGGACCTGACTAATTTCTTTGCTTGTAACTTTGTTATTTGCCCATACAACTCGCATGACTTCCCATTCTGCATCGGTAATGTTAGAATCTTGTGCATTTAGCAATTGTAACACCTCATTTCCGTTTACGTTTGTAATCAAATTATATTCATAGTTTACAACTGTAAACGATGTTTGTCAATACTATTATTAATTTTAATTTTATTACAAGTAAATAGTAGTCACAAAAAGTTCATAATCTAAAATAACATCATAAGAGGGATTTCCCAAAACTGGAAATGAGATGAGTATCCATTAAAGGAATAGTATAAAAGGTTTTATTTCAAATCATTCAAGAGGATATTAGAGCTATTAGATAAGACAATAGTAAAGAAGCGATCATCACTATGGTTTAATGATCGCTTCTTTTACTAAATATCTGTTAATTCAACTGTTACTCTTCCTTCATCACTAATGGTTAAACGAACTGTTTCACCAGGTTTTAAACAACGATTTTTTTGCATGTTATGAGGGTTTACAATTGTTATTTTATTTTGAGTATCTAGATCAATTTTATTATGACAGCGACTTACACCTTCTTTGTCTGCCTTGCAATCAGTATCTGAACGAACTATTCCCTCAACTTCTCCTTCAAAACTTCCCGTCAAAAGATTTACTTGGTAAAAGCCATTTGCGCCATTTTTTTGCAGGTCTAATCCCTCCTCAACTTCCTCTTGTGTTAAACCAACATCTTCAATACCCTGTGCTATTTGATCTGGAACAATCCCTCGTTCGCTAGTGCTACTGTTATTTAAATTTCCAACTATCATATAAATTGTTAGTCCGATAACTAAGGTTATTCCTATACCGGTGATGGTTTTAATACGCATTAAATCTCCTCCAAACAATAAATTAAAATCACAACAAACTATTTAATTATAATTATTAAATCCTCAAAGTTTGCTAGCCATGAACCCAATAGTAAATCACTAAGGATATAATCATTATTATTAAGACAAATGCTGATGTTTTAATGTAATCGACATTCTTTATATCCTTGTTAACCGGTATTGGCGTTTTTAGCTTACGTAAATACATTATTAATATTATACCTATGGTAATTCCAGCGATACTCATTACATGGCTTACGCTTAAAGGACCGAATACCATCGGGTTTACTCTTGTAAACTCTACTATTCCTCGAATAATCATATATCCAATTAGATAATGAGCAAATACTTGACCGTTATACGAGGGATTCTTTAAACGTAGCCATAGGTATCCAAATAATAGATAATCCAGTATTAATTCATACGCCTGAGCTGGATGTAAATATTCCCCTGCAAACTCTATTCCCCAAGGCAATGCACTTGAAATAGGGCCACCGAATACATCACACCCAATTCTACTTATTCCTTGAGCTAAAATGAGTGAAGGAGCTACAATGTCCAACGTTTCCCAAATTGGTAATCCATGCCGTTTCAAAAACCAATAACCAACTACCAATCCACCTATTATTCCACCATGAATAGATAATCCACCCTGATGGATAAATAATATTTCTATTGGATTTGATAAATAATAAGCAGGGTTATATACAAATACATAAATGATACGTGCACCAATAACTCCACCAATGATGGAATAAACGGCACCATCCATTAATAAATTATGATTAAGCCCTCTGCGTTTTGTTTCCTTCAAAAATAATAAGAGACCAATAAGCGCTCCTATTGCTATCATTAGTCCAAAGAAGTAAAGCGTAATCGGGCCTAAGGTAAATAGAGGTTTCATCTGATTTCCACACCTTTAAATTTTAGATTATGTAACTAATTAAAAAAATCTCTCCGTTAAACTCATTTACTTTCCTATAATTTTTTATGAGTCAAGAATAATTTATAAATATCCATTTTCTATGAAGATACAAATAATTAATCATTCTCCCAACTCCCTAGGGTAATTAAAAACACGTGATTAAAAAGTAGAACTGTCATTGTGATGACAGTTCTACTTAAATAATTCTATTACGATAGTTTTGGGGGGTACCATAATAGCAATATTTTTTTCATCAATATAATCATAGTGAAAGAATTTCAATTATTTATCAAGAAAGTGTTACAAATATATGAAGTTCATTTCAATTATATTTTTTGGAAACAAGTGGTAGTTAAAAACGTAAAAATAAAACCGCATGAAATCAAATTTAACTGTGATTTCATGCGGTTCATTCAATTTTATAAGGTTGATCTCAGCCTGATAAAAGGTTCCATACCCAAATAGATTTGCTTCCTATTTAGGAGGATTAATCCACTTATAACCCACGCCCCAGACCGTTTTAAAGTGATCATCAATCGGAAATCCAGCACGACGAATTTTCTCTCTCATATTCCGCACATGAGAATCAACAGTCCTGCCTTCCGTTTCTGAATCAAATCCCCAAATCAATTCAATCAACTGGTCCCTTGCAAATACCTGATTGGGACTTTTAATAAAGTGACCAATCATAATAAACTCTTTAGGCGTCAACTTTATTGGGTTATTTTTATAAGCTAATTCAAACTGTTCCTTATTCCATAGTAAACCATTTATTTCGACATGATCCCTTGGGGCTCTTCGTCTTAACAGAGCTTCCATTCTAGCTAGTAATTCTCCTTCATTAAATGGCTTTGTAATATAGTCATCAGCACCTAGTTGCAATCCTTTTATGATGTCATCACGCTGATCACGTGCAGTCACCATAATAATTGGTACATCTGAAAAACGTCTGATTTCCTGACAAAGTTCCCATCCATTCATCTCGGGCATCATGATATCCAACAAAACAATATCAAATGTTTCATATTCTATATAGGGCAATGCTTCAATAGCCCCTTGTGCTTTTGTACATATATAATGATGAGGTCGTAAATATAATTCAATTAAATCTAACATTCGCTTCTCATCATCAATGATCAGAACTTTATTCATTATGGTCACCTCTGTTTAACTTAATGATCACACTTGTACCCTTCCCACGCTTACTATTGATTTCAATGCTACCACCATGCGACTCGATAATTTCTTTTGTAATTGCTAAACCTAACCCTGATCCGCCACTTTGTCTTGATCGCGATTTTTCCACACGATATAATCGGTTAAATATATATGGAAGGTCTTCACCAGGTATTCCTACTCCATGATCAGTGGTTGTAATAATAATATGTTGAGCAGTCTGCTGCACATCTAATAAGATTTGTGATCCTGCATCAGAATGATTTTTCGCATTATCTAAAATATTAATGAATACTTGTTGAAATCTCTCCGGGTCAATAAAAGCTATTATCTCATTTGGACAATTAACATGAACCATTATATCTTGTTCAGTTAATACTGGTTGAATGCGTTCAACCACTTTTTGGATAAGTTCATATAATACTGTTTTTTCGCGTCTAATTAGAAAATTGTTTTGATCTATTTTAGCTAATTCAAATAAGTTCTTAATTAATACCGTTAACTGCTCTGTCTCTTCACGAATGATTTCAAGATATTCTTCGGCTTCTTTTTTAGATGTATCTTGGCGATTAATGATATCTGCATAACCTTTAATATAAGTTAACGGGGTTCTAAGCTCATGTGATATACTGGCTAAGAATTCATTTCTTGACATTTTCAACTCTTCTAAATCCTTTGATAACTTTGTGATGGAATTCGCCAATTCTCCTAGTTCATCTTTCCGTTCTGTATGTAGCTCAACATTATGTTTTCCTTTACTCAATTGTTCCGTTGCTTCTTTCATTTTTATTAACGGGTGCGCAATGAACCTTGATAAAATAAAAATCGTAATGATTGTCAGAATAATAGTGATAAGGCTTATCAATATAAACTGGTTACTTAGTTGATCAACCGTTCTTTTAACATAATTTGTATTAGCAAACATAAATACATGACCCTTATGCTCACCATTTATTGTTATCGGACTATCTGTAGCGATATACTTTCCTTCATTCCATCTATCTTCAACGATTTTACCCTCTATAGGTATTTCATCATTATTGGCATGATCTACAACATCCATCATGTCGTCTTCTACTGGATCCGAGGAAATAATAATATCTCCTTTTTCATCTGTAATGACAACGATAAATTCGGATGCTGATTCCATGATGCCTACATGCTCTAGAGTAGGTTGATCAAAATGCTCTTCCAATACATCACGGTGGGTGTTCCCGCGAGCTAATAAACTATTCATCACCTCATCAATACGGTCATTTGCTAAATTTATATATAAAATAAAAAATAAAATTGATTCTATAATTAGTATAAACACAAAAAACAATAATCCGATTTTAAATGATAGTTTATTGAACATAGTCCACCCCTATAACCAATAAGTAAATGTATCCAAAACACCAATGACTAATAACAGAATGCCCGCCAACTTTTGGGTGACTGCACCTACTTTTCTACTTCTCTTTAATATTGCACCACTTGCACCAAAATACCAAATTAAAAATATTACGATCAATAGCGGTAGGGATGTACCAATGCCAAAGACTGCTGGTAGAACTACTCCATACGATGTTCCCAGCACAATAGGCATCAATGTAAATAGGAATAGTACAAACATAGTTGGACAAAAGGCTAAAGTAAAGCTTACGCCCATTAGAAAACTCCCTAAGTAACTATCTTTAAAGACTTTGGTCGGTATATTAAGGAATCGCCAAGATTTTTTCCATTGCAATAAACCGATCATAAATAATCCTATTATTATTAGTAATGGACCTATTGCTTTTCGTATAACAGGCATTATTTGTGATAGAGTGCTATATATTTCCCTTCCTAGTACCCAAATAACTATCCCTAGTATAGAGTAGACAGCAATTTTTCCCAAAATAAATAACAATACATGCAACCACGGAACTTTTTCAACCAATGATTTATTACCATAAATCGTAATCGCACTAATATTACTGGTCAGTTGACATGGTGCAACAGCCCCTACAATCCCGAGGAAAAAGGCGAAAAGTAACGGTAAATGCTCTAAACTGTATGCGATTTCCATTACTGGACTAACTAAGGTACTACTAATTTGATTAAACAGGTCATACATGTAAATTCAACTCTCTATCAATAAATTTATTGTTTCACTATATAATCATCAGCAAAAAAGCATGTAGTGTCAACAACATCAAATGTGTCATCTGGAAAATCCATTTATTGTACAGTCATTTCCATTACTTTTAGTCATGTTTTATGATTGATTTTATTCGCTCATACTCTATCTCATTAATTTCACCTTTAGCTAAACGTTCTTTAGTTATTTGTAATGGTGTTTTCTTAATGCCATCATTAATAAAACTTGTTATTAGATAAATACCAAGACTAATTAATCCTACCCAAAAGATAATCATTAAGATCATTGACCAAAACGATCCACCATATCCATGCAGCATATGCATTTTTACACCTTCTCATTTTATTAATTTAAATTAATTATAGCTTTTATTTATCAAGAAAGTATGCAAAAACAAAAAAGTTTGTGACAATAAAATTACAATATAACAAAGGAAAACCGACTTCTTTTTATAGAAATCGGCTCTTATCGATTTTACTCGCTCACAAATAAAACCTATGCATAGGAATGTAACCCCGCTATAACTAAATTCACAACGATAAGGTTAAACATAATGATTCCAAATCCTCCAACTGCTAACCATGCTGATTTTTCACCATGCCAGCCGCGTGAAAGTCTTAGATGCAAGAATGCAGCATAAAAAAACCATGTCACTAAAGCCCAAACCTCTTTTGGATCCCAACCCCAAAAACGGTCCCACGCAATTTGTGCCCATATCGAAGCGAAAATTAACCCTCCTAATGTGAAGACAGGAAATCCAATTGCAACGGCACGATATGTTACTTCGTCTAATAGGTCAGGCTTAACGCTCTTCAAAAGTGGTTGGATTGCTGCACCTATCCTTTTTCTGAAGACTAATCGAATGAAGCCGTATATGACTGTTCCAGTAATAAATGACCAAATTAGCGTATTAAATTTTCTTGCAGCATCTCTACCCTGCATCCATCCGGGAGTTTCAAACCAATAATTCATCGCTCCCTCTGTCAACAAAACACCATTTTCAGGTCCTGCAATAGCTGGCAAATGATATTCTGTTACTATTGTATTATTACCAGATGGATATTCAAATTTTGCACTGTAATCCATCAAGTTAAATGTGACCGATATGATAATAAATCCTACAACCATTACTACTGTGAAGAGGACAAGTTCTAACCATGTCCTATGTTTACTTCTCTTTGATTGATCAATTTGTCTAATTAAATAGATTAAACCAGCAACAAAACTAATGCCTAAAATTCCTTGTGATAAAGAAACAGTTGTCACGTGGATATATAACCACGGACTTTGCAGGGACGGAACTAGTGGCGATATTTCTGTTGGAAACATGCTTGCATATGCGATAATAATTAATGCAATTGGTAAAGCAAATAGACCCAGAATATTTAATCGATAAATAAAATATATGATAATAAACGCAAGCACTATACTCATACCTAAAAATGTCATAAATTCAAACATATTTGCGATTGGTGCATGACCACCTGCCATCCAGCGTGTAATAAAATATGTTATTTGTGTTGCTAAGCCTATAATCGTTATCCAAATAGCAATTGTTCCTATTTTTGATTTTTTCTTCTTTTTATTCTTATCCTTTATTGTTACTCCAAATATTATCGTAGCAATTGAGTATAATGCAAATGCCGTATATAACATTGTCGTACTAAAATCTGCTAGATTCATATAAATCCTCCTATCTTCATACGTTTACTCGTCAAGTTCCTGTTGATCATTTACCATGTTGATGTTCGTACCTGAAATTATCTTTTCAATATCTTGTTTAACACCAAACCAGTTTTTATTCGTGTGAGCAGCTAATAATATGCCTTCATTTTTTGGATGAATCCAAATTCTACGATGTTGCCAATACATTCCTTGAATTACTCCGACCATAAAGATAAGTGCACCTAAACCAAAGAACGGTAATGTATAGTCTCTACGAACAGATAATCCACTTACATTACGCATCTCATAGTCTGTGATTCCTAATTTATATTCATTTTTGCCTGTCGCATCAATGTTTTTCCCAATTCCTGCGAAACTTACCTCAGGTTTATCTGCATTAGGTGGATGAACTAAAAATACAAATGCTGGATTCTTTGGATATTTTGTTTTCGATCTTGGTTCATCATCGTCTAAATAATAATCTGGATAATAATGACCGATTTCTACACTAAAGCCATTTTCTAATTCATAGACAAATTCTGGAGTTGTTAAATCAATGGTAAACTCCCCAAGAGACTTTTGTTGTATATCATTTAATTCATACACTTTAAATGACATGGTTTTAAATTCATTTAATTGATAGCCAGCCTGATATAAAGTGTAACCGTCAAATTTAAGTGGATGATTCATCCATATTTCGTCTTCAACTACTTTTTCAAGCTCTGATTCCATGCCCACTAAAGATGGTTCCTTTTGCTTATATATAATTACATTTGTTTGGTAGTTACTTGGTACCGATCCTTGGGTTCTCTGAAGTGCATCCTTAAATTTCTCATCATTTTCATCATACGTTTCCAAAATGAATTCCTTATTTTTAATAAAATATTCTCCTTTAGTCCCAGGGATAACAACTTGTTCTCCCTCCCTAACCCATACATAATCATCTAAATAAAATAATGGAGTCATACGCAATATAGCGGCAAGTAATATAATAATTAACCCGATATGATTTACATACGGACCCCACCGAGAAAATCTTCCTTTTTCAGCTAATATGTGCCCGTCTTCATCTCTGACATTATACCGTTGCTTCTTTAAACCCACGATTACTTTTTCTATCTCTTTATTTGTAACATTTTTAGTTTCGCTATAAAGACGCTGTCTATTTATAAATGTTTCATGCCGTTTTGCCCTTTGCATTTTTAATGCTCTATATAGCGGAACTACCCTGTCAAT
>Ga0209487_1002314_pt1 | contig 15537 bp, 11 predicted proteins | sample Poulit2012_FD_187524 | JGI IMG/M metagenome (GOLD analysis project Ga0209487, IMG submission 187524) | Agricultural soil microbial communities from Georgia to study Nitrogen management - Poultry litter 2012 (SPAdes) (version 2) | ecosystem: Environmental > Terrestrial > Soil > Agricultural land... | reverse complement strand
TTTTTATGGGGCGGAGCAATCGCTGCTAACCAAGCGGAAGGTGCTTGGTTAGAAGATGGAAAGCTTCCAAATGTTACAGATACTGTTGTAGGAATTTTATCCCAGAATCCAAGTATTGAATGGAATGAAGAAAAAGAAATTTGGGAACTTGATATTAATGAAAACCAAGATCAAGAGTATCTTTCACATGAAGCCATTGACTTTTATCATCGTTTTGAAGAAGACTTAAAGTTAATGAACGAAATGGGCTTTAAAGCTTTTAGAACCAGTATTTCCTGGGCGAGAATATTCCCACGAGGGGATGAGGAAACGCCAAATGAAGAAGGATTGAAATTTTATGATCGTCTGATTGATACGATGATAGAATATGGAATGGAACCCGTAATCACCTTAAGTCATTATGAAACACCTTTTACATTAGTTGGAGAGTATGGGGGATGGACGAATCGTAAACTCATTGGCTTCTTTGAGAATTATGTAAAAACAGTTTTTGAACGTTATCGAGGAAAAGTAAAATATTGGATGACATTTAACGAAATCAATAATGCTTTCCGAATTCCTTATGTAGCTGGAGGTGTTATCTCATTTCCACCTAGCGATCCTTCTAAACCATTTAAAGATATTGACGATAAAGCAGTTTATCAAGCAAGCCATCATATGTTTGTTGCGAATGCATTGGCTACTAAAGCGTTAAGAGAAATCGATGAAGACGCAAAAATGGGTGTAATGTGTAGTTTCTCATCATTAGCTACTTACCCATGGAATACAGATCCTGAGAATGTTTTTGGTGCTATGGAATTTCGACGTAATTCTTTATTCTTTACGGATGTTATGACTCGTGGGCACTATTCAGGTTATGTTAAACGTATTTGGACTGAAAATGATACGAAACCAAATATTGAAGATGGCGATTTAGAGCTTCTTGAAGAATACACATGCGAGTATATCGCATTTAGTTATTATCGTAGTTCTGTTTATGAAAAAGATGCTAAAATGCGTGTAGATACTGGAGGAGCAGCTGGTTTAGAGAATCCATATCTAACGGGGAGCTCACCAGAGCCTTGGAGTTGGCCAATTGATCCAAAAGGTTTACGATATGTGATGAATGAACTAACAGACCGTTATGAATTACCTTTATTCATTGTTGAAAGTGGAATTGGCTTAGATGAACAACCAGATGAAGATGGGCGTATTCATGATATTGATCGAGCAAAATATTTAAAAGATCATTTAGAGCAAGTGTTAGAAGCAATCAAAGATGGTTCTGAAGTCATCGGTTATTTATGGTGGGGACCTATTGACATTGTTTCAGCCGGTACAGGTGAAATGAGAAAGCGTTACGGTTTTATTTATGTTGACCGTCACAACGATGGATCTGGTAGCTTCGAACGTCTAAAAAAAGATAGTTTTTATTATTATAAACAAGTCATTGAATCAAATGGGGATAATTTAGAGATTAATTTTTGAGTTTAACCTAAATAAAATGGATTGTTTGTCTCGTCATGTCTACTTAGTTGTTGGAGTGACTAGGTAAAGATGACATGTATAAAGAGTAAAGCGCTAGTTAAGAACTGGCGCTTTATTATTGCTTATTATGAAAATATTTTCAGATAATACATATAAAACGATTTCATTTTCAGGCGGCCTTGTGTGGTATCGATTACACATACTAAGATACATATCCGATCATTTTTTATTGGAGGTGAATCGTTAGGTTTTGTAAATGTTTAAAAAGAAGAAACCTACCATATATGAAGAATAATACAAAGAAACGGCAAATGGAACAACAAAAACAGACGAAAAAATTATCGAGTCGCTATCGACGTATATTTTTATTACGTTACTTTTTAGTAGGTTTATTTTTTGCAAATTTATATTGGTTTTTAATGTTACTTCTGAGCCAAAGTTGGAGTGCACTTTTACCCTTGTCATTATTAGTTCTGTCAGGAATGGCTTATAGAGAACAATTAAAATTTGCGAACAGTACGGAGCATCAATTTTTACTGAAGAAAAATAAAATATATTTTAAAATACAGTCTGTTGTAATGATTTTCCTACTCCTATCATTGTTTAATCGATTGTTTTTTAATGTGTTTTTTCCTTTTTTAAATTTCGATGCACAATTAAATTTAATTCTTGGCTTAACATTTACATTTGTTCTTCTTTTGAGTTTGTTTTGTCAAAAGAGGGTAGGAGATATCGCGGATAACCGTGATAGATATTATTTAAAATATGAGAAGCAGTAGTACAAAATGTAGAAAGAGTGAAAAATAGTGAGTCAAAATGCAAATAATTTTATGAATAAGCTTGAAGAAAAATTTATGGGACCTTTAGGGAAATTTTCTCAATCTAAATTTGTAAGGGCTATAATGAATACAGGAATGGCTACCATTCCATTTACAATTGTAGGATCAATGTTTTTGGTACTTAACGTTTTACCAATGACTTTTCCAGCTCTAGAAGGTTTCTTTAACAACACATTCTTCAGATTCAGTGATATTTATATGTTGGCTAACAAAGCGACAATGGGGATATTAGCATTGTTCTTTGTTATTGTTTTAGGATTTGAATACACAAAGGCTTACGTACAAGATGAAGGGTTAGACCTAGACCCACTTAACGGTGCATTATTATCTGTTATGGCATTCTTTATGACCATTCCTCAAATCGTATTTGAAGATGGTTATATGACATTAGTCAATGTTATGGATGACACAGCTCAAATTGTAAACGGTTGGGAAATGGGAGCGGATGGTGTTACTCGTCTAGGTACAGTTGGTATATTCACAGGGATTATTATTTCTGTTTTAGCTGTAGAAATCTATCGCATTACTGTTCAGAAAAATTGGACAATTAAAATGCCGGATGCTGTACCACAAGGTGTTTCTAAAGCATTTACAGCATTAATTCCAGCTTTTATCGTTTCAATCGTTGTTATGATTATCCAAGGAATTTTAGTATCTCTTGGTACAGATATTTTCCAATTAGCTGCCATTCCATTTGGCTTTATCACAAATATTGCCAATAGTTGGGCGGGCTTAATGGTGATTGTATTCTTACTTCATGGTTTATGGATTGTAGGGATTCACGGAGGAACAATTATTACTTCGATCGTTTCCCCAATTACTTTAGCGAATGTGCAAGCGAACGTAGAAGGTGAAGTTATTCCATTTGCTGGAGATATTTGGAATGTGTTCATTCACTCTGGTGGATCAGGAGCTACACTTGGTTTAACTTTATGGATGGCTTTCGTAGCAAAATCTGAACAATTGGGCGCTTTAGGAAAAGTATCGGTTATCCCAGGATTATTCAATATTAACGAACCAATTATCTTTGGTACACCAATTCTATATAATCCAATCATGGCGATTCCATTCATTCTGGCTCCAATGGTCACAGCAACAATCACTTACATTACAATAAATACTGGTCTAGTTAATCCAATTATAGCTTTAAATCCTTGGCCAGCACCTGTTGGTTTAAGTGCATTTATCGCGACAGCGGGAGACTGGAAATCGGTTATCTTAGCATTTGTGAACGTTATTGTAGCATTTGCGATTTATTATCCATTCGTCAGAATGTATGATAATCAATTAGTTGGCGAAGAACTTGAAAATGCAGAGACAGCTCAAGCTTAATTAAAATTTGATTATTCAATAAATGAAATGATGTTGGGGAGTCTATTGATTCCTCAACATCTTTTTTTATATAATATCTATACTAAAGAAGCAAGTGGTGAGAGAAGATGCAAATTAGAAAAGCAACAAAAGAAGATATTCCAGCAATGCGCGAAATTTTTAATTATGGACGTGAAGTACAACTGAAAACTGGCAACTTAAACCAATGGGAAGCAGGGTACCCAGCGGATGAAGTGATACTAGAAGACATTCGACAAAAAGCAGCACATGTTTGTGTGGATGATAAAGGTAATATAATTGGTGTACTCTCTGTGTTTACTGATCCTGATCCAACCTATAAAAATATAGAGGGCGCTTGGTTAAATGACAAACCTTATGCAACGATCCATCGAATTGCTACTAATGGCCAAGTGAAGGGCACAGGTCAATACTGTATCGAATGGGTTCAAAATCAATATGATAATGTGCGAATTGATACCCATGAAAATAATGAACAAATGAAATATATTGTGAAAAAATTAGGCTTTGAATATTGTGGTGTTATTTATTTAGCTAACGGAGATGCAAGAAACGCCTACCAGTTTGTTAGAAATGATTAAATATAAGTGTTATTTAAACAGTATTTTGAGTCAACTGTGGTAAAATTTCCCTAAGAAGATAAGTAATAGTTAAGAATCTCCTTCATTTTACATAACTCTATAAAGTAAGAGTATCGAAAGGAAGAGAACAATGGAAAAAATTGTGCCACACTTTTGGTTTGATAATAACGCAAAAGAAGCAGTCGATTTCTATATGTCCTTATTTGAAGATTCTGAAATGCTTGTAGTTCAGGAGTTGGAAGATACCCCTTCTGGAGATGATACAATAGCTTATGAATTTAATCTTGCAGGGCAACATTTCGCAGCACTTAACGGGGGACCATTATTTAAAATCAACCCATCGATTTCTTTAACGGTATTAGGAGATACAAATGAAGAGATTCAAACACTATGGGATCAATTGATAGACGGTGGAGAAGAACTTATGCCCCTACAAAAATATGATTTTAGTGAATTCTACGGTTGGGTAGAAGATAAATATGGTTTATCTTGGCAACTCATCAGTTCTGAGGGAATGGAATACGAACAAAAAATTATTCCTTCTTTGATGTTTTCAGGATCAACCAATGGTAATGCACGAGATGCTATGACGTACTATACGAATATCTTCCAAGGCGGAGAAATAATTGATGTGTATGAATATGAAGAAGGACAGGCGAATACTCCTGAAGCAGAAATTGCACATGCAACCTTTAAAATTATGGATATGGAACTCATTGCTGCCGACAATGGCGAAGATGTCGATTATGAATTTAATGAAGCTGTTTCTTTAATGATTATGTGTGTAACTCAAGCAGAAATTGATTATTATTGGGAAAAATTATCGGCAGAGCCAGAAGCAGAACAGTGCGGATGGTTAAAAGATAAGTTTGGTCTTTCTTGGCAAGTTGTGCCTATGAATTTAAGTGAACTTTTAAGCACTGGAACAAGAAAACAAATTAATGCTGTAACACAAGCTTTTCTACCCATGAAGAAAATAGAGATAGAAAAATTAGAACGTGTTTGGACAAGCGCAGCTGAATAATTGAAAAGAACAAGCCTTGCTAGATTTTAAAAACTAGTAAGGCTTTTGTTATTGTTATATTTCAAGGAGTAGTCTTACGTCACAAGAATCAAAATAACGTGACGCAAGAAGGATTTCTCGTTACAAGAATCAAAATAATGTAACGCAAAAAGGATCTCACGTTACAAGAATTAAAATAACGTGACACAAGAGCTGTCTTACGTCACGAGAATCAAAATAATGTAACGCAAGAAGGATCTCTCGTCATAAGAATCAAAATAACGTGACACAAGCTTACTTAAAACTCCCAATAAAATAAAAAAACTGACCGTAGTCAGTTTTTTCAATCTGATGATTAACGAATAGTTTTCATTGCTTTTGCCCAAAGAACAACTTGATCAATGGTATTTTCAATGGATTCATTATGGTATTCACCTGGTTTGAATTCTGACATATTTTCAAAGTCAGCAAACAAGCTTAAAGCACCAAATGGAGAAACTACCGCAATATTTAAGTTCGATAAAATCTGACGAAGAGCCATTGTAGCTCCAACACCCAATGTAGAACCATAAGAAACTGATCCAGCAGCTTTATTTGACCATTCTGGTCCTAAGTGGTCAATTGCATTTTTTAATGATGGTGAAATACTTTTGTTATATTCTGGTGTAACAAAAATAAAACCATCTAATCCATCAATTTTTTGTGACCAATCAGTAACATTTTCTGCTTCATACTGTTTATTTAACATACCTGGTGGTAAGTTATTAAATTCTTCAAAGTTATAATCTTTGATATCAATAACTTCAAATTCAGCATCTTTTCTGCCTTCGGTAAATGACAGCACCCAATCAGCAACTTGAGTACTTACACGACCGTCGCGAGTACTTCCAACAATGATTCCAATTTTCAACATCTTCGCATTTCCTCCAATAAAAAATATAAAATATTTTAATGTGTTTAAAATACCACACCTTATTCATATTACACGGATTCGAGATAAATAGCTAGTAAAGAGATTCGAATTCGAAGTTTTTTATTAAAAAAATAAAAAGCTTCGTAAAATGTTGGTTTTACAAAGCTTTCCATAATGTAAATACTTAAAAATAAAGAATTAAAAATCAAAATCATCAAATTGCTCTTTATCTTCTTTGTCTTTTTGGCCGTTTGCTTCTTTATTTTCTCCTTCTGGTTTGTTTAAAGCACTTCGCCACCAGTTAAAGAGAACAATTAAAATAACAGCAACTCCCACCACAATCAATACAGGAATCCAAGGGCTTCTAGTAACCGTCATAATACGGTCTGCAGTATCCCTAAAGGCTTCTGAGAAAAGTTGGTCCTCTGTAACATCACTATGGTAATAATGATCTAAATTATCAAAAAGAATATTTTCAGCCTCGGTATCCATTAAGACTTTCGCTTGAGTACCGGTTACAAGATGATAAGAAAAATCATGTTCATACATGTCATAATTTTCAAAGTGTACAAGCAATAGATGAGCTTCATCTGTAAATAATTCATCGTAAAGACTACCAGCGAATGCATCTATTTCATCAGGAGAAGGGTTAGGGTCTCCATTCACATTATCTGTAATATAAACAAAAGGCTGAATATTTGTTTCGTTATAAAAATGTCTTAATCCATCTTCTAATTCAACAGGATCATTAATCCAGTCACCAATGGTATCTTGATAATATTCCGTTTCATTCACTAATCCTGCTTCTAAAGGTTCTCTATTTCTAGTTGACGGATTAATACGAACGGTTTCAAGAGCCGTATTATTATTTGTTCCAGGTACTGCACTCCAAGCAAAATTAAAGATAAATAAAATAACGATGATAAGTAAAATACTTGGTAAACAGCCACAGCCACCAGCACCGCAACCGCCGCATCCTCCGCGACCGTAACGTCTTCTTCCATAACCGTAGCCACCATAACCACCCCAACCACCAAAGAATGGTCTAGGTCCCCAGAATCCACCTGGACGTCTGTAGCCACCGCCGCTTCCCCCTGTTGTTCTTCTACCACCAGATGTCGGCCTACCACCACCGCGACTTCTAGATGAACCGCCACCTACACGACGGCCACCACCACGGCTTCCACCAAATGATCTACCGCCGCCACGACCGCCTCCAAAGCTACCGCCACCACGGCCACCGCCTCCAAAGCTGCCGCCACCGCGACCACCACCTCTAGCCATATAATCACTCCTAATTTGTAAATGTAGTTTAAGTTTACCATAAGATAGTACTATTCGTTAAATTAAATTATTCTATAAAGCTAATATTTTTTCAAGTTTTAATACAAAATAATGAAATTTTATAAAAAACTAAATATAAGTTAAAGGTTATTTTTATAAAACAATGTAAAACGCTTGCAAAAATAACGTGTAACAGGTATAGTAATTTTAGTTAGTGAACTTGTATGTACAAGTTTGGTTTTGCTATACAAGTTACGAAAAATAAGGAGGAACAAAAATGGCTGATTTTACACAAGATGCAAAGAAGCTCTTGGAAGAAATTGGTGGTACTGAGAATATTAATGCTGCAACTCACTGTGTCACTCGTATGCGCTTCGTGTTAAATGACGAGAGTAAAGCAAATATCAAAGCAATTGAAGATATTCCATCAGTAAAAGGAACATTCACTCAATCAGGACAATTCCAGGTAATTATTGGTAATCAGGTTTCGGACTTTTATAATGAATTTTCTAAGATATCTGGAATAGAGGGTGTATCCAAAGATGAAGCAAAAGAAGCAGCAAAATCGAACCAAAACTGGTTCCAAAGAGCTTCTTCAGTTATGGCAGAAATCTTCTCCCCACTAATTCCAGCAATTATTGTTGGTGGTTTAATTTTAGGATTTCGTAATATTTTAGAAGGAATCGAGATTCAAGCGTTAGGTCAATTAATGGTCGATGGAGCTCCGCAATTTACAGCGGCAGGAGATCCCGTTTACAACACCATTGTCGACGTAAACCAATTCTGGTCAGGGGTTAACCATTTCTTATGGTTAATTGCAGAAGCGATCTTCCATTTCTTACCGGTTGGTATTACTTGGTCAGTAACTAGAAAAATGGGAACAACACAAATTTTAGGAATTGTCCTTGGGATTACATTAGTCTCTCCACAGCTATTAAATGCTTACGGTGTGGCTGAGTCAGCGGCTGCAGGGGAAATCCCACAATGGGACTTTGGCTTTTTCCAAATTGACATGATTGGTTACCAAGCACAAGTTATCCCCGCGATACTAGCAGCTTTAGTTTTAGTTTATTTAGAAAAATTCTTCCGCAGAGTTATCCCAGAGTCGATTTCAATGATCTTTGTACCGTTCTTTTCATTGATACCGACAGTTATTATCGCCCACGTGGTGTTAGGGCCAATCGGCTGGCAATTAGGACAGTGGATTTCGGCAGGAGTAATGGCTGGATTAACAAGTTCATTTAATTGGTTATTCGGAGCGGTGTTTGGAGCCTTGTATGGACCGCTGGTTATTACAGGACTACATCACATGACAAATGCAATTGACTTACAATTAGTTGCCGATTATGGTGGAACGATTTTATGGCCAATGATTGCTTTATCTAATATTGCACAAGGTTCAGCAGTATTAGCGATTTGGTGGATGCACCGTGGAAACAAAAAAGAAGAACAAGTGTCATTCCCAGCAATGATTTCTGCTTATCTAGGTGTAACAGAACCCGCCATGTTTGGTATTAATATTAAATATTTATACCCATTCATCGCAGGCATGATTGGTTCAGGAATTGCCGGTATGTTCTCAGTGGCAACAGGGGTAACCGCGAATTCAATTGGTGTTGGTGGATTACCAGGAATTTTAAGTATTCAAACAGATTCTATGCTCATGTTTGCAATCGCTATGGCCATATCAATTGTAGTACCATTTATTGCGACAGCATTCTTTGAAAAACGTGGAATATTCGCACAACCAGAAGGCGCCGTTGATGAAGATACACCAATGATTGGTGACGTATAAAAGCAATTGACTTAAAATTTAGGTGGCTGGGTATTCTCAGCCACTATTTTTTTGAAATATTTTAAAAAAGTTATTATTTTCAATGATAAAATTAAAAATATGAGTAACAATTTGATGAATTGTTAAAAAGATGAAGGAGAATAGAGATGGATTTTCAAAGTAGTGTAATCTATCAAGCATATATTAAGTCATTTAATGATACAGATGGAAGTGGCGTTGGAGATCTTAAAGGGATCACTGAAAAAATGCCCTATCTTGCAAAATTAGGAGTAGATGTTGTATGGATTAATCCATTTTACCCATCCCCACAAAACGATAATGGCTATGACATTGCAGATTATTATGGGATCGATCCAGAATTTGGAACAATGGAAGATTTTGAAGAACTTGTTCGAGTCGGGCAAGAACATGATATTGGCGTTATGATGGATCTAGTGATTAATCATACATCGACTGAACATGAGTGGTTCCAAAAAGCATTAGCAGGGGACAAAAAATATCAAGACTATTATATTTTGCGTGATCCTGTTCCCGGACAAGAATATCCAACGAACTGGGTCTCAAAATTCGGAGGACCGGCTTGGGAACCTTTTGGCGACACTGGAAAATATTATTTAAGTTTATATGATCCTACGCAAGCAGATCTTAACTGGCGCAATCCAGAAGTTCGTCAAGAAGCAGCCGATATTGTGAATTTTTGGATGGATAAAGGTATCAAAGGTTTTCGTTTAGATGTGATTAATGTGATCGGAAAAGACGAAAAACTAATTAATTCCACAGGGGATATTGATCAAGAGAAAGCATTATACACAGACAAACCTATTGTGCATGAATATTTGCGCGAACTAAATCATAATAGTTTTGGAAAAGACCCAGAATTTATAACGGTTGGCGAAATGAGTTCGACTTCAATTGAAAGTTGTATTCGTTATACCAAACCAGAAAACGATGAGTTAACGATGGCCTTTAATTTTCATCATTTAAAAGTAGATTATCCGAATAAAGAAAAATGGACAAAAGCGCCGTTTGATTTCTTAGAACTAAAGAATATTATTAATGACTGGCAATTGGGACTTGGTGAAAATGGTGGGTGGAATGCTTTGTTTTGGAATAACCACGATCAACCTCGAACTCTTACTCGTTTTGGTGACGATCAAAACTATCGTGAAAAATCAGCAACGAATCAAGCACATGTCATTCATTTTTTACATGGCACGCCTTTTGTCTATCAAGGTGAAGAAATTGGGATGACGGATCCACATTTTACAAAGATGGAGCAATATCGAGATATCGAAAGCCACAATGCTTACGATGATTTGAGGAAAAAAGGGAAGACTCACGAAGAAGCGATTGAAATTATTCAAGCAAAATCTCGTGACAATAGTCGTACACCAATGCAGTGGAATGACCAGAAAAATGCTGGATTTACAACGGGGACACCTTGGATTCAAGTTGCTGATAATTATAAAGAAATCAACGTAGAAAAAGAAATTGAAGAAGGCGAAATCTTTAAATATTATCAAAAACTGATTCAACTACGTAAGGATATGAAGATCATCCAAATAGGCTCATATGAACCAATGTTTTTAGATCACGAGCAAGTCTGGGCTTATCGACGGATTGACGCGGAACATGAACTCATCACATTTAGTAATTTCTATGGGGATTCAATGTCATTAAATCTTTCAGAAGTTGTTGTAGAAGATGAGTGGGAATACTTATTAGGAAATTACGGCGAAAAAGAGTTCAATATGGAATTAGAGTTAGCGCCATATGAAGCCGTCAGTTTTATCCGAACAATCAAATAAGCAAATAAAAAAAGCGTATGAAATAAATCATGCGCTTTTTTGATGTTTTGTTTTCCATTAATAAGTGTTACAAAGTTTGAACCAGTGTCTAGAAATTCAATGGACGTTCCATCGAGTTTGAAACGGTGTCTAGAAATTCAATGGCCATTTCCCACAACTATTTACAAACTTATTTACGAAGTCTTCGCCAAATGAAATAAACAATCGCCACAACAATCATCAAAATTACAAGATAAGGGAAGAGATAGACAAGATTAATCACGAGCTGTTGCATGACACGAATAAAACTATAGAAAGAATCGCCAAGAGCATTCACAAATCGATTCCAAAAGCCACTCACATCGCGGTCACTCGCTCGATCGGTTTGTTGGATGCTGAGATAAACTGACGAAAATTCAATTTGTTCATCATAGTTTTGATTTTCATTTTCGTAAATTTCCCGTTCCGAAATGACTTCAGATAAGCGTGTCCGAATTTGTAAGACTTCCTCTAACGATCCTTGTTCTTGCAGCATTTCTCTCAAAGCCGCTTCTTCTTCTCTTAATACAGCAATTCGCGTCTCGTTATCACGGTAAGTCTTGGTAACATCGGTTTGTCCGACTTCTTGAGAGAGAAGATAAAGTTGATCGTAGGTACCTAACGTTTCAATAAAAGCTTGTAAGTTTTCATTCGGTATACGAATAGTCATTGAAATAAAATCTCCATACCCATATGAAGCATTCGCTGTTTTATTTGAATATTCTAACTGTCCACCATGTTGGTCGATTTGTTCATTCACAAAATCAACCGTTTCATCAAAATTTGTTGTTTCATAAGATAAGGAGGCATTTTCAATAATTTTATCTCCCAATTCAATGCCAAGATCACTATCTGCTTGTTCGATAGCACCATCTCCACTCATATTTTGTTCATTGGCCATATCTTCAGTATGCATCTCCATGTGGGGAACATTATCCGAAGTGTCTCTTATTCCACAAGCGGCAATCAAAAACACAAAGGGTAAAAAGAGCTTAAATAATAAAAAGTGTTTATTTTTCATGCAACTCACTCTCCTCATCATTTATTGATTCAAATATACACGAAGTTAGAGAAGAAATAAATTAAAACTTTATTGGGCGACTGTTTTCTAAGAAAAACGAACTAAAAAACAGCCCACCGTTAAGTAGGCTGTTTCAACAATTATGCATAGACATTATATAACAAAAACTAGAAATCACGTTCATCTAAAGTATGCTGACGACGAGAAAAATCGACAAAACGAAAGCGGTCCACTCGATGCCGGGATTCAGAAAATTGGAAAAAACGAGCATCTTCTAAATAAACAGCACTTCGAATGACGACAAGATGATTATCTTCATCTCGCAAATCCATATAAGTACGATCTTTTTCAGTCACATTTTCAACTAAAATCACTTTATTCGCAAAAGCAATTGGCAGTTTTAAATCATTTTCTAAATAATCATATAAAGAATTTTCAAGGCGCTCATTTGGGATTTCTCCTGTAATTTTAGGATCTAAATAATCCGTATCAAAAATGACTTTTTGACCATCAATTTCTCGAATTCTTTCAATCGCAATTACTTCTTTATCAAGGGGCCACATCACTTGCTTTTGTAAAGAATCATCCACTTTAATTCGCTCATTTGAAATTAAGAAGGTCTCAGCTTGCATCCGCTGGGAATCAGATAATTCTTTAAAGCTTGTAAGTCCTGAAATAGGAAAATTAAATAACCGAGGATTTAATACAATGGATCCTTTTCCTTGTTTCTTTTGAATCAGCCCATCTTGGCTCAAATAATCTAACGCTTTCCGAATCGTTTCGCGTGAAACGGAGTATTCTTTAGCCATCGCATTTTCACTAGGAAGGAGTTCAGTTTCTTCATAAACACCTTCCATAATTTTTTGTTTTAATTGTAAATAGATGTCATAGTATTTACTTTTTGTCAAAAAAACACCTCCCATTTAATTGATAATCTTTCTCACATAAAAGTCGTTCATTCAAAATCCCGGCTAAAAATACCTAGGATAAAAAACGAACGACTAATGTGTTTATTAAAGGAATTCTTAGTTATTTTCAATAGCTAGAACGTATACCTCTCTAGGACTTAAAATGACTGAGTTTCCAAAAATATAGCCAATACCCTCAACAGCTGCTTTTTTATTATTCGCAAGAATTTTCCACTTCTGATCGTTCTCATTTTCATCTTTAGGTAAATCTATTGTATAAGATTGGTTACTTGTATTTGCGACGACCAATAAATTTTTCCATGGACCATTTCCATCTATAAGATTTGGAATTAAATAGGAAATTAAATTCTCAGGTAGCCGTTTAAAATAAATCATATCCGCTGTTTTTCTTGTAGCATCTCGTAAAGGAGCATAAGCCTTGCGGATAGTAATCATATTTTTGTAGTAATCCACTAAGTCTTGATATTCATCCGCTCTTGCCCAATCTAATCGATTAATCGCAATCGAAGCATTATAACTATTGGCATTTCCATATTTTGTACGCGCGAATTCTTCACCGGCTTGAAAGAAAATCCCACCTTGCGAAGTCATTAAAATAGCTGCACTGATTTTATTCATTTCGATAATTTCTTCATGACGCATTTGCGTGGTCGGACTATCTGTCGAGACGACTAACTTATCATACAAAGTCAGGTTATCATGGGCAGAGCTGTAATTGATCACTTCAGTGGGTATGCGTGCCCATGTTTTATACTCAGGAATATCATATTCACCCGCATCCATCTGTGTATTTGCCATAATAGCCGCAATTAAATCAATGTTTGTAAAATCGCTGACGCGTTCAATGTTTGCTCCTTGTAAAAAAGCTCCCTCATATCCGGCAAAAACATTGCCTTTAATCGAATCTCTAAATTCTGCATTAAATAAAGCAATTCTTTTTGAATAATCATGCACGTGATTCCGATCAGCGGGTGTATAAGGTTCTCTTAACGCAATTTGTCCACCGGTCCAAGGTTCGCCATACAAAATGACATTCTCATACCCTCGTTGATCTAAATTTTCGCGAATTAAATTCATTGTTTCTGTATCATGTACACCCATTAAGTCAAATCTGAAACCATCAATATGGTATTCTTCCACCCAATAAAGGATCGAATCAATCATAAATTTTCGCATCATCGTCCGTTCGCTAGCGGTCTCATTGCCGACGCCAGATCCATTTGAAAAATTCCCATACTCGTCTTGTCGATAATAATAATCGGGAACCGTCAATTGAAACCAAGAATCTTCCGTCTTATAGGTATGATTGTAGACAACATCCATCACAACACCTATATTGTTTTTATGTAAGCTCTGAATTAACTGTTTTAATTCTTTAATACGTGTTTTAGGATTCCGTGGATCAGAAGAATATTTTCCTTCAGGGACATTAAAGTTTTTAGGATCATATCCCCAATTATATTTATCATCTTCTTCATCATTTTCAAAATCAAAAATAGGTAAAAGGTGAACATAATTTACACCAAGTTGCGATAAATAATTAATTCCAGTTGGAAATTCACCGGCTTCATATAAAGTGGTGTCTTCTTCCGTAAAGGCTAAGTATTTTCCTTGATATTCAGGACGGATACCTGAAGCTCCATCACTAGAAAAGTCTTCGATATGTACTTCCCATATCACTGCATCTGTAATATGTTCTTCCATCACATGTTGGTCATTTTCCCAACCTTCAGGATTCGTCTCTTCTAGATGGATAATAGCTGTTCGATCACCATTTAAACCAACTGCTTTTGAATATAAGTCAGGGGCTTCTGTCATGTAGTCTTCATGTTCAAATTCGTACGTATAAAATAAACCATCTAAATCCTCTTCAAGTGAAAGAGACCAAACATGATTTTCATGAATCATCGGTACTTTTTTAATGAGTGTATCTTCACTAATGATTCCTGTTTTATAAAGTTTCAAAGAAACACTTTTCGCTAGAGGAGACCACACTTTAAAAGTATAAGTCCCCTTATGAAAAGACATTCCTAAATCCGAATTTGTATAAGTATGCTCTTCTAAATATTCAATTTTTCTCATCGTCGCTTTGAGTTGATCTAACATATGTGGTCACCTACCCCTTCATATCTTAATCTGATTATATCACACTAAAACGTTGTTAGATAGCGTTCAAATAGGTTTTTGTTGCATTTTTGTATGCGCGTTCTTTTAAGGAAATAATACTAAAAAAACTTTTCTTAAAAGAATCTTTTGAAACGATACAAGAATATTTTTGATACAATAAGGACGAAAGAGCTACCATAGCTGTTGAAACGAAGTGACGTACAGATATGATATGCGTTAAGAGTGGTCTTATAATGTCTTATTAGCGAACAAATAATTGGAGCGTGTAAAAGTGGAAAAATACATGTTAGGTGTAGATATTGGAACGACAAATATCAAAGCAGCTTTATATACTTACTCAGGAAAAGAAGTTTTTGTAAAATCAGCAACGTATCCCTTACATACTGATGAATTCGGCGCAGC
>Ga0209487_1002313_pt1 | contig 15539 bp, 15 predicted proteins | sample Poulit2012_FD_187524 | JGI IMG/M metagenome (GOLD analysis project Ga0209487, IMG submission 187524) | Agricultural soil microbial communities from Georgia to study Nitrogen management - Poultry litter 2012 (SPAdes) (version 2) | ecosystem: Environmental > Terrestrial > Soil > Agricultural land... | reverse complement strand
ATATCGCCGCGCCGTTGGTGCTTGATGGCATGAAACGTCGTCGGGCGCGTGAGCATGCCAAGAAGATGCTTCCCACGGTGGGTTTGGACGCGGAGGTGACACATAAGTACCCCATCCAGTTGTCCGGCGGGCAGCAGCAACGGGTAGGCGTCGCCCGCGGCTTGGTGGCAGACCCCAACATCATGCTTATGGACGAGCCCTTCGGCGCTGTCGACCCCATCGTGCGCGAAGAGCTCCAACGAGAACTCATGCGCTTACAACGAGAGCTAGACACCACCGTCGTGTTCGTGACCCATGACATCGACGAAGCATTTGCCCTAGGGGATCAGGTCGTGATCCTTCGGACCGGCGGAGAAATCGCGCAAGTCGGCTCACCGGCGGAGATCCTGGCCGATCCGGTTGACGACTTCGTTGCGAGTTTCGTGGGGCTAGACCGTGCCAAGCGCGAGCTGACGATCACGCATCTCAACGGACAACAGGTAGTCGTTGACGCCGACGGGCGTGCCGCCGGGGTCTTGGCCCCATGACCTGGTTGATCCAGAACCTCGATCACATTGCCGCGCTCACATGGCGGCACGTGTGGCTGAGCATTATCCCGACGATGGTCGGTTTCCTTATCGCGGTGCCACTGGGCTGGCTAGGTAGCCGGAACGCTCGCTGGCGCGGAATCCTCCTCGGCGCTGGAAGCATCAGTTACTCGATTCCATCGCTCCCGTTGTTCGTGATCTTACCGGGCATCATGGGTACCCAGATCCTCAATCCGATTAATGTGATCGCTGCGCTCACGATCTATGCGATTGCGGTCATGCTGCGCTCCTCGTGCGACGCGTTTTCCGCCGTGTCGGCGACCGTTCTGGACGCGGCGTCGGCCACCGGGTATTCGAATGCCCGTCGCGCACTCGGCGTGCAACTACCGCTGGCCGGTCCGGTTCTGCTGGCCGGACTGCGCGTCGTGTCAGTCAGCACCGTCAGCCTGGTAAGCGTCGGCGCCGTTGTCGGTGTCAGCAGCCTGGGATCACTCTTCACCAACGGATTCCAGCGGGCATTCGGCACCGAAATCGTGATCGGAGTCATCGCAACGGTGGCTCTGGCCTTGATATTCGATGCCGTCATCGTGTTGTCCGGCAGGCTTCTGATGCCGTGGACGCGGGTGGGGGTGGGGTCATGAACATCTACGTTGAGACGTGGAATTGGTTCACCGATCCCGTCCACTGGAGCGGTGTATACGGTATTCCCCACCGCCTGTTTGAGCACGTCGAATACACGCTTCTGACCGTGGTCCTCGCTGCGGCCATCGCGGTTCCGCTAGGCCTATGGATCGGCCACACCGGCCGGTTCCGGCAGATCGCGGTATCCGGTACCGGCGCAATGCGAGCCCTGCCCACACTCGGGCTGCTGACCTGGGTTGTGCTGTGGCAAGGCGTCAACCTGACACCGGTCATCATCGCATTGGTCGTCCTGGCGGTGCCACCGGTGCTGGCCGGCACGTATTCGGGACTGGAATCGGTCAACCCGCAGACCATCGATGCGGCCAGGGCCATGGGCATGACCGAATGGCAGACCTTGATGCGCGTTGAAGTTCCCTTGGCGATGCCGCTGATCATCGGCGGAATCCGCTCGGCGCTAGTCCAGGTGGTCGCCACCGCCACCGTCGCGGGATACGTGGGCATGGGCGGGCTCGGCCGGTTCCTTTTCGACGGGATAGCGTTACGGGATTACCCCCAAATGCTGGGCGGCTCACTGATGGTCGTGCTATTGGCGTTGGTGCTCGATGGTTTATGTGCGGCGGCCCAGCGCGTAGTCTCAGGTGAACATGTGCGATTGGCAGCCAACGCAACGGTATAGACAAGCTCGAGGAGATGAGCAAATGAGGATTCGCGCACTACACGCGGTCGCCGTTACGGCGGCATGCGCAATAGCCTTGGCAGCCTGCGGAGGCGACCCGACGAGCGGCGGCGATGACGACGCACCCAGCGACACCATCGTGGTGGGCTCGGCGAACTTCCCGGAAAACCAGATCATTGCCGAAATCTATGCCCAAGCGTTGAACGCTAACGATGTCAAGGTCGAGACCAACTTAGATATCGGTGCGCGCGAAGCATACGTCAAAGCCTTGCAAGATGGCTCCATTGATGTGATCCCCGAATACTCCGGAAACCTGCTGTTATATTTCGATGACAACTCAACGGCTACCGACACCGACGACATCACCGATGCATTGGAATCCGCGCTGCCCGACGATCTGACGATCCTCGAACCCGCCTCGGCCGAAAACAAGGACTCTCTGAATGTCACGCCCGAATTCGCGTCGGATAATAACCTGTCATCCATCGGTGATCTGGCCGAGCTGGATGATCTCACGCTGGCGGCCAATCCCGAATTCCGTAAACGCGCCTACGGTCTGCCCGGATTGAAAAAGGTGTACGACGTCGACATCAGCGATGATAATTTCCATCCGATCAACGACGGCGGTGGCGAAGCTACGCTCAGCGAACTACTCGACGGCAAGGTCGATGTTGCCGATATCTATTCGACGACGCCCTCGATCCTGGAGCACAAGCTAGTAACACTGGAAGATCCCAAGCACCTGTTCGCCGCGCAAAACGTCGTGCCGCTGATGCGTTCCGATAAAGTCAACGACGACGTCAAAGAGACGCTGAATGCCGTCTCGGACAAGCTGAGCACAGCCGATCTGCTGGAACTCAACTCCAAGAATCAAGGCAAAGACAAGATGGAGCCGCGCGACCTGGCCCAAGAATGGCTGAAGAGCCACGACCTCCTTTAGGCACGCCGGGCTTCCTGCCGATGCACGGCAGGCACTGGATGGGCGAAGTGCCATTTCGGCTCGGTCAGTGAGATGTGGTGTCCGTCAGCCGACCGTACACTGATCGGCGATGGAATGTCCTGGGATAGCGGTCTGCGCGCGCGGGCTGACCGTGCGGGGTATGCGCGGGCCCGTGTTCGAAGAAATTGATGTCGATGTGGGTGCCGGTGGCTTGTTCGTTGCGCACGGGCCGACTGGTTCGGGGCGGACGGCGCTGCTGCTGACGCTGGCGGGACGCATGCGGTTCGAGGCCGGCACGTTACGCGTCGATGATCACACACTTCCGCGCGACGGACACGCCGCACGTGAACGCATAGCGCTGGCCCGCGTTGATGGCGCGTACGAACTGGAACCACGGCTTCGGGTGCGGGAGTTGATAGCTGAACGGTTATGGGCCGCCTCACCGGCAAACGAAGCTCGCGTGGATGACGCGTTAGCGTTCGTAGGCAGCAACGTCGATAAGCGCAAGAATGTCGAGGAGTTGGCTTCAGCAGAGGCGATACTGCTGGGACTCGGGTTAGCGCTGGCCGAACGTCCCGGTGCGATTGTTGTGGACGCTGTCGATCGCGGATGCACTCCGGACGAGACGGAGCGAGTGTGGAACGGGCTGCAGCTTGTCCGGAGTACGGGCTGCACCGTACTGGCAAGCGCAACGTGGCCCGGGCCCGTGAGTGACGTCATCGACGTGGCTCTGCCCCGATTCAGCGCCGATCGGATGGCACCGACAGTTGGGAGTGCCGACCATGACCGTGTTTAAGCTTGCCTGGCTCGAACTTCGAAGGTTCCGCGGTCCGTTATGGGCGATTGTGCCGGCCGTTTTGGTGCTCGTTCCGCTGCTGTACGGGGCCATGTATCTCTGGGCAAACTGGGATCCGTACGATCGTCTCGATCGCGTTCCGGTCGCGGTTGTCAACGACGACCAGCTCGCACACACGAACGGGAAACGCATCGACGCCGGAGATCAGCTCGTCGAGCAGCTCAAGGCAAGTGACGTGTTCGACTGGCATTTCGTGGACGCTGAAACCGCGCGGCGGGGGCTGGAGCACGGCCAGTATTACTTCACTATCACGATCCCCGAAGACTTCAGCTCTAAACTTGCCACCGGTACCGATACCAAACCTCAACAGGCAAATATAGAGCTGCAGCTCAACGACGCGAACAACTATCTGATGGGGGTCATGACGAAGGTCGTGCAACCCGAGCTGCAAGACCAGATCAATTCGGCCACGCATGCCGCCTATGTGCGAAGCATTTACGGCGAATTGTCGGATATGCGTGACCGTCTCAAAACCGCGTCCGATGGCGGCCATCGCCTGGCCGACGCCACCCAGTTGGCGAAAGAAGGCAGCGCCACTCTTAAGTCCGGCACCGAAGACCTAAGCGACGGTGTCGACCGGGTAAGCCGGGGAACCAACGAGATTTCCAACGGGTTAGACAGTCTTGACAAGCTGTCCAACGAATTATTGCGGGTTGTCAGTGACACGCTCCCAACGGCGACGGCCGGTCTGACGAATGCCGCCAATCTCGCCGCTCAAGGCACCGGTACGATCCATGACGGAACACAACGAGTTAAAAACGATGCCGCGCAGGGAGTTTCTGGCCTTGACCAACTGGCCGATAAGCACCCCGAACTTAAAGACGACCCGCTTTTCGACAAGGCTCGCCATGACGCTCGACGGCTCAAGACCGCGGCCACCGATGTCAATAAACGCGCCGCGGACGCCGACACCCAAGCACACCGGGCTCAGGCAAGAGCCAAAAAAGTCGAGAACAATACGTCTGAATTGCGAAGCAAAGTCCTTCGAGCGCAAGATTCACTGAGCCAAATAAGTTCTGGCTCCACAGCAATCGCAGGAGGCACAAGTAGCATCTCGGCGGGAATGGACGCGCTGTCGGATGAGGCCGACACCTTTCACAAAGCGGCCACTCAAGCACATAGTGGCGCAGTAGACATATCCGACACCATTGATGCCGAGCGCGATAAAATACCGAAAACGAGCCCCGACGAAGTTGCTCACGCCGCCGAGGTCCTCGGCACACCTACACGCGTCGAGTCGAGCAACATGAATTCCGGCGGTGTTTACGGCCGGGGGCTGGCACCATTCTTTTTCGGTATCGCTCTGTGGGTATTCGGGCTAGTGGGCTACCTGTTTCTGCGGCCCATTCCCACCCGTGTCCTCGCGAGCCGGCTGCGGTCGGCGACAGTCGCCGTCGTCGGCTGGTTGCCCGGCGCCGCCTTGGGAATTATCAGCGCCCTCGTCCTCTATACGGTCGTCAACTCGGGGCTTGGCCTTGATCCGGTCCATGCCGGCCTGACAGTTCTGCTCATGGCTGTTGGCGTAGCGGCTTTTGTGTCGATCGTGCATTTCTTGCGTGCAACTTTCGGGGCCGTAGGAGACCTGTTCGTACTGGCCCTGTTGATCTTGCAAATTACCGCTTCCGGTGGCCTTTATCCGGTGCCCACTACGCCGGAATTCTTTCAGTTTCTCAACCCGCTCATGCCGATGACCTACTTGATCGACGGCCTTCGCGTCACCATTTACGGCGGACTGATGTCCGATCTGTGGTTTGATATAGCCGTGCTGACCGGTCTGGCGGTCGTATTCCTCGGCCTGACCGCGCTCGTTATGCGCCGCTACCGAGTTTGGTCAATGTCACGATTACACCCCGATGTCGAGATTTAGACGCCCGGTTCCCGCTCGCCGCCGCCGGTGTTGTGTGCCATTAGGCTCGGTCAGCGCAACCCGGACCGGGATGAACCGCGTGTCCGTCTTGCCCAGTGGGCCGCTGAGCTAGCGGTTCAGGATGGAATAACCTTTGCCGGCCGCATTGCCGACTCTGGCGTCCGGGTGGTCGGTGACTTGGCAAACCTGTATGCTCCACCGTCCGTAGCCGAAGATGAGCCGGACGGGTTGGCAGCAGCAGTTCATCGGGAGATTGCAGTGGAGGCGTTGACGGGCGCGCGGGTGACTCGAAAATTGGTTTTGCCGACGCAACCGCAGCGAGAATCGGCAGTGCCGGATCGCGTCAACTGTCACTCGAACACGATATGGTACGGCGGTATGGGCAACGTTGATGGGAGTTGGCTCTGGCGGGCGGCATGCCGATGTGGACCTGACCCATCAAGCTGTCTGAATAATGACGAAATTGTTACACAATGGGCGCCGGAAACAGGGGAGTTCAGAAGACGCCCCCGGCCAGAGATGGAGGTGGAGGTCTCTGTGTTACGTGGACGACTGTCTGCCATCTCGGCCGCGGAACGCATTCGTGTTGCTGAAAAGAAGCGAACCAACTCCCGAGTGCGTTACGCTCGAGTAGGGGATTTGCGTGAGGCAGGTTTCGCAGTCGTGCATACGCCGGGGCGTGTCGCAGGCGGAGTGCACTGCTCGGTAGTATTTCCGTCATTTGATCCGCTCGTCGAGCAGGCGATACCCTGGCCGGACAAGGTCTCAGACGAATTTGATCGATGCTTCGAGGGCGAAGGTTTAATTAAGGGGAAGAGGTCATGAATTTTGACGCCATCATTAAAAAAGGCAGCCTGCCATGGCGTCCGAATACAGCTACGAGCGAGCTGGAGGTCTGGGACGGATACGAGATCCCAACTAGCGGTACTTTCGCATTCGACAGTGGTACAGTGCTTTTCACACTGGTTGGGGACATTGACCCGTCGGCCAAAGTGTCCATCTGGGGATACACGGAGCTTCCAGACTCGGTCCCGGATGAATTCAGCTCGGAATACGATTTGCGCAGCTGGGTCGAGCAGCAGTTCGTGGGCGTACCGGCGATTTATGCGCAGGCAAAGGACCTAAAGATATCCAAGTATTCCGAGAAGCTGGTTAGAAATAGCGTCTACGGAGGTGCAGCGGTGTTCCTCCGCAATGTGATTGATCAGCTTGAAAAACAGCGGGAGTCTAGTTCGCAGATTGATTTCTTTGCACTTCAAGCCGATGTGGAGACAAGAAGCGAGCTGCAGGACGCCTGAAGCGCGTAACAAACGAGGACCTAGCCGACCTGTGGCTGCCTGGTCCCCCGATACAGGCCGGCCGCACCAAGGACAAGTCGCCCCGCACCGGCCGAAACTGATGCGGGGCGTTGCAGTCGAAGCGTGCTAGATGATTTTGAGCGGCCCGTGCATGCGTACCGACGGTTTTTCGGGGTCGTTTTTGACGCGTACCCAGACATTTTAGGTGCTGGGCTGTAGGGGCGCCGATGCGCTGGGGGCCGATGAGTAGTTGCCAGGTGCGCGAGGTGCCGGGCTCTCCTTCCCAGTCGGCAGATATCCAGCCCGTCCTTTCGACGGGGTCATTTCTTCTTTTGCCAAGAATGCGACCCCGACGGTCGGGGTGATTCGCACAGACCCAGTAGCCATATAGAGAGTCAGCGCATGAATATCGTCGGTCGGCCCGTCGAAGTCGCCGGGTCGGTCCGGCGCCCCGATATTCGGGGACCCTCATAGCCCGTTCCGTACCGTGGATTCTGCCCGGTTTGGGCATGTATGGGCATATGTGCGGTTGTGAAGCCGATTTCGTATTGTCATTCCAGGTACCCCCAACGGGATTCGAACCCGTGTCGCCGCCGTGAAAGGGCGGTGTCCTAGGCCTCTAGACGATGGGGGCCAGCGCTTCAATAGCCTAGTCGTTCGCAACAAGCGACGTCGAACCGGGTTGGCGCCCACGTCACTGCATATGTGCACGAGGCCGGGAAGCGGTACTCGATACCCCTTTGACCGCAATCACTGCGCGACAGCCAACACGGTACGCTCGAAGCAAAATGGACCACATCAGCCGCGACCGCTTCGAGGAGCTGGTCGATGCCGCACTTGCCGATATTCCGCGCGAGTTGACCGAATTGCTCGATAATGTAGCCATGTTCGTCGAAGACGAGCCGCCGGCCGATCAACCCGGTCTTCTGGGGTATTACGAAGGGGTGGCTCTGACCGAACGAGATTCAAGCTATTCGGGTGTGCTGCCCGACCGCATCGTGATCTTCCGTCACCCGATCCTGTCGGTCTGCTCGACCGAGGACGATGTGCTCCGCGAGGTCCGGATCACCGTCGTCCACGAGATTGCGCATCATTTCGGGATCGATGACCATCGGTTGCACGAACTCGGCTACGGCTAAAAGCTCCCCCGGCTAGTATCCACGCGAAAACCGCAATAAGCTGAGGACCGTGAAGGGATGGCAACAGCACCGCCAGGCGGTAGACGCGCTGCAAGCTTCCTACAACGCCATCGAAGCAGGGTCGACGGTGCGGTTGGCCAAGAAAACCTCCAACCTCTTCCGGCCCCGTTCGGCCACCGTGCAGGGGTTAGACGTTAACAGACTCGACGGTGTGATCCAGGTCGATCCGCGCGAACGGATCGCCGACGTCCAGGGCATGTGCACTTACGAAGACCTCGTGGACGCCACATTGCCGTACGGGCTCATTCCGTATGTCGTGCCGCAGCTTCGGACAATCACCTTGGGCGGAGCGGTCACGGGCCTGGGCATTGAATCGACGAGTTTCCGAAACGGCCTGCCGCACGAATCGGTCACTGAAATGGACATCATGACCGGCGACGGCGCAATCGTCGAGGCCACACCCGATAATGACCATGCCGATCTGTTCTACGGTTTCCCCAACTCATACGGCAGCCTGGGCTATGCGACACGATTGCGAATCCGTCTTGAGGCGGTGCCCCGGTATGTACGCTTGCGCCACATCGGGTTCGATGACGCGAAGAGCGCGGCGGCGGCCATCGAGCAGATAGTCACCGACAGAGCGTGGGACGACGTTCGCGTTGACGGGCTCGACGGCACCGCGTTCAGTCCCGGCGAAATCTATCTCACTCTGGCCGAGTTCACCGACGACGTTTCTGGGCCCGCTAGCGATTACACCGGCACAGAGATCTACTACACATCGATCCGGCAGCGGGACACGGATGTGTTGACGATGTACGACTACCTGTGGCGGTGGGACACCGACTGGTTCTGGTGTTCGGCAGCATTCGGTGCCCAAAAGCCGCTCATCCGCCGGCTGTGGCCGCGCCGCTGGAGGCGCAGCGACGTCTACCACAAGCTGGTGGGCTTGGACCGTCGCTTTGATGTGATCGGCAAGATCGACAGGTTCCGCGGTGTGGAAGCCCGCGAACGCGTCATCCAGGACGTCGAAGTAGACAGCACGAAACTGGCCGATTTCCTCGAATGGTTCGATGAACACGTCGGGATGCGGCCGGTGTGGATCTGCCCCCTGCGTATCACTCGATCGTGGCCCCTTTACCCGCTCGAGGTGGGACAGACGTACGTCAACCTCGGGTTCTGGGGCACCGTCCAAGTCCCCGCGAACTCACCGCCGGGTTACCTCAATCGTCAAATCGAAGCCGAGGTCAGCCGGCTCGGCGGCCACAAATCTCTATATTCGGAAGCGTTCTACGACCGCGAAACATTCGAAGCTCTCTACGGCGGCCAGGCTTTGGTCAGCCTGCGTGCCCGCTACGATCCGCAATCCAGACTCACCAATTTGTATGACAAGGCGGTGCGCAACACATGACTACGACACTCCCCACCCGCATGACGATCGCCGAAGCGTTGGAACGTCTGATGAAGAACGGTATGCCGTTCGGGTTCCACGCGTACGACGGCAGCAGTGCCGGCCCGGTCGACGCCTCATTCACGGTCCGGCTGCTCAATCAGCGGGGCCTCGCATACCTGTTGACCGCTCCGGGCGACCTGGGGTTCGCCCGCGCCTACGTGACCGGAGACCTCGAGGTCGATGGGGTGTCGCCTGGAAACCCCTATGACGCGATGCAATTCATATTGAATAACTTGGACATTCGCGTTCCCAGCCCGAGCGAACTGCTACGCATCGTCCGGAGCCTCGGCCTGAACAATCTCAAACCCCCGGAGCCGCCGGCCGAAGAAAACATTCCCAAATGGCGCCGCACACTGGAGGGCCTGCGGCATTCCAAGGGGCGCGATGCAGAAGCCATTCACCACCATTACGACGTCTCAAACCGGTTCTACGAATACGTGTTGGGCCCGTCGATGACGTACACGTGCGCGGTCTTCCCCACCCAGGACGCCACGCTCGACGAGGCTCAAGACGAAAAGCACGACCTAATCTGCCGCAAGCTGGCGCTCAAACCCGGTGACCGCCTGCTCGACGTGGGATGCGGCTGGGGCGGCATGGTGCGGCACGCCGCCCGGCACTACGGAGTCCACGCCATCGGCGTGACGCTGTCGCAGCAGCAGGCCTCATGGGGCGCCGACGCCGTCAAACGCGAAGGCCTCGACGACCGTGCCGAGGTCCGTTACGGCGATTACCGCGATGTCGTTGAAAGCGACTTTGATGCCATCAGCTCGATCGGTCTGACCGAGCATATCGGAGTGAAAAACTATCCGGCATATTTCTCGTTCCTGGCCGATAAGCTCGTCGACGGGGGTCGGCTCCTCAACCACTGCATCACCCGGCGCGACGGGTCAGTCGGAGCCAAGGCAGGCGCCTTCATTGACCGGTACGTGTTCCCCGACGGCGAGCTCGCCCCCGTCGGCACCATTGCCTCGGCCGTTCACGATAACGGTCTGGAAGTCCGCCATGTCGAAGATCTGCGCGAACACTACGCGCTGACGCTCAAGAGCTGGTGCGAGAACCTGGAAGCCAACTGGGACGCTTGCCTGGACGAAGTGACGCTGGGTCGCGCCAAGATTTGGGGCGTCTATATGTCCGGATCGCGGATCGCCTTCGAGCGCAACGACATCGGTTTGCACCATGTGCTCGGCGTTAAAGTCGGGGCCGATGGAAATGCGCATTTCCCGCTGCGGCCGGATTGGTGACCATCACCCCAACTCGGCGATCACCGGTGCGTGATCGCTGGGCCCCTTGCCCTTGCGCTCCTCGCGATCGATCCACGCATCCTGAACGCGAGCCTCGAGGGCGGGGCTGCCCAGGAGAAAATCGATGCGCATCCCGCGGCGTTTGGGGAACGCAAGCTGCTGATAGTCCCAGTAGGTATACACGCCGGGGCCGGGAGTGTGCGGACGGACGATATCGGCGAAACCGGCGTCCACCAACGTGCTAAAGGCCTCGCGCTCGGGCTTGGAGACGTGTGTTTTGCCGTCGAACGCCTCCATATCCCATACATCGTCATCCTGCGGGGCAATATTGAAATCACCGGCCAACACGATCTGTGCTTGCGGGTCGCCGGCAAGCCAACCGGCAGCGGCGTGCCGCAGGGATTCGAGCCAAGACAGCTTATAGGCGAAATGCGGATGGTCCAGTTCGCGTCCGTTGGGAACATACAGGCTCCACATCTGCACGCCGTTGCATACGGCGCCGATCGCGCGCGGCTCCCGTGCCGGTGGGTCACCGAATTCGGGTTGATCGGGTGCGAACGAGTACTCGATATCGTCGATACCCACCCGCGAGATTATTGCCACCCCGTTCCATTGATTGGTGCCGAGTGTGGCCACCTCGTATCCCAGTGCCTGGAACGGCATCAGGGGGAACTGGTCATCCCGACATTTGGTTTCCTGGATAGCCAGGACGTCCACATCGGTGCGTTCCAGCCAGGAGGTGACGCGGTCTATGCGGGTGCGGATGGAGTTCACGTTCCACGTAGCGATGCGCATAACGTCGAACCTATCTCTTTGGCAGACGTGCCGGACATAGTGCCATGATTAACCTTATGGCGTCAGAAGAGCCAGAACGTAACGACGGCGAGGAAACCGGCTCGTCCGACGGCGGGCAACCCGCACAGAACCGGTGGCGCCGCCGCCTGATCATTGCCGGTATCGCGCTCGTGGTGATCGTCGTGATCTACCTCATGATGCAGTTGTTTTTGCCCTCATGGTGGGCACGCCGGATCGGCGTGCAAGTCGACGGTGATACCGAGTCGGGGATCTTATGGGGCGGTTTCTACGGGTTTGTGTTCACCATCATTCCGCTGCTACTGATAGTTCAGAGTCGCCGGCGATGGGTGCCGTGGCAGGGGAAACTCTTTCTGGTGGCGGCGGCCGTACTCGTGGCGGCACCGAATTGGCTCACGCTGGTGGTCGTGCTGGGGAACTCCGACGCGGCTCGCAGCGGTCGCGCCGCCTTAGACGCCGATGCTCCCGGCTTCCGCATGGCGACGCTCATGGGCGTTATCGCTGCCGCGGCCGTGGTAGCGATCTTCCTGGGTTCTATGTGGCTGCTGGCGCGACGCAAACGCCAGATTGCGGAGTTACGAAACCGGATCGACCGCGGAGACTCGTGATTTCTCGAGCAGGCGCATGACCCGCCGGTTGAGGCCGCGCATAGCCAGATTATAGGCGAAGGGGAACACGCGCTGAGCCCAATATCCCAGACGCACATCGGCCGATGTGTACACCAGATGCTTGCGTCGTTCCATGCCGGCCAACATCGACTCCGCCGCTGATTCGGGAGTGACGGCGTGCCGTTGGAATTTGGTGATCATGCGATTCAGGGCGGGGTCATCGCGTGAGATCCCGACGATATCCACGGTCGAAACGAGTTGAGTGTTGACCGCGCCGGGGCAGACTAGGCTCACCCCGATGCCGTTTCTTTCGAGGTCAAAGCGTAGTACTTCGCTGACGCCCCGCAGGCCGAATTTGGCGGCGCTGTAAGGGGCGTGTATCGGCAAGCCGAGCAGACCGGCCGCCGATGACACATTAGCGATCTGGCCGCCGCGTCCCGCGCGGACCATCTCGGGCACGAATGCCTCCAACACATGGATGGGCCCCATCAAGTCGATCTCAATGGTCCGGCGCCAGTGCTCGTGCTCGAGGTCCTGGATCCGACCCCAGGTGGAGATGCCCGCGACGTTCATGATCGCGTCGACGCTTCCGGCTTCCGAGTGCACGCTCCGGGCGAATTCGAGCACGGCGTCATAATCGGCGATGTCCAATGCCGATCGAGCGACGATGTCGCCGCCGGCTTGACGCACCTCCGATGCGCTGCTTTCGAGCATTGCAGCGTCGATATCGGTGAGTGCCAGCCTGGCGCCGCGCCGCGCCGAGGCTAGCGCCGCGGCGCGGCCGATCCCGCTGCCGGCACCGGTGATGACGGCGAGTTTGCCGTCCAGGCTGAACGTCCGACCACCGTTCATGGCATCCACCCATCTCCCTAGTAGTGCATATCTCCCAGCACAAAAACTAATACAATCGTATCACTTAGCTCGTGATTCGTGTGGGGTACGGTGAAAGCATCATGAAAATCAATAAATACGATGGCGCGTGCGTCCAGTGCGGCATCGATGTCGCGGCCGGGGCCGGACGCCTCACGGGCCGCCGCGGCGCATGGAAGACGTGGTGTGCCGATTGCGAGCCCGTCGCGCCGGCGCGCGGCACCCATACCGGCTGGTTCGATACGCCGTTGGCGGCATTGGATTTTGAGACCACGGGCGTCAACCCGCATCACGACCGCATCGTCAGCTACGCGTGCCTGGACGCGGCAGACGCACAAGACCCGTCCGGCGATGGTCTGTGTGGGCTGATCAACCCCGGTATTCCGGTCAGCACCGCGGCCCAGAAAATACACCGAATCGAGCCCGAACAGTTGGCTGACGCCCCCGGCGGCCAGGAGGTCATCGGCTCGCTGATCGAGTGGATCGATCGGATCATCAGTGCGGGGACCGGACTCGTCGTCTGCAACGCCCCATTCGATCTGACCATGCTCCACGCCGAGGCGGATCGGTACGGGGTTGATCAGCCCGACTGGGACCGGCTCCTGGTCGTTGATCCGTTGATCATGGACTGGGGCGTCAGCGACGGCGAAATTCGTCCCCGCAAACTCCCGGATCTATGCCGCTTTTATCAAGTGGTCCTGACCGAAGCTCATGACGCCCGATCAGACGCGATCGCCGCCCGCGGTGTCGCCGTTGAATTGGGCCGCCGCGATGAGGGCATCGGATCGGTTGACCTAGCAGAGCTGATAGCCAAACAACGGCAATGGTTTGCCGCGAAAGCCGAAGACTGGAACGTCTACGCGCGAAGCCGCGGGCGCAGCCTGGACGATCCGCACGGATGGCCGCTTGCTCTCAGCTAACCCGCACCCCATCCGCGTTACCTCACCGGACTGCGTCGCCGTTCGCGCGCCAGGCTCGCCGACGTCAAATAGAAGATCCCCAGTAAGTACAGTGCCATGATCCACAAATCCGACGGCTGAGGCTGCCAGTATTCGGCCTGCCCCATGGCAATGACGGCGTCGGAAACCAAGAACGCCAATGCTCCCAGGCCCGCAAACCGGTCGACCGCAAGTGCCACGGTGGCCGTCGTCGCTAACAGTGCCGCGTAAATCGCCACCGGGATGCGCAAGCCCTGCTCCAATCCCGGCCACAGCCATATCACCATCGCCACTGTGACCACCGCGTAGACCACCGCCGCCGGCCACCATGATGCCAACGCGGCGCGTGCGCCCCGCGAAAGAAAATAGCCGATAAAGGTGACGTGCCCCAGCGCGAAGGCTCCCATTCCGGCCAGGAACCACGGGAATGTCAGGAACAGATCCCCGAAAAAACAGAACACCAACGCCAGCGCAAGAATCCGCGGGCCTCGCTCCCGCAGCACCCACACCGCCAGGATCGGTGCCAGCACGCACTTGGTGATGCTGTCCCACGGCGATGCCTCGGCCACGACCAAAACCAGATGGATCACCGTGAATACACCGAATGCCAGCGGCCAAGGGGTGCGAGTCATGGCCTCAAGGTACACGCGAAAGGCGCGCGTGTCAGGACAGATAGCGTAGTCGTATGATCCGCCGGCGCCTGCTACCCATCGAGATCCTCGTTTTCGTAGTCGGCGCAGCAAGCTTAGGCGGCGAGATCGCCGCAACGCGCTTATTAGCCCCGTGGTTCGGTGAATCGACCATCGTGTGGGCCAATACCATCGCCACCGTATTGGTCGCCCTATCGGTGGGATACGCGGTCGGCGGTCGCATCGCAGACCGGCGCCCCGACCCCGGTATTCTGAGTGTGATCGTGCTGGGTGCGGGCGTCCTGTTAGCGGTCGTGCCGTTTATCAGCGGACCCCTATTGGGCGCCTCGGTGGACGCGTTCTCCGATATCGACGCGGCCACCTTCGTCGGTTCGCTGCTGGGCGTCAGCTTGCTGATCGCCGTGCCGATGCTCCTCCTGGGCATGGTCGCCCCATTTGCCGTTCGCCTAGCCGTCGATGCGATCTCCGATGCGGGCAGCGTGGCCGGCCGGCTGTACGCCATCTCGACCGTCGGCTCCCTATTCGGCACTTTCGCCGCCGCCCTCCTGCTTATCCCCGTTGTCGGAACGCGCAGCACGTTCTGGGTTTTCGCGCTGAGCCTCGTGCTCGTGGCAATTCCCGGCCTGAGCAGACGGATGCTGTATCGCGGGGCGCTGCCCGCGGCTCTGGCGGCGATGGTGATCGCCGCGCTCCTCTTCGTACCCGATCACCGGCTGAAAGCCGGATCCGGCGATAAACACGTCATCTGGGAAGCCGAGACCCGATACCAGTACGCGCGCGTTCTGGAAGATGAGACGGGATTACGCACACTTGAGCTGAACGAGGGCCAAGCCGTCCACTCGGTTTATCGTCAAGACGAGTACCTGACCGGCAATTATTGGGACGAGCTGTTGGTGCTCCCCTTCGCCGGCAAAGAACCGCCGGACTCGGTGGCGATTTTGGGCAATGCTGCCGGCACGACGGCACGGGCTCTTGGGCATTACTTTCCCGAAACCCACATCGACGCCGTAGAAATCGATCCGAA
>Ga0209487_1002312_pt1 | contig 15540 bp, 12 predicted proteins | sample Poulit2012_FD_187524 | JGI IMG/M metagenome (GOLD analysis project Ga0209487, IMG submission 187524) | Agricultural soil microbial communities from Georgia to study Nitrogen management - Poultry litter 2012 (SPAdes) (version 2) | ecosystem: Environmental > Terrestrial > Soil > Agricultural land... | reverse complement strand
CACTCCTCCCCCTCCTCGACCGTGGTGGACCAGGTCAACGAGCCGCTCCCCGCGTTGGACACCGTGAACGACAGCTCCTCGCCCTCCCCGGTGGGCACGGTCGCCCGGAGCTCCTGCGGGGCCACACTGAGCACCGGGGGCACCATGTCGCTGGTCGCGACGGTGACGGACCGGGGCTGGAGGCCGACCGGGGCGCTGAACAGGGTGCGGTCGCCGCCGTCGCGCACGTCGTGCGGGACGCGCCGGCCGTCGACCAGCACCTCGGTCACGTAGGCGGCGCCGCTGGTGTCGACCTCGAAGGTCACGAGGTCGTCGGGGGTGACGGCGTCCTCGAAGTCCCGTTCGGGTGTGACGGGCATCGGCAGACGCGCGTAGTCGAAGGTGATCGCCCCGGGCGCCTGTGCGTAGTTGCTGATGACCGTCCGGTCGCGCTGGAGGATGTACTTCACGACGGTGCCGATCGGGGCGGTCCAGACGTCCTTCGTCGTGGCGTAGCCGATGGCCCCGTCGTCGTTCGTGTAGCCGTGCAGCACGAGGTTCGCCCACTTGCCCTCTGCCTCGGCCGCGTCGACGATCGACCGCAGGTCCTCGGGCGGGTACGGCTCGTGCTCGTGGGAGTTGAAGCTCTTGAGGTTCATGAAGTTGCTCGGCGTCGGGTCCTCGAGCGCGTTGATGTGATAACCACGCGCCGAGAGGAAGTACTCGGAAGCGACCTCCTGTGCCGCCGAGTTCGTGTGCCCGCACGGCCACACGAGGGAGACGACGTCGTCGAGCGACCCGGTGGCCGCGGCGATGCCGGCCACGTTCGCCTCGATCTCGTAGCGCAGCTGCTGCTCGGTGACGTCGACGCACGGGTGGCTCACCAGGTGCGCGCCGAGCTCCATACCGTTGGCATGCATCTCCGGATAGAGCTCGGGAGCCTCGGTGCCGTTGGCGACGAACGTGCCCCCGTAGCCGAACCAGAGCAGCTCCTCGTAGCCGGCGTACCAGCCGTCGTCGGTCGAGACGGAGAACGCGCCGCTGTGCCCGTCACGCCAGTCCGCGAGCGTGACCGGGAGGTCGGCGTTGACGACCACCGCTGTCTCGACCACTGCCGTGGCGTCATCGTCCACGACCTCGACCGTGGCGCGGTGCACGCCGACGGGCAGGTTCGCACAGTCCGCGCTGACAGTGACCTCGACGGTGCCCTCGCCGCCGTCCTTCGTGACCGTCAGCGACTCTTCCTCGTGCGAGGTCTCATCCTCGTCGACGACTGCGGCGTCGACCCAGCTCTCGTCCACCATGACGTCGACGTCCGGCTCTGAGACCGGGACGAACACGGACTGCTCGCCGTCGCAGGCGCTCCCCTCGGTCGTCCGGAAGACCACCTGCCTTGCCACGACCTCCTGGTCAGCCGTCCGGGGCACCGGGTCGGCGGCGGCGGGTAATACGAGGCCCGCGACCGGAAGCACTGCTGCCAGCGCAGCTGCCGGCAGGGACGAGGAAAGCTCGCGGAGGGTCATCGGACTCGCTTCCTCCAGTGGAGTGGAATGGCGCACTCGGACGTCGTGGGCACGACGGGAGCAACCGCCCTGCCCCGGAGCCTAGGCAGTGACGGCCCACGTCCCACGAGCTTTGTCTGCGACCTGCGGATGATTCCGGTCCGCCGCGAGGGTTAGGCGGAATCCCTGAGGGTGATCTCTGCTCGTGACCCTCCGATCCGACCGTCGTACCTCGACATCTGCCCCCGACGTCGTCATCTGCGGGCAGTGGTATGCGCGTCATGGACGTCGCTCGGCCCACCCTGAGCGGCGGACCGGGCGCGTCGACCGAGCAGGGCGCGCCCACCGACAGCCTTGAGCCGGTCGTACTTCGCCTGCCCGAGCGCCCAGACCAGTCCCCGACGCATACCCGCTCGGCACCCGTCGCGAACCTCACGGGCCGGTCGGAAGAGGAGCCGGTCGCGGATCACCTGGCTCAACCCGGGCACACGCGCATCGTCGAGCGCCCCCGGGAAGCGGGCCCGGAAGGGATCGGGCGAGACCAGCTTGCCGCGGACCCGGTTGCTGACGTTCCGGCCGTGCACGACCTGTAGCCAGGCAGGTCCGCCACCGACGCGTTGGACCGGCATGATCCGCCCCAACGTGTTGTGTGGCCCCGCCCAGCAGGTCGCCGGTGCGTCCCAGGTGGTCGAGACGGCACAGAATGCATTGACGGGATCACGCCGGAGGTACGTGAGGTTCCCGGCCAGGACGAGTCCGGAGACGAGGTAGATCACGCACGGCGCCGCCGCCGGCTCGACAGCGCAGAGCCGCGCCACGAAGTCCGAGGCCAGGGCGTCGTCGTTGTCGAGATTCGCGGTGATGAGCCGAGGCGCGGTCGCACCGCTGACCCGGCGCAGGTCAGCGAGCAGGCCCGCCGCGTCGACCTCGGCGCGGTACACCGGGGTCACCACGTCCTGCCACCGGTGGATCCGGTCACGGAGCCACTGTGGGCTCTGGGGGTCGAAGTACACGAGCCAGTGGAACTCGCTGACGGACTGGGCGCGTACCGAGGGCAGGCAGAACCGCTCGAACAGGCGGACCCGGTCGTTGAGCCAGCCGTCCTCCGCTCGGATGTACTCCTCCAGGCCGACCGACGGCAGGTTGAAGCGCGTGATCAGGACGACGTCGGCCGGTGCGGTCATGCGCGAACCTCCGTCTCGACCAGCCGTCAGGCGCCGCGGCCCTCCTGCGTCTGCGGTGCCGTCCGACGCCACCCCGGGGCCTCCTCTGTCCGACTGCGAGCGGCCGGGCAGCGATGCCCGGTCCGCCCTCCCGCACTGCACGTCGGGTCCGGTTCGGACCGTCCGCCGAGCGGGAACTGCCCCAGTGCACCATGGGAGCGCAGCCCAGGACAACGGTCCGCGCAGATGAACCACACATGATGCGCAACGGGTGACCAGGGTGAGCAGCGCCGCCACCCGTCCGCCGGCCCGCCTCGACGGCCCGAGACACAGACGGGCGGGAGCGCGATGCGCTCCCGCCCGTCGGCCGGCTCCGGCACAGGTAGCGCCGAGGCTCAGCCACCGGCCCCTCGACGACCGGGCGGTGCCGTCATGGGGCCGGTGTGCACGGCACAGCCAATCACCGTCCGTCCCCGGCGTCAGGAGGGCGGCGCGGATGATCGGCGGTTGACACCCACCCCGTACGGGGGTGACCCGAGCCACACGGCATCACCCGTCACCCCGATCACCCCGGAGCACCCGGGCCGGCTCATCCGCAGGTCATCCGCCACCGCCCCGCCCGCGTGCCGTGGACCGTGCCAGATTCATGGCCACACGGAGGACGGTCCAGGTGGCCGGCTCCCCCTCTCCCTGGAGCGACGCCGCTCCGGGAACGACCTGACGTTGGAGGTGGCGGTGGACACGCGTTGCTGCGATGGCCCCGGCATGCCCCTCACGCCCACCGCGCCCCCTGCTCCTGGGATGCGAGCGATCGGGTGGGTGGCGTGACCCTTCGTCCCGAGACCCTCCACCCCCACGACCCCGACGAGCCGCTCGCCACGCCGGCGGACCACCCGCGGGTCCCGCGGCGCGAGCTGTCGTGGCGGCGGGCCGCACGTGCCTACATCCTCATCATGGCCACGACGGACTTCCTCGTGACGCTCGCGGTCGTCACCTCCCTGTGCGTCCGGGAGTACGGCCTCGTCGACGCGGTCGAGCTGGGGGTCCTCGCGGCCGCCGGCCTCGTGGCCACCACCGCGCTCTACCACGGCTACCGACGACAGCACGCGGTCATCGGCCCGGAGGAGCTGCGCAGCATCCTGCCGGTGGCGGGTGTGCTCGCCGTGGTGTCCCTCGTGCTCCAGGGCCTGGGCATCCTCGACGTCCCGCACGCGCTGGTGCTCGAGGCGCTCGTCCTCACCGCCGTGCTCACGACCCTCACGCGTCTGCTCCAGCGCACGGTCGCCCGTCGTCTGCGGGCGGAGGGACGGCTGACCCGCCGCACCCTCCTCGTCGGCCCGCTGCCCAGCCTGCGCCCGGTGTTCGACGCCCTGGACGACGCCCGCTGCCACGGCCTGACGATCGTCGGGGTGTGCGCCCCGGAGCGCCCCGGGGAGCCGCCCGGCACCGTGCTGGGCTCCTACGACGCCGTCCCGCGGCTCGTGTCGGAGCTGGCGGTCGAGACCGTCATCGTCTCCGCCGACGCGATGGACGCCACGGAGCTGCGCCGGCTCGGCTGGTGCCTGCGCAACGAGCCGGTCGAGCTGCTCGTCCTGCCGCCGCTCAGCGACGTGCTGCCCCGCCGGCTCCACCTCGAGCCGCTGGCCGGCACCCCGCTCCTCTCGGTCGCGGTGGCCGAGTCGCGGGCCCAGCGGCTCGCCAAGGCGGTCGTCGACCGGACGGTGGGGACGGTGCTGCTGCTCCTCGCCCTGCCGGTCATCCTCGGCGCGGGTGCTGCCGTGCGGCTGACCTCCCGTGGGCCGGCGTTCTTCGCGCAGACCCGGATCGGGATGCAGGGACGGCCGTTCACCATCTACAAGCTGCGCTCGATGTACCTCGACGCGGAGGAGCGGCTCGCCGAGCTCCGCGAGCGCAACGAGGGCAACGGCATGCTCTTCAAGATCCGCGAGGACCCGCGGGTCACCCCGGTCGGGCGGACGCTGCGCCGCTTCTCGATCGACGAGCTCCCCCAGCTGTGGAACGTCGTCCGGGGCGACATGTCGCTGGTCGGCCCGCGTCCGGCACTGCCGAGCGAGGTCGCCGAGTACCACCCCGACATGGCCCAGCGGCTCCAGGTCAAGCCCGGCCTCACCGGGCTGTGGCAGGTGAGCGGTCGCTCCAACCTCAGCGCGGAGCGCTCCGTGCGCCTCGACCTGCGCTACGCCGACAACTGGAGCGTGGCGATGGACCTGCGGATCCTGCTCCGGACGGCGCGCGCCGTCATCCGCGGCGACGGGGCCTACTGACCGGCCCCACCACGAGCTCCCGGGGGCGTCGTCAACGGCGCCGACGCCTCCGGGAAACGGCTACCGCTGGTCCTCGAGGAGGGCCAGCTCGCGGGCCCGCGTCACGGCTTCGCCACGGCTCGTCACGCCGAGCTTGCGGTAGATCCGCCGCACGTGGGTCTTCACCGTCGACTCCGACAGGTAGAGCCGTCGTCCGATGTGTGCGAGCGGCAGCCCGTCGCTCAGCTCCCGCAGCACCCGCAACTCGGCGGCGCTGAGCTGCTCCACCCGCAACGGCTCCGGGAACACGGTGTCCCGCCCCGTCAGCGGCGGGCTGTCGAGGAACGTGTGGGCCCACGAGCCCGGCTCGGCGATCGCCTCGAGGTCGGACCGCGGGACGGTGAGGAACGGCAGCAGCACCTCGGTGTCGCTGCCGATGCCCACCGCGGTGGCGAGGTGGTCGACCGCAGCGTCCCGGTCTCCCGCCCGCAGCGCCGCGCAGGCGTGCAGGAGCAGCAGCTCCAGCCCGACCCGCGGACGGAGCCCCGCGTAGGCAGCGGCGTCCTCGGTGAGCCGCAGGGTCTCGGCGTAGGCGCCGACGTAGAACGCGTGCCGGGCCCGGCTGGCCCGGTTCCACGCACCGTCGCCGTTCGCCTCCGCGAGGTAGGCACCCGCCCGGTCGATACGGCCGTCGGCGAGGGCGAGGTCGACCCGCAGCGCGAGCACAGCGGCGCGCAGGACCTCCTCCACGTCCTCCAGGTGCTGGGCGGTGTGCCGCTCCAGCTCACTCCTGGCCCGCCCGAGCCGGCCCATGAGGATGTCCCCGAAGGACGCCGCGAGCCGGCTGAGCTCGACCAGGGGCGTCAGCCCCGGGCTGTGCACGTCCGGGAGCTCGGGCCAGGAGACCTCCTCCAGCCGGAGCGCCGCGAGGACCGTGCGGGTGAGCGGCGCGGCGATGAGCTCCAGACCCGCCGGCTGCGTGTCGAAGCTCGCCATGTGCCGCGTCCACCGGTCCGACCACCGGGTGTGGCCGAGCAGGGCCAGGGACAGTGCCACACCGCCGGCCGCCTCCCGGGCGGCAGCGGCGTCGCCGAGCGCCTCGGCGCACCGGCAGGCGAGGGCGAACGCGTACGCCGCCTGGACACCGTCGTTGTCGTAGAGCAGGGACAGCGCCCACTCGGTGAGCAGCTCGGGGGCCGCCCGGCACGTCTCGGGGTCCATGTCCGCGGGCCGGCCCGGTGTCAGCGAGCTGTCCAGGTGACCGAGCAGCACCTCGGAGGCCCCGTAGGTGGGGTTGGTCTCGAACCGCAGGGCCAGGCGCTGGGTCGTGGTCAGGGCGTGCGCCGGCAGGGTCCGGCCCGGCAGGAGCAGCCCGCCCCGCAGGGCGGCCTCCGCCTGGTGGGGGACGTCCCGGTCGAGGATGTGGTCACGGGCGACGACCAGACGCGGGCTGGAGCGGACCAGGTCGCGCGGCATGGTGAGGACGGCGGCCCGGACGTGGTCGGTGTGACGCCGGAGCAGCTGGGCCCAGTGCTCCTCCAGGACGAGGAGGGCCAGCGGCCAGGCCTGGGCCCGTCGGGCGTACTCGAGCGCTGCGACGGGGTCGTGCTGGGCGCGGCGCAGCCGGCCGAGCCGCTCGTTGAGCTCCCGGTACCGCTCCGGGCGCTCCGCGGCGAGGTGCTCGAGGAGCGCGTGGCGCAGCCCGGCCGGGTACCGGAACCCCTCGTCGCTGCGGACCAGGGTGAAGGAGTGCTCGAGCACCACCTCGGCCGCTGCCCGGTCCTCGGGGTCCTCGAAGAGCGCCGGGAGGTCCTCCCGCCGCAGCAGGTCGGGGACCGCGAGCCCCGTCACGATGTCGTGCCAGGGCGCGAGCTCCGGGTCGGACAGGACGAGCGCCGCGTACCGGGAGGCGGCCACCCGGTCGGTGACGAGCCGGCCGTCGGGTCCCCGCCGGGTGTCGAGCAGCGCCGCCCGCACGAGGGCGGGCCAGCCGGCGTACTCCGCCACCAGCCGTGCCACGTCGTCCCGGGCTGCGTCCAGCCCGAGCTGCTCGGCCAGGAGCAGCGCCTCGTCCACGGTGAGGACGAGCTCGGCGACGTCGAGGACCCGGGTGTCGACCGTCGTCGCGCCGATGCTCGTGATCGGTCGCTCCACCCGCGAGGTGGCGACCACGTGGACGAGCTCGTGCGCCTGGATGATCTCCACCAGGGCGCGGTCCACGGTGGTGTCCTGGACGTGGTGGAGGCCGTCGACGACGAGAACGAGCCGCTGGGTGAGGTGCCGCAGCGCGTCGGTGACCGACTCTGGTCCGGGTGCTGCCTCGGGTGCCGCGAGCTCTGCGGCGACGAGGGTGTCGTGCAGCGCGGCCCAGAGCTCCTCGGCGTCGGTGGGCCGGTTGAGGTTGATCCAGGCGGCGGCGCGGTCGTCGAGCGCACCGCTGCGCAGCCAGAAGGCGACGGTGCTCGTCTTGCCGAACCCGCGCGGCGCGCGCAGGACGGTCAGCGGGGGCAGGTCGCGGACCACCTCCTGGGCGGCCGGCGTGGGGCAGAAGATGCTCGGGACACGCGGCAGCCTGCTCCGGTAGGAGCCGCGCGCACTCACGGTTACCGGCGCTCCGAGACCAGGCCGCGGCTGAGCATGACCGCCTCGTCACGGTTGGCCGCGCCGAGCTTGCGGTAGACGTGGCGCAGGTGGGTCTTGGCGGTGTTGACCGACATGCCCAGGGCCTCGGCGACCCCCGCGGGGCCGGGCTGGTCGCGCAGTGCGAGGAGGACCTGCAGTTCCCGGGCGCTGAGCGTCTCCAGCACCCCGGACGCCGCCGTCGTGCGCCGCTCACGGGTGCCGTCGGCCAGGGTGAGCGAGCGCAGCGCGAGCAGCTCGGGGTCGTGGCCGGCGAGCGCGTCGAAGACCTCCGAGGAGACCATGGCGAAGGGACGCCGCTGGCCGGTCTCGTGGGAGATCCGCACCGCCCGGGAGAACCGCTGCCGGGCGGCGGTGAGCTGCCCGAGCCGGTACAGCGCGGCGGCGATGACGAGCTCGCTGAGCAGCCGGCTGCGGGCGGTCATCCGGGGGTCGGTCAGGCCGCGGGTGGCGACGTCGATCGCCTCCTGCTCGCGGCCCTGGAAGTGGAGGAGGTAGGCCCGCGTGGAGGACGAGACGAAGGTCTCGGCGAGGCGGTCGAGGACCTGCTCGGCGACGTCGACCATCCCCCCGGCGACGAGCAGCTCGACGAGCTGGGTGCCGACGGTGGACTCCGCGATGCCGCCCGGCTCGAGGTGGCGCAGCGCCGAGCGCAGCTGGCCGATCGCCTTGGCCTGGTCCTCGCTGCTGCCGTAGATGGAGGCGTACATGCCGCGGGCGTTGATCGCCAGCGCCCACAGCTCGTCCCGCCGGGCCGGCTCGACGATCGCCTCGACGGCGTCGTGCACGTCCGGCCGCATGGCGTCGATGGAGGCGATGGCCCGCATGATGCGCCCGCCGACCCGGACGAGCTGGCTGACGTCGTCGTCCTCCCCGCCGGCGACGACGTCGGCGAGCTCGGGGTCCTCCAGGAGGTCCAGGGCCAGGTCGGCCTCGCCGTGGATGGTCTTGGCCGTGAGCAGGCCGGCGATGCCCAGGAGCCGGGCGGTGCGGTCGTCGTGGGTCAGCCCGTGGTCGCGCACCCGCTCGAAGGCGTAGGCGGCGGCGTCGTTCTCACCGGCGAAGATGGCGGCCACCCCGGACTGCACGAGGACGAGGATCTCGTCGGTGGTCTCGCTCATCTCCCGCCAGCGCTGCCGCACGGCGGCGTCGACGAATCCCGCCCCGGCCGGGGCCCAGGTGGGTCCGCCGTCGCTGCCACCGGTCATCCGCGGCAGGTGGCGCCGCACCACGCGCAGGCGGGGGTCGGAGGCGACGACGTCGTGCGGGAACTGCACGGCGATCTCGATGAGGCTCTGCGGGTGGCGGGTGACGAGCGAGGACCACTCCTCCTCGATGATCCGCAGTGCGGTGTCCCACTCGCGGGCCCGCACCGCGTGCCGCAGCACCCCGATGGGGCCCTCCTCCTGGGCGGCGAGCGCCATGAGGGCGATGTGGACCTCCCGCTCGACCTCCGGGTACTGCTCGGCGGTCACCCGGCGGATGGCGTCGCGGATGGCCGGGGGGTAGGAGTAGCGCAGCCCGTCGACGGTCTCCCGCTCGCGCAGCAGTCCCCCGAGCCGCAGGTTGCGCAGCTCCCGGATGGCGGTGCCGTTGGGGACGATGGCGCGGGCCGCGGCGGCGGAGAACTCGTCGGGGACGGCGGTGCGCATGAGGAACTCGCGCAGGCTGGCCGACCGGAGGTCGGCGAGGAGGGTCTCGATGTAGCCGTCGACGGTGGCCGCCTCCACGGTGGCGGAGTGTCCCCCGACCGCGGCGGCGGTGATGCACGTGCGTACGGCCGCGGGCCACCCGCCGAGCTCCATGACGAGCTCGTCGGCCTGGTCCTCGGTCATCGCCACACCGTGCCGCTCGGCCAGGGCCCGCGCGTCCTCCGGCTGCATCGCCAGGTCGGCGGGGCGGACGACGATGAGGTCGACGGACAGCGCCCCGACCGTCTCCAGGGAGCGCAGGGCCCGGGTGGCGACGACGAGTTCGAGCGCGGCGCTCGTCCGCACGAGCTCGAGGAGGTCCTCGTCGACCTCGTTGCGGCCGTCGAGCAGACCGGCCTCGTGGAAGTTGTCGAGGACCAGCCGCAGCGGCTCCTCGTGCTGGAGCAGGGCCTGCAGCACGGCCGCCCGTTCGGCCTCGCCGTGCTCGGCGTCGACCGTGCCGGTCGCGGCCACGTCGACGCCGAGCCCGGCGTCGGTCAGCGTGTCGTGGAGCGCGAACCAGAACCCCGCGGCGAGCCGGGCCTCGGCGTCCAGCGGCACGTAGATGGTGGGGACGTCGTCCTCACGCGTGGTCAGCCAGTGGACGAGCGCGGTGGTCTTGCCGTAGCCGCGCGGCCCGCGCAGGACGGTGAGGGGGGCCCGGGCGTCGAGGGCGGCGAGGACCCGCGCCGGTATGTGCGCGGTGCGGCTGGCACGGGGAAGCGCCCCCCTAACCCGCCGCCCCAGGCCACCCATGCGCATATCATGGCAGAGGGTCGACGGTCACGTTCCGGGTTTTGAGCTCAGCGGCTCCGCCGTCCCGTGCGGTGAGCACCCACACGCCGTCCTCGGTGAGCGCCACCGTGTGCTCCCAGTGGGCGGCCCGGCCGCCGTCCTCGGTGACGACGGTCCAGTCGTCGGACAGCACGCGGGTGCGCCCGCTGCCCCGCGCGAGCATGGGCTCCACCGCGAGACACATCCCCTGACGCAGCCGCGGGCCGCGCCGGGAGGTGCGGTAGTTCGGCACGTCCGGGGGCTGGTGCATCGCCGACCCGATGCCGTGCCCGACGTACTCCTCGACGATCGCCAGCGGCTCGTTCCCCCCGGCCGCGTGCCCGGCCACGGCGTCCTCGACGGCGTCCCCCACCACGTCGAGGCGGTCGCCCGTGGCCAGCGCGGCGATGGCGTCCCACATGGCGGTCCGGGTGGTCTCGCTCAGGGCGTGGTCCGCGGGGTCGCCCTCCCCCAGGACGACGGTGAAGGCGGCGTCCCCGTGCCAGCCGTCGACGACGGCGCCGCAGTCGAAGGAGACGATGTCCCCGTCCTGCAGCACCCGCGTCCCGGGGATCCCGTGGACCACCTCCTCGTTGACGGAGATGCACACGTGGGCCGGGTAGCCGTGGTAGCCCAGGAAGTTGGAGCGTGCCCCGGCGCGGTCCAGGACGTCGCGGGCGACCTCGTCGAGCTCGGCCGTGGACATGCCCGGTGCCGCCGCCTCGCGCAGGGCGTCGTGGATGTCGGCGACGACGAGCCCGGCCCGCCGCATGGCCCGGATCTGGTCCGCGGTCTTGTACTCGATGCGCTCGCGCATCAGCGTGCGTTCAGCGCGGCGAGCAGGCGCGCGGTGACCTCCTCGACGGTGCCGATGCCGTCGACGCGGACGAGCAGGTCACGCCCGGCGTAGTGGTCGGCCAGCGGCGCGGTCTGCTCGTGGTACACCTCCAGCCGGCGGCGGATGACCACGTCGGTGTCGTCGGCGCGGCCCTGCTCGGCCGCGCGGCCCAGCAGACGCTGGACGACGACCTCGTCGTCGGCGGTGAGCTCCAGCACGGCGTCCAGCCGCTGCCCGCGCTCCTGAAGCATGGCGTCGAGCTCGTGCACCTGGTCGAGGGTGCGGGGGTAGCCGTCGAGCAGGAAGCCCTCGGCGGCGTCCTCCTGGGCGAGGCGGTCGCGGACCATGTCGTTGGTGATCTCGTCCGGGACGTACTCCCCGGCGTCCATGTACCGCTGTGCCCGCCGGCCCAGCTCGGTCCGTTCGGCGACGTTGCTGCGGAAGATGTCGCCGGTGGAGATGGCGGGGATCCCGAGCTCCGCGCTCAGCCGGGCGGCCTGGGTGCCCTTGCCCGCTCCGGGCGGACCGAGGAGGACGAGTCGGCGGGCGGTCATCGCAGGAACCCTTCGTAGTGACGCTGCTGGAGCTGGGAGTCGATCTCCTTGACGGTCTGCAGACCGACACCCACGACGATGAGGATGGAGGTGCCGCCGAGCGCGAAGCCGACCGTGTCGGGCAGGTTGAGCGCCGCGAAGACGATGACCGGGAAGATCGCGATGATCGCCAGGTACAGCGCACCCGCGGAGGTGATGCGGGTGATGACGTACTGGAGGTACTCGGCGGTGGGACGCCCGGCACGGATGCCCGGGATGAAGCCGCCGTAACGCTTCATGTTGTCCGCGACGTCGTCGGGGTTGAACGTGATCGACGTGTAGAAGAACGCGAAGAACAGGGTGAGGAGGAAGTAGATCGCCATGTACAGCGGCGCCGACGGCGAGAGCAGGTTCAGCGTGATCCACTGCACCCAGCCCTCGGTCTGGTCCCCGAACTGCGCGAACAGGCCGGGCAGCGCGAGGAGCGAGGAGGCGAAGATGACCGGGATGACGCCCGCCATGTTGATCTTCAGCGGGATGTAGGTGCTCGACCCGCCGTACATCCGCCGGCCGACCATCCGCTTGGCGTACTGGACCGGGATCCGGCGCTGCGACTGCTCGACGAAGACGACGACGAGCGTGATGACGAGGAGCAGGGCGATGACGATCGTGACGTTCGCCAGGCCGTTGGCGGCGCCGCCGACGGACCACAGCGCCGACGGGAAGCCGGCCGCGATCGAGGTGAAGATGAGCAGGGACATCCCGTTGCCCACGCCGCGCTCGGTGATGAGCTCGCCGAGCCACATGATGAGGCCGGTGCCCGCGGTCATCGTGATGATCATCAGGACGATGGTGACCCACGAGTCGTTCGGGATGAGCGGCACGGGGCAGCCCGGGATGAGGTTCCCGCTGCGGGCCATCGTGATCATCGTCGTCGACTGCAGGACGGCGAGGAAGATGGTCAGGTAGCGGGTGTACTGGGTGAGCTTGGCCTGGCCGGCCTGCCCCTCCTTCTGCAGCGCCTCGAAGCGCGGGATGACCACCCGGAGCAGCTGGGTGATGATGCTCGCGGTGATGTAGGGCATGATCCCCAGCGCGAACACCGACAGCTGGAGCAGTGCCCCGCCCGAGAAGAGGTTGACCAGGCCGAGCAGGTCGTTCGTGCTGCCGACCATGTCGAGGCACTGCTGCACGTTCGGGTAGGACACGCCCGGGGTGGGGATGACCGAGCCGAGGCGGAAGATCGCCATGATCCCCAGCGTGAAGAGCAGCTTGCGCCGCAGGTCCGGCGTACGGAACGCCTGGGCGAATGCGCTGAGCAATCTTCCTCCTGGTAGGTGACGACGGCGGGCAGTGCCTCGCCGGCGGGTGGACCGCCACGTACTGTACCGTCTCGCGCCGCGGCTCTCGTCGATGTCCGCCGACGCGAACGGGCGGCCCGGGTCACCGGGCCGCCCGTCGGGCGGCAGCTCACGGCTGGGTCAGGGACCCGCCTGCTGCCTCGATCTTCTCCTTGGCCGAGGCCGACCACGCGTCGGCGACGACCTCGAGCTTGACGTCGACCTCGCCGCTGCCGAGCACCTTGACCGGCCGGCCGGCGCGCACGGCGCCCTTGGCCGCGAGGTCCTCCGCGGTCACCTGGCCACCCTCGGGGTAGAGCGCGGCCAGGCGGTCGAGGTTGACGACCTGGTACTCGGTGCGGAAGGGGTTCTTGAAGCCGCGGAGCTTGGGCAGCCGCATGTGCAGCGGCATCTGCCCGCCCTCGAACCCGGCCGGCACCTGGTTGCGGGCCTTGGTGCCCTTGGTGCCGCGACCGGCGGTCTTGCCCCGCCGTCCGCCCTCACCGCGGCCCACGCGGATCTTGGCGCTCTTGGCGCCCGGCGCGGGACGCAGGTGGTGCACCTTGAGGGTGCGGTCGGGAGTCTGCTTGGACTCTGCCATGGTTACTCGACCTCCTCGACGCTGACCAGGTGGGCCACCGTCGCGATCATGCCGCGGACCTCGGGACGGTCCTCACGCACGACGCTCTTGCCGATCCGGCCCAGGCCGAGCGTGCGCAGGGTCTGGCGCTGGTTGTCCTTGCCGCCGATGGCGGACTTGGTCTGCGTGACCTTCAGCTGTGCCATCACGCACCGACCTTCCCGGCCTCGGCCTGCTTCTCCTCGCGGGCCTTGGCCTCGCCCTCGGCCCGGTTGCGCAGCATGACGGCGGGCGCCACACGCTCGACGGGCAGGCCGCGGCGAGCCGCCACCGACTCGGGCTCCTCGAGCTTGCGCAGCGCGTCCACCGTGGCGTGCACGATGTTGATCGCGTTCTCCGAGCCGAGCGACTTGGTGAGCACGTCGTGGATCCCGGCGCAGTCGAGGACGGCGCGCACCGGACCACCGGCGATGACGCCGGTACCCGGGGCGGCGGGACGCAGGAAGACGACGCCGGCCGCGGCCTCACCGGTGACCGTGTGCGGGATGGTCTTCTGGATGCGCGGGACGCGGAAGAAGTTCTTCTTCGCCTCCTCGACACCCTTCGCGATGGCCGCCGGCACCTCCTTGGCCTTGCCGTAGCCAACGCCGACCGTGCCGTCGCCGTCGCCGACCACCACCAGAGCGGTGAAGCTGAAGCGCCGACCGCCCTTGACGACCTTCGAGACGCGGTTGATCGTGACGACGCGCTCGATGAACTCGTTCCTCGGCTCGGCCCCGCGACGGCCCTCGCCCCGGCGGCCGCCGGAGCGCTCGCCGCCGGCGGTGCCGGTACCGGAACCGGTCCTGCTTCGCTGCGGTGCAGCCATCAGATGTTCCTTTGCTCTCGTTCGTTCACGCTGGTCACAGGGCGAGCCCGCCCTCGCGAGCGCCTTCAGCGACGGCCGCCACCCGGCCGTGGTACTTGTTGCCGGCCCGGTCGAACACGGCGACCTCGATGCCGCGGGCCTTGGCCCGCTCGGCGATGAGTTCGCCGACGCGGCGCGCCTTGGCGACCTTCTCGCCCGTGGCGGCCCGCAGGTCGGCCTCGAGGGTCGAGGCGGAGACCAGCGTGGTGCCGGTGGTGTCGTCGACCAGCTGCGCGACCATGTGGCGCGAGGACCGGGAGACGACGAGCCGCGGCCGTTCCGGCGTGCCGGTGATCTTCTTGCGGACACGCAGGTGACGGCGGACGCGAGCGGCGGAGTTGCCCTTGCCCCTCTTGACGGTGATGGCCATCACTTACCTGCCTTTCCGGCCTTGCGGCGGACCTGCTCGCCGGCGTAGCGCACACCCTTGCCCTTGTAGGGCTCGGGCTTGCGCAGTTTGCGGATGTTCGCCGCGACCTCGCCGACCTGCTGCTTGTCGATCCCGGCGACGGTGAGCTTGGTGTTGCCCTCGACGGTGATCGTGACGCCCTCCGGCGGGTCGACCACGACGGGGTGGGAGAAGCCGAGCGCGAGCTCGACCGCCTTGCCCTTGGCGACGGCGCGGTACCCGGTGCCGACGATCTCGAGCTTGCGCTCGTAGCCCTGGGTCACCCCGATGACGAGGTTCTCGATGAGCGTGCGGGTGAGGCCGTGCAGCGAGCGCGAGACGCGCTCGTCGTCCGGCCGGGTCACGACGATCGCGCCGGAGTCGTCACGGCCGACGGAGATCGGCTCGGGGACGGTGTGGGTCAGCGTGCCCTTGGGGCCCTTGACCGTCACCACCGCTCCCTCGATCGTGACGTCGACGCCAGCGGGGACCGGGACGGGGACCTTTCCGATACGGGACATGTCTCTACTCCTTCCCGGTCACCAGACGTAGGCGAGGACTTCCCCGCCAACGCCCTTGGTCTGTGCCTCCCGGTCGGTGAGCAGGCCGGAGGAGGTGGACAGGATCGCCACCCCCAGGCCGCCGAGGACCTTGGGCAGGTTGGTCGACTTCGCGTAGACGCGAAGCCCGGGCTTGGACACGCGGCGCACGCCGGCGAGCGAGCGCTGGCGCTGCGGGCCGAACTTCAGCTGGAGCGTGAGGTTCTTGCCCACCGGCGCGTCCTCGACGGTCCAGTCGGCGATGTAGCCCTCGTTCTTGAGGATCTCGGCGATGTTCGCCTTGAGCTTCGAGTACGGCATGGTCACCGACTCGTGGTACGCCGAGTTGGCGTTACGCAGACGCGTGAGCATGTCTGCGATGGGGTCTGTCATTGTCATCGG
>Ga0209487_1002311_pt1 | contig 15542 bp, 14 predicted proteins | sample Poulit2012_FD_187524 | JGI IMG/M metagenome (GOLD analysis project Ga0209487, IMG submission 187524) | Agricultural soil microbial communities from Georgia to study Nitrogen management - Poultry litter 2012 (SPAdes) (version 2) | ecosystem: Environmental > Terrestrial > Soil > Agricultural land... | reverse complement strand
CATGACTATGGTCGCGGCGAGGAAGTATACGATCTTTCACCGTTTTGGAAACCTCAGTTTACTTTACCTGAAAACGGTCCCGCCGGATTGGAGGAAACCGCTTATTACACCGATATACAGGGAGTTCGCTTTATTTCGCTGGATTCGTATCCTCTCACGGATCTGGAGCTGTATGTGGATGATTATCCAATGGAAAAGCTGGAAGAAGATCTCCGGAAGCAGGCAGAATGGTTGGAAAATTTGTTGAGAAACAATCCGAATAAATGGACCGTTTTGGTGTTTCATCACCCGATTATCTCACCGAAAGCTACGAGAGACAATATTTATTTCAGAGAAAAATTCAAACCCCTGTTTGACAAGTACAAGGTGGATCTTGTACTGCAGGGACATGATCATGCATACTCTCGAGGAATGAAAAATATACCCATGGAAAATGATGAACCATCAGGGACGATGTATGTGGTGTCGGTGAGTGGACCAAGAATGTCGGGCAATCGTCAGGAAAAGAAGTTGTGGATGGATCGGCTGGAGGTGCATACACAGTTGTATCAGGTGATCACCGTGGACGGGGATGAGCTTCGATATCGTGCTTATACACCGACAGGCGAAGTGTTTGATGCTTTTAATTTGATAAAAAGACCGGGACAGGTGAATGAGATCCGGGAATTGTTCCGATTTTACGAGGAGTGAAGAGAAGGTTCGTTGTCTTTGAAAGGCGAGTAAAAGTTTGTTGTTGAATTATAAGATCTACTTATATGACAGCAAAAAGGTTATTTGATGCTTTTTCGTTGTGACATTTTTCATCCCTCTTCCTCTCTTGATCTATATCTGGCTTTCTGATACAGTTATTCTTTCCCTATATGAGAGGTGATGCTGATATCCGGGATAATCTGAGCATCCTTTTGATCCTTGAAATATTTCTGCTCAATGGTCTTTTTACTTCTTGGTGGTAGGTTATGGGTTGTTCAATTTTCTCTGTACTTTAGGCTGATTTTGAAATCTATGTTTTCGGTGCGATTTTTTCTTTAAGGAGAAGGGAGGTTGTTCTTCTCAAAGCTTCCAGCAAAGAAATCAAAGCGTCTGGTGATGGATTTTGTCAATTTACACGATCAGCTATTAATGTAATGAATAAACAATTGAGTAATTCCTTTTTTCAACGATCTGGACTGCCAAAAGAACTGGCTTGGGGGTATTTGGGGGTCATCATTTTTATGATGGGAGATGGAGTAGAACAAGGATGGTTGAGTCCTTATATGATAGAGCATGGAATGAGTATGGGGCAATCCGCGTCGCTTTTTACAGTTTATGGAGTGACCATTGCTGTTTCATCTTGGTTTTCAGGGGTGTTGACAGAATCATACGGACCCAGGCGCGTGATGTTATCGGGATTGCTGCTTTATATCCTGGGGACCATCGGCTTTGTAGGCTATGGTATGACGCATCTTCATTATCCGGTGATGCTGGTGACTTACGCAATCCGCGGATTTGGATATCCTCTTTTCGCATATGCTTTCCTGGTCTGGATCACTTACAATACGCCAAAATCTCAATTGGGAAGAGCAGTGGGATGGTTTTGGTTTGTATTTACCGGCGGGCTCAACGTGCTGGGGCCCTATTATTCCAGTTTGGTATTGGATAAAATCGGTTATCAAAATACGCTTTGGAGTTCGATTTTTTGGGTCTTGATTGGAGCTCTTTTTGCGCTTTTTCTGAATCAGGCTCGGTTTGAAAAGCGAAAGTCGGAAGGATCCCGGATGAAAGAACTTCTCAAAGGAATTACGATTACCCGGGATCATCCAAAGGTGTTGATCGGTGGAATCGTCCGGGTGATCAATACGACCGCGCAATTTGCCTTCCCGGTTTTTATGCCGATATATATGGCAGATTATGGATTTACGACGGTGGAATGGCTGCAAATATGGGGAACGATCTTTACGGCTAATATTGCTTTCAATCTTATTTTTGGTTTTGTAGGAGATGGATTCGGATGGCGCAATACGATCATGTGGTTTGGCGGAGTGGGATGTGGAATCACAACGCTGTTGTTTTTCTATTCTCCGGTTTGGTTTGACGGGCATTATTGGTTGGTGATGTTGAGCGGGGTGCTTTGGGGTGCTTTGCTGGCGGGATATGTGCCGCTGACAGCTCTTGTGCCATCATTGGTGAAAGATGACAAGGGGGCGGCGATGTCGATTTTGAATCTTGGAGCGGGACTTCCGGTGTTTATCGGGCCCGCTCTGGTTGGAATTTTTATTGGATGGATCGGTAATGAAGGGATGGCATGGCTACTGGCAATTTTGTACTTTTTGAGTGCATTTTTGACCCGGTTTTTGACGTTGCCGGAAGAACATGAATTAGCGGAGACGACTTAAAAATCAAATTATCTTTGTGAAAAAGTAAAATCAAAAATAGTATGAAAGTTTTGGTGACAGCACCTTATAACGAAGCAGGGCTGCAGGAATTGAAGAGTAAATTTGATGAGGTAGATTATCATTCTTGGAAAGAAAATGGGCGGGGGTATCAGCCGGAGGAATTGGCAGAGTTGTTGAAAAGGAAACCATATTCGATATTTATTACTGAACATGATGACGTGAATCGGATTGCGATCGACGCTTGTCCTACGCTTCGGTTGATTGGTGTCTGCAGAGGTACGCCTTCTAATGTGGATACAAATTATGCGAACCAAAAAGGAATTCAAATATTGAATACACCGGGACGAAATGCACAAGCTGTTGCAGAAATGTTCATCGCCAATGTCATCACATTTTACCGAAAAACGATCCAGGCACGACAATGGTTGATGGATGGGAAATGGGAAGAAGGCGCTCATACTTCTTATCTGGAATTCAAGGGGAACGAATTGGCAGGAAAAACTGTCGGGATGGTGGGATTTGGTGCGGTGGGACAACATATTGCCCGGATGTTGGAGGTTTTTCCTTGCGGGATCCAATATTACGATCCCTATTATCAGGATGAAAATCAGAATTATGAACCGGTTGAATTGGAAATGATTTTTGAATCATCTGATATTGTGGCGATCAATTTGCCGGTCAATGACACGACCCGGGGAATGATCGGTCGGGAATTGATTTCCCGGATGAAGTCAAATGCAGTGTTTGTAAATATGTCGAGAGCGGCCGTCGTAGATCGGGAAGCACTGATTGCGGCATTGGAAGCAAAAGCAATTCGGGGGGCTATTCTCGATGTTTTCGATCATGAGCCACCGGATGAAAAAGATATGGAGTTGATCCGTCGATCGAATGTGCTGGCGACGCCTCATATTGCCGGAGCGACTTATGAAGTGGAAGATCATCACGTCCGTATCATGAATGAAAAATTGGAAGAATGGATGAGAAACAAATGAAATCGGGATATCTGATTATCGATATCGGGACTGGAAATCTTCGGGTAGCGGTCTGTGATCAGGATGAAAATATTTTGGCGATTCGGCGGACAGATATCATTTATCATACAGATGAGGCCTATCCCAATGCTTATTATTTTCGTCCGGATGATTTGTGGATCGATGTGATGCAACTTATAAAGGAAGTGACAGAGGAAGTTCGACGGAAATATTCTGATCTCAAGTGGCTGGCTGTGACTTCGACCAGTCAGCGTGAGGGAGTTGTATTGTTGAATCAGGAAGGGGAGGGGGTGATCGGACTTCCGAATCATGATCATCGGGGAAGGGAATGGGAAGCATCCATTTTCCAAAAAGATCTGGTATATGAAAAGACAGGAAGGAAGGTTAGTTCCCTTTTTTCGGCTTTGAAGCTTCGGGGTATGCAGGAACGGTATCCGGAAAAGATGGCTGAAGTCATGCATTTCACAAGTATCAGCGATTGGATCGGATTTCAGTTTTCAGGAAAACTGGTGTATGAGCATACCCAGGCGTCGGAAACGCAGCTGTATGATGTGCGTCGGAAAAAATGGGATGATGAATTGTGTGAAATATTTTCCATTCCAAAATCTTATTTACCTGAATTGGCATCGGCCGGAAAAGTTCTTGGAACGGTGCGGGAGGAAATAGCAGAACAGCTGGGATTGGATCCTGAAATGGAATTCATCGTGGGGGGAGCGGATACACAAATGGCGATCAATAGTACGGAACCTGCGCTGAATGATTTGGTGATCGTAGCCGGAACGACGACACCGATCGTCAAAGTGAAAGATGAATATATCCTGGACAAGAATCAAAGAACCTGGACCAATAGTCATCTTTATGACCGGCAATATATTTTGGAAGTGAACGCCGGCGTGACCGGATTGAATCTTCAGCGACTGAAGTCATTTTTTTATCCCTCGGAATCGTATGAAAAAATGGAGGAGGAGTTGCAGGAAGTTCCACAGTTGCCGCGGGTGACCGCTTCTTTGGGATCATTGATATGTTCGGAAGAGATGCCTTTGAACCGGGGAGGTTTTGTATTTCAAACTCCGGTGGGACATGAGATGAAGCGGGCTGATTTTGTTCAAGCGGCTTTGTGGGATATGGTTTTTTCCATCAAGGAGAATCTGGATGCTTTGCTTGAGATCGATCCGGTCGATACAGATTTTATGTGGATTTGTGGAGGAGGCGCACAAGGGGAATTATTTAAACAACTGTTGGCGGATGTGTTGGGTGTTGACATTCGGGTGCGGACTGGTTTTCGTCAAGCAAGCGTGAATGGAGCGGTGAAATTGTGTAATCAGGTGAACGGGTATGAAAAAACGAAAAGACAAGAAGAATACAGAGTGGTGAGAAAAAGGGAGCGCCCGGAAGTAAAAGAAATATATCAACAGTGGAAAATGATTCGGGAGCAATTTAAAAGATCGGAATAAGTGACACGAAAGAAGATTTTTGCAGGTGTGGATGTGGGTACGCAGGGTGTGCGGATGATCTGGGTGGATGAATCAGGTGCGATCTTGTATGCGGGTAGTAGAGATTTTATCAGCAATGAGGATATCCGTATTCGTCAAAATCCGGAAGAATGGTGGGGGCTTTTAGATGAGATGTTTATGGAAGTTAGAGGAACTTTACCATCATCATTTTTCAATGATTTTGTATTGAAAACAATTGGGGTGACCTCGACTTCAGGTACGGTGATTCCGATGGGTGAGAATGGCAAGGTCTTGTATGGAGCAATCATGTACAGTGATCCGCGATCTCAAGAATACGGAGAACGCGCTGCCAAACAGGCTGTGAAATATTATGACGGTCGACCTGGTTTTAAAGGATTTAATAGTTCTTGTGGTTTGTCGAAAATGCTTTGGTACCTGGATAAAGTGAACGCAAAGGAGAGGGAGAAATTGTTGCGATTCATTCATGCTTCAGATTATATCACGGGCCGGATGACCGGGATATATGATGTCACAGATCACTCTAATGCTTTGAAATCCGGTTATGATCTTCATCGGGATTGTTGGCCGGAATATTTGTTTTCGGAACTGGATATTCGACCCGGATTTTTATCGAAAGTGAAACCAATGGGGAGTAAATTGGGCAAACTGAAGGATGAACATATTAAAAAGTGGAATCTGCCGGAGGCGCCTCAAGTGTATGTAGGACTGACTGATGGATGTGCTTCCCAGTTTTCGGCGGGTGCTGTATCACCTGGAGAATGGAATACGACGATCGGAACTACGCTGGTCATGAAAGGGGTCAGCGAAAAATCTATTTATGATGAAGAAGGAAGTATATACTGTCATCGTCATCCATCCGGTTATTGGATGCCGGGCGGTGCTTCCAATATCGGGGCAGATTGGGTCAATGAGTTTTCTGCAGAGGAGGTCAGGCGGGGGAGTGAGCTGAAATCAGATCTTAAACCTGCGTCCGCATTCTATTATCCTTTGAAAATGAAGGGAGAGCGATTTCCATTTATATCAGGTGACGCAGAAGAATTTGTATGGGGAGAGCCCGCGGATCGCGGAGAGTTGTTCCAGGCTGGGTTGGAGGGAGTGGCATTTATTGAGCGGTATGCTTATGAAAAAATAGAAGTACTCAGCGGTAGCAAAGTGAAAAAAGTGTTTTCTGCCGGTGGGGGAAATAAAAATAAAAAATGGCTGAATATCCGCGCTAATATCCTTGATAAGCCCGTTTTGGTATCTGAAAAAGCGGGCGGAGCTATGGGAGCAGCGATGGTCGGTGCTTCCGGAGAAGTGGGGGGAGGATTGCAGGGGGCTGTTGACCATTTATTGGGATCGATGGAAATTTTTCATCCTACCCCTGTAATGGTAGCTGAATATGAAAGGCGGTATCAGAAATTTATTCGTATATTAAAAAGTAAAGGTTATTTCAATGACAAGTAATGTACTTACAGTTTATTTATTGCGGCATGGACAGACGGACATGAATGCAGATCGGAACCGTTACTGCGGGCGTACCGATGCACAATTGACAGAATTGGGGCGTTCACAGGCGAAAGGTGCTGGTGATATGTTGCGTTCGATTGATTTTGCGGCAGTCTTTGCTTCCCCGTTACAACGATCCGGAAAAACAGCTGAGCTTCTGGATTTATCTCTTCCTGTGCAAGTGGATGAACGGTTGATCGAGTTGGATTTTGGGGGATGGGAGGGAATGACCCGGGAGGAGTTTGTTGAAAAGATGCCGGAGACATGGGAGCGATGGAATGAAGATCCTCTCCGATACCCGGCTGGTGGAGATGGTGAGACAGCTCAATCTTTGATCGATCGGGTCGAAGATTTTTTTAGTGATGCAGTTGAAAAATACATGGGGAAGCGTATTTTAGTGGTGGGGCACAATGGATTGAATCGTCTTTTTCTCTCACATAAACTGCAGATGCCCGTTCGGAATTACAGATGGATTTTGCAAGAAAATTCAGCAATTACAAGATTTATAATCGGTGAAAATGGTGAGTTTCAGTTGCAAAGGTTGAATTGTCGGTAGCTGAGTTTTCTGTTTTTATGGCTCTTTTTTTCATAGATAGAAATGACATCGGATCTGTGGAAATTATTGGAAATGAATAATGATGCCAGTATTATCTGTAACATAAGTCATAGAAGAAATCAAATACGATTCGTATCATTGCTTTTATTACATTGATAAATTGAAATTATAATGCAAAAGACGATCCAATTATCCAAAGCTGATTTTCTGAATAAAGTAGCGAATTATGAAGAAAATCCAGAAAAATGGGAATATCTGGGGGATAAACCTTGCCTGATTGATTTTTATGCGGATTGGTGCGGCCCCTGTAAAATGGTGGCGCCGATCCTTGAAGAGCTGGCAGAAGAATATAAGGACGAAATCTATATTTATAAAATTGATACTGAAAAAGAGCAGGAGCTATCCATGGCCTTTGGTATCAGAAGTATTCCTACATTGCTGTTTTGTCCGATGGGGGAAGATCCTCAAATGGCTGCAGGGGCGCTGCCTAAGGCTACCCTGAAGGAGGTTATTGATGAAGTCTTGCTCAAAAAGGCGAAATAGTAGAATACACTCCGGTTGAATCCAAAAGATGAAGCAAAGGAGAGAGTTCATTTATCAGAAGAAAAATATTGAAATCTCAGAGGGATCAGTTTTGTAAACTTTCATACACTACAATTGCCCCTGCTAAGTCTTCAATAGCTAATCCGGCAGACTTGAAAAGAATGATTTCATTATCGGAAGTTCGCCCCGGATGCTGTTTCCGACATAATTCTGTGAGGTCTGCCCGCACGTCCGATTCTTCGAATAATCCTTGTTTGATGGGAATAGCCATTTCTCCCGTCTCATGAAGTGCACCTTCACGTGAATCTACAAAGATCTGACTTCTTTGGATGGTTTTGTCATCGGCTTCTCGCATGTGTGGTTTGTATGACCCTACCAAATCCAGATAACACCCATCTTTGAGCCACTCTCCTTTTATGATTGGATCTACGGTCATTGTGGCTGCGGAAATCACATCTGCTTTTTGTATTGCTTTTTTCAGATCAGACGCAAGATTTACTTTTGGCTGGAGTTCCGGTGGTAATTTTATTTTAAAAGCTTCAAACTTTTCAGGGCTTCTCAACCAAACTTCAATATTTTGATAATCTCTTACCTCACAATGAGCAGGAATAAGATGTTGTGCTACTCTGCCTCCTCCAAGGATCAGTAAGTTTTTTGCAGATTGGGGTGCGAGAAAACGGGCAGCCAGTGCAGATTTGCAGGCAGTCCTTCTTGCAGTCAGTTCGCCGGCTTCCATGATGCACAAAGGAACGCCGGTTTCTACATCAAATAATGTGTACATCGCCGAAACGGTAGGTATTTCTTTGACTGCATTCCCCGGCGCCAGAATGATTTGTTTGTTGCCCAGGTATTTCTCATTCCATGATGGCATCAGAATGAGTGTATTCTCTTCTTCATTTTCTGCAGGATAAAAATGATGATGGCGAAGCGGCATCTGATATTCTGAACAAAACATCTTTTGTAATGCCTCTATCAGTTTGCTATAAGATAGAATTTTCGCGACTTCTTCGTTTGTCACATATTCCATTTCTGAGTTTTGTTTTATTTCTGTTCTGCTGGACGCAAACATATCTTAATTATATTGAGAGGAAAGAATTCTACAATATATTTTGGAATCTGTCGAAGCAATATATTTTTTATCTGGCAGAGTATGACGAAATGTCGGTATGCTGAAATATTGATAAATTAGCTCTTTTTGATACAAAATATGTATGATGAAGAACAAGGGTTGGATCATCGGTCTGATTTGTCTTTTCGCATTTATACGAGTTGATGGACAGGGAACGAGTGAAGATTATAGAAGAGCGGAAGAATGGCCGGAGTTGATCAGGAATAAAATATATGATGTACCCCTGCGGATAAAATGGAACAAGGAAGGTGAGTATGTCTGGTATGAAAAAAACACTCCTGCGGGCAAAGATTTTGTTTTGATTCATCCATCATCTCAGTCACGATCAAGTTTTTTTGATGTTGAAAAACTGATCCAGGCTCTCAGCGAAAAACTCGGGCGAACTATATCTGCTGACGCGCTGGAAAGTGATCAGATGGAGTGGGTCGATGCGGATACTGTAGGATTTGATCTGGCAGGTTATACCTGGCACTGGAACAGGAAAGAGAATGTCTTGGTGCAGAAAGGCCGAGTGAGTGCACGATCAGGAGGAAGAGGATATTGGGGGCAGCAGGGTGACGACAGCAAAGGACATCCGGTTGAATCACCCGATGGTAAAAAAGTGGCATTTATCAGGAACAATAATATTTATATAGCTGAAAAATCTGATTTTGATTCTGTGAAACCTCTTACATATGACGGGAGTCCGGGTGAATATTATGCGGCTGATTTGAAGTGGTCTCCGAATGGTCGTAAGATTGCAGGATATATATCGAGTCGCGTTGATACAAGAGTATTAACGTTGATAGAATCTTCACCTTCTGATCAGTTGCAGCCCAAGCTGCATACCCGGGATTATCGTAAGCCTGGTGATGCTCTTCCCCAGCGACAACCTGTTATTTATAATTTGGATCAGGATACGTTGTTCTATTTTGATGAAAATATGATACCGAATCAGTATTCTGTCCACAAAATAAACTGGTGGTCCGACAGTCGTGGAATAACCTTTGAATATAATCAACGGGGTCATCAGCAGTACTCTGTAGGTGAATTGGATGCAAATACGGGTCAAAGCCGATTTATAATTGAAGAAGAAAGCACTACTTTTATCGATTACAGCGGAAAATATTTTCGGTATGACCTAAAGGATGGTGATGAAATAATATGGATGTCAGAACGAGATGGATGGAATCATCTCTATCGGTACGATGGCCGCACAGGGGAGGTGAAAAATCAAATCACATCCGGAGAATGGATAGTGAGAAGTGTGGTGCACGTAGATGAGGAAGAGGGGCGTATTATTTTTCGTGGGAGTGGCCGTCGGGATCAGGAGGATCCCTATCATATTCATTATTATAGTGTAAGAATTGATGGGAGTGATTTTCGGGAATTGACAGATGAGAATGCATTCCATACTGCATATTTTGATGCAGAATACAATTATTTTGTAGATGTGTATTCTCGTGTGGATCGGGCGCCGGAAGCTGTTTTGCGTGATGGAGAAGGACAAATTTTGATGGAGCTGGAAAGAGCAGACATCTCCTCCGTTGACGAACTTAATTGGCGTTCTCCTGAAGTTTTTACTGCTAAAGGACGTGATGGTGAAACTGATATTTGGGGTGTGATTATCCGACCGACAAATTTTGATCCGGATAAAAAATATCCGGTGATCGAGAATATATATGCGGGACCTCATGGTTCATTTGTTCCAAAGACGTATCACCCTAATCCGGGTGGTATGCAAGCCTTGGCCGAGCTTGGATTTATTGTTGTACAGATTGATGGGATGGGTACATCCCACCGTTCTAAAGCATTTCATGATGTCTGCTGGAAAAATCTGAAAGATGCAGGATTTCCAGATAGAAGATTGTGGATGGAAGCTGCAGGAAGGAAATATCCATATATGGATCTTGACCGGGTGGGGATATATGGTACTTCAGCCGGTGGGCAGAGTGCAGCAGGAGCTTTGTTATTTCATTCTGATTTTTACAAAGTAGCTGTATCCGCCAGTGCATGTCATGATAATCGTATGGATAAGATATGGTGGAATGAACAATGGATGGGCTGGCCGGTGGGGCCTCATTATGCAGCTTCTTCCAATGTGGAGAATGCGGGAAAGCTCCAAGGAAAATTGATGTTGTTAGTGGGGGAGCTTGATGATAATGTAGATCCTTCCTCCACCTATCAGTTTTGCGATGCTTTGATTCAGGCAAAAAAGGATTTTGAATTGGTCTTGCTGCCGGGTCAGGGACATACGTCAGGCGGGGAGTATGGTGAACGAAAGAGGAGAGATTTTTTTGTTCGTCATTTATTAGGAGTCGATCCTCCGGAGTGGGATTGATGAGTAGATCGTTCTCATCATGATGAATCCAAGTCGAGAAACCGGAAGTGGATTAGAGCAGTATTCCATGTTGGACTCTATGCAGCACATCGATCGCATATCTGATCCCCTGAGCAGAGAATAAAGTATCAAAAACTCTTTGGCCACCCATGGCGTAAGGATTGGAAAAAACCCATCTTCTGAATTTTTTTTCTCCCAAAAAGTCATTTCCAGTTTCGATAAATTCCTCCAAAAGCAAGATTCGATCAATCTGCAGGCCATTGAATGGAGCTTCATCATTGGCATATCTATGTAAAGTTCTCTCGCTTATGAAGAGTAATTGAGCCCATTCGTTGAGCATAAAGGGAGATTGATCTGCGATCGCTTTGAAGATATTATATGTGAGTTTTGGTGGATTCCCGACGTTTTCTTTAGGTGTGTAAATGAATGGACGGGAACTGTATAGAACAAAAACCTCTTCCACACGTGAATCTTCCGAGTCCTTTTTCAAATTTTTCTCTCCCTTTTTTATTTTGCGATATTTGTATGTAAGGTGATTAATGTTTGTCAAAAGAATAAAAGCTTTCTATTTTAGGGTTTGGTGCGCTTGAGTGTTAATATTTCATTTGGCTTGGGTGTTCTTTGCTTTTCTTTCAGAACGATCTTGGAATGGATAGAGGAGCTTCATGAAATAAAAAACCAGGAGAGAATTTATATCCCCTGGTTTGTATAGGATTTATTAATAATACCTGTTTACGGAATACTTTCTATCCATTCGATTCCGCTGATATCGATTAACTTCAGAGTGTAATCGCCCGTAGAAGGAAGATCAGAGATGTCGATAGTAAGGTCAGCCTTTGCCCCAAGAGGGATGATCATGCTATGTTTCCCTGGTTTTACTTTTGCCACATAATGATTATGTATTTTATCCAAAGGGAAATTTGCTAAGTCTTCATGTCGTAAAGCTTTGACTACATTGTTTTGTTCATCAAGGACTTCGATCCCAATCAGAAAAGAGCCATATACATCTGCTCCCTCCACCCGATATACCTCAAAAGTCAGTTCAGAATCATTGTTTTGGATATTGGAAATCTCCACAATAGGCCTTACTGATTTATTGTGCAGGGTCCCCCATACACCACCATGAAAGACCTGATTGGTGAAGAGCGCCAGACCAAAAATGGCCATTGAAAAGACGAAGATAAATCCTTTCATTCGCGCAAAAGGTATATCGCCTGATCCAAGCCAGGGGAACCAGTTTTTCCCGGTAAATGCATATCCTTTCTTTTTGAAAAAATGATCGAAAGAATAATATCCGCTCCCCGTGAGAAAGAGGGTGAATCCTCCTGCCAGTCCCAGTATACCGATTTGCCATTCATCGAGACAGGTAGTTCCTATCCATCCTGATCCTAATAAAATCCCCATAGCGAGGCCGAAAACGCCCACACTGGCCAACCGGGTGAATAATCCCAAAATCAATAAAAGACCCACGATTGCTTCAATGATCGTAAAGGCAACCATGGCTACTTGAAGTGCGTCGGGGTTGAGTACCAGATACTCAATAATGGGTTTGATACCCAGTGCATTGGGCAGGAAATGATTGAATTTTTCACCGATATATCCGGCTTCTTCCGGGATGAGTTTATTGTCGATAATCAGTCTTCTCCAGAATGCTGAAAAATAGGTCCATCCGATGATCATACGGAGTGAGAGCGACAGCATTCCGATCGTGTCTGTTGAGTGTTTATTATTGTTGTTGTTCATATGTTTGTTTAAGCGATTAAATTATACATTGAAAAAAATGAGAGCATGGCAACAAAAAACAGGTCTGTTGCTGAATCATGTGTTGAAAAGGAAATTTTTGGACTAAAATCCTTTGTTTACACTATGGCTATTTTCAATCGCTTAAATAAAATATATTTAGGAGGGTAATAGTGAGAAGGTGTTTTGGAGTCTGGTCGCTCCAGAGATGCTGAATAGAATGTCGGAAGAAAAGATTCTCCCGTTTTAGTGCCGCTGACGGATGCGTCGTATTCTTGGGATTGCTCCTCCTCAAGAATTAGAGTTTCTGAATGGCGACTTTGACACGGATTGTTTTCCAGGACAACCTGTGTCTTATTGATCGGTCTGATATGTGTCAGTTCAAATGACTCAAGAATGGTGTCCTTTACCAGACATGGAGTCAGTGCAAATAACACCAACATGGCGATGGCACCTCCTCTGATGAATGATAAGACCGAACTAAATTGTGAAAGACTCATTTCCAGTAAAAGATAATATCTTCTTTCTTTTATCCCCGATTTCTAATATGATCGAATCTCTTAATGTAGAGATAGTTTTATACGTTCCACTCTGTGATTTATTGTGTAGCTTCGTAGAATGTGTAAATAAAATCAATCAGTTTTTGTTTGAGGGATGAATACAAGATACTTTAAAATTATAGCTTTTCTGTTGTGCTTCTACTTAGGATTTTCTCAAGAGAATCCTCCGGTGAATGTGGAGTTTAGTATAGGGAATAAAGGAACAAATACTGAGATTTTTATAAATAAAAAACTGGAGAGTTTTCCCCGGCTGGGTGCATTTAGTGCAACCAATCTTATCACGAATTGGGGGGAGGGAAGACCGCTGGATATTATGCATGAAGCAGCGATAACCTATCAGATTTTTTCAGGACTGGATGTTGCCACAGGATACAATTATACCGAAGCCAATGGAGTGATAGGTTCGGCCTATCTCATGTACACCCATTTGGGAAAGAAACATTTGTTTGTGGTTGTTCCGCGGCTGGATCTGAAAAAACGCCCTGACTATGAGTTGTTTAGTTTTATTGAACTCACACCAAAGCTAAATGATGAGTGGAGATGGTATTCTCGCTTCCAGGGATTGTATGTGATGTCGTCTCAGAAAAATGTTCATCAAAGAAGTTATTTATCAGCTCGACTTGGATTTTCATACCGGGAATTTTCGTTTGGTTTGGCTGGCGATTGGGATTATTTTGGACCGACGAAAGAGTACTTTAATAATTACGGTATTTTTGTTTCTTCAGATCTTTTTTGAAACATGAAATAAAACATCATTCGAATTTTCATCTGTTTTTTGAATCATCTTTTCTTATCATGGACCTTAGATGAAGTCGTGCTTTGTATAATTGTACTTTGACAGTGTGGATACTGATGTCCATTTCTTTAGCAATCTGGGCATTTTTCTGATCTTGGAAATACTTTCGTTCCAGAATTTCTTTCCGACGTGGTGGTAGATTGTTTATTTCTTTTTTTAATAATCTCATCTTTGATCGATGGTCTTCCTCATCCTCTCTCACAGTTTCTATATAGTCGAGATGACGACGGACAAACTCTTCCTCCTGGCGTGTATCTGCTGCTATTTTTTTAGTCGATTGAAAACTTTGTTTTTGGCTATCTGAAAAATATATGATTTGAAAGATTCTGGTTTTAGATTTTCCCTGTGGAGCCAGACAGCAATAAAAACTTCGGAACAGATATCTTCTGTCCATTTATCGCTTTTGAACATTGACCAAATATAAGAGCATAAGACTGGGTGGTATTTGTTGAACAGCCATTTAAAACTATCCCTATTACCACTTTTAAGAGCGAGAATATGATATTGCTCATCTGAGTACATGAAATGTCAATTAAATGATTGATACCACTTTTTCCCTGAGAATTTTGTTCGGTTTGATCTATGGTGTCTACAGCCAAATATAAAAAAAATGTAAATGGAGTAATACTTATTGTATTTAGTCTTGTATTAAGAGGTGAATGTCGTTTGTTTCAGAGAACAGGAATCTTATGGGATCAAATAAGCAGATAAAAAATTTATTTAAAAAACTTTTTGAGGAAAGAGCATCTGAGGAAGAACTCAGGCAATTGATTGAAATCCTGAGAAAGCATGATGATCTGGATAATCATATTCTGCCGGATTTGGAAATGGATGAAGGAGAAGTTGATTCAGTCATTGACTCTTCTGCTTTGTGGTCTAAAATAGAAAGTCAACTTGGTGAACAGAAGAATGTGATAAAATGGGGGCGATTCTCTATTGTCCGTATAGCGGCTGCGATCATGCTGATGATTGTGGCAGGATGGGGTTCTGTCAAGTTGTACTACGAGTTTTCGTGGGAGAAATATACCACTCAGGTAGGAGAGATCCGGTCTATTAATCTCAATGATGGTTCTACAGTTGTTTTGAATGGAAATTCAACGCTTTCGGTAAAGAGAAATCTTTCCCGGCAAAAACTTAGAGAAGTGTTTTTGACAGGAGAAGCTAATTTTTGGATTACAAAAGGAGAGAGTGAGGAGGCACGTTTTGTGGTCCATACCAAAGATTTGGATGTTGAAGTTTTAGGTACTCGTTTCAATGTTAATTCAAGAGATCTCGAAACGATTGTCTATCTGGAGGAAGGGAGTGTGAAAGTAGAACGAAAAGATCGGAAAAAAGAAAAAATTTATTTGACACCCGGAGAGAAAGTTGAATATTCTTCCATAGAGCAGGAGTTGAAGCTTTCTGAAGTGAAATCGGAAGTCAACGAAATATCCTGGAGGGAGGGGGTTTTTGAGTTTGAAGAGCTCACTCTCCATCGGATCCTGAAACAGATCACGGGAGCATATAATTATCAATTTGATATAGAAAACATTGATTTACAAGATCGAACTATCTGAATTTGCAAAATGTTT
>Ga0209487_1002310_pt1 | contig 15548 bp, 10 predicted proteins | sample Poulit2012_FD_187524 | JGI IMG/M metagenome (GOLD analysis project Ga0209487, IMG submission 187524) | Agricultural soil microbial communities from Georgia to study Nitrogen management - Poultry litter 2012 (SPAdes) (version 2) | ecosystem: Environmental > Terrestrial > Soil > Agricultural land... | reverse complement strand
ACGATTTCCTAAACCAGAATTCAATGGTTTAGGCAGTACATTTGCAGAAAATGAATTTCGTCATTCCGAAGCCTATGCAAGATTGTTAGAAGTATTAGGTTATTCTAATGCATTTGAAAAACTAATGGAAGTAGATGTAATTCGTGAACGTACAGCGTATCTTTCCGAAGCACTAGCACATACTAAATCTGAACAAAAAGAAAAGTATGTATTTTCCTTAATACTATTCTCTATGCTGATAGAAAACGTATCTCTATTCAGTCAATTTGCAGTAATCCTATCTTTTACAAGATTTCAAGGTGTCTTAAAGAATGTTAGCAACATTATAGCTTGGACTTCTTTAGACGAACAAATTCATGCCAATGCAGGCATCTACATCATCAATAAAATAAAAGAAGAGCATCCAGAGTATTTTACAGAAAGTATGCTTTTAAAAATTCGTTCCATTCTTATAACTGCAATGGAAAAAGAAGAGCGAATTTTAGACTGGATATTCGAAGAAGGAGAACTAGAAGCTCTCTCCAAAGATAACTTACTAGCTTTTATGCGATTCCGTATTGATGACAGCTTAAAAGCTTTAGGATTAGAGCCTATGTACCATATAAGTGATGCGGCCTATGCTCCTATGCAATGGTTTGATGAAGAAATTTTAGCAAACAGTCTTGATGACTTCTTTGCTAAACGCCCAGTAGAGTACACTAAGCACGATAAAAGCATCACTGCTGACGATTTATTTTAATACTTAATAACATAACGACATGACAAAGTACTGGTGGTTAAATGAAGAAAGTAAGCAGATACTCTCCAGAGGCTATTTACTTGAGAATGAAACTGTACAAGATGCGATAAAAAGAATTACTCAAGCTGCATCAAAACGTTTAAATAGACCTGATTTAGCAAAAGAATTTGAGAAACTCATAGCGAATGGATGGATGAGCTTGAGCTCCCCTATTTGGGCAAACATGGGAACCGAACGAGGTTTACCCATCTCTTGTTTCAACGTACATATTCCAGATACCATAGAAGGAATAACCGATAAGCTAGGTGAAGTAATCACACAAACAAAAATTGGTGGTGGTACTTCAGGATATTTCGGTGCTATTAGACCTCGCGGAAGTTTGGTAACAAATAACGGAAAAAGCTCTGGCCCAGTAAGTTTTATGAAATTATTTGATACTGCAATGGACACCATTTCTCAAGGAGGTATACGTCGAGGTGCTTTTGCAGCTTATCTAGACATTGAACATCCTGACTGTGAAGAGTTCCTTGATATTAAAAACATTGGAAATCCTATTCAGAACTTATTTTTCGGAGTATGTATTTCCGACCAATGGATGGAAGAAATGATTGCAGGAGATGCTGAGAAGCGAAGGCTATGGGCAAAAGTATTACAAAGCCGTCAACAAAAAGGCCTTCCATATCTTCTATTCAGCGATACAGTAAACCGACAGAAACCACAGGTTTACAAAGACAAAAACTATATTATTAACTCTAGCAATCTCTGTGCAGAAATCAGCCTCCCCTCTACCGAGGAGGAATCTTTTATTTGTTGTTTATCCTCGATGAACTTAGAGCTTTATGATAATTGGAAGGATACTAATGCTATACAACTAGCAACTACTTTTCTAGATGCAGTATTAACAGAGTTCATTGAAAAGACCAAAGACAATAAATATTTACAAGCTGCACACAAGTTTGCAGTAAAACATCGTGCTATAGGGCTAGGTGTAATGGGATGGCATTCATTTTTGCAGAGTAAAAGAATTGCTTTTGAAAGTTTTGAAGCCAAACAGTGGAATGCTAAGATCTTTGCTCATATTCAACATGAAACTCGAGAAGCTAGTAAAAAACTAGCAAAAGAATATGGTGAACCAGAGGTGATGAAAGGTTACGGATTGCGTAATGCCACCTTAATGGCCATTGCACCAACCACCTCATCTTCGGCAATTTTAGGTCAAACCTCTCCAGGAATTGAACCTTATAGCAGCAACTATTATAAAGCTGGACTTGCAAAAGGAAATTTTATTAGGAAGAACAGGTATCTTCAAGCCTTGTTAGATGAAAAAGGACACAATACTACTGCTACATGGCGAAGTATTATGCTGCATCAAGGAAGCGTTCAGCACTTAGAGATTTTATCTGATGAAGAAAAACAAGTATTTAAAACCTTTAAGGAAATCAGTCCGTTAGAGATTGTTCAACAAGCGTCTATTAGACAAAAGTATATTGATCAATCACAAAGTTTAAATCTAAACATTCCAGCTGATTTACCAATTAGAGAAGTGAATCAATTGTTTATAGAAGCATGGAAACTCGGAATCAAGACTCTTTATTACCAACGCAGTCAAAGCGTATCTAAGGAGCTTATCGCAAACATGGCTCAATGTAATAGCTGTGAAGCATAGATTCACTTTTAAGTGAATAAAAAAGCCTCTTAGTTTATTTGCTAAGAGGCTTTTCTTTTTATAATTAAATAGTTTAAGCTTTTAGAACACATTCCGAGCAGCTTTTAACTTCCCCATAATAGGTCTCTCGGTACTTGTGAATGGTTTTAAAAGGAATCGACATGAATGTTTTGTACACGTATACCACATTGGTTGTCAAAATTCCCATGGATTTAGTAAATCTTTTTTCTGTCTTTGTTTTCCGTTTAACGGAGATAAGTTTCATGATATGTTTTACTATTATTAACTACAAAGAAAAGAGTTTTTACTGAACAATCCACACAAAACTGAGTTAATTCTTATTTAAAGCCTATAAAAAGTGTTTTTTATAATTTATTTCTTATTCCTATAACTAGTTTCCCATCGCCAAGCATCTTTAAGCGCTTGCTTCATATCCAATTTAGTTTTCCAGTTTAATTTTTGAATAGCTTTCTCTGGATTAGCGTAGATATTAGGTAAGTCGCCCTCTCGTCTATCACCAATTTCATAAGGCACTTTTACACCAGTAACTTCTTCAAAAGAATGAATTAATTCTAGCACACTACTGCCTTGGCCAGTACCTATATTAAACACCTCGTACTCCTCATCGGATTTACTTAGATATTGCAATGCAACAATATGTGCATCAGCTAAATCCTGAACGTGAATATAATCACGAATACAACTACCATCTGGGGTATCGTAGTCATTACCAAAAACCGTGAGTTTTTCATGCACTCCTGCCGCTGTTTGTGTTACAAACGGCACCAGGTTCTGTGGAGTATCTAAAGGTAGCTCCCCAATCAATCCAGACGAATGTGCCCCTACTGGATTAAAATATCGAAGTGATATGGTTTTTAAGCCCTTAGCCTTTGCCATGTCTTTTAGTATCTCCTCCCCCATTTGCTTAGTCGCACCATAAGGAGAAGTTGCTGGCTTTAAGGGTTCTTTTTCACAAATAGGCAAACTATTTGGCTCGCCATATACTGTGCAAGAAGAACTAAAAATAAAGTTATTAGTCTTACTCTTTAAACATTCTTCAACCAAATTCAATAGACCGACTACGTTGTTTTGATAATACATCATGGGGTCGGCTACACTCTCGCCAACCGATTTACTAGCAGCAAAATGAATCACTCCATCAAAGCTCCCGTAGGTATCGAAAAAAGCAGCAAGCTTAGCTTTATCTTTAATATCCACTTTTTCCCATGTAGGCCGTTTTCCAGTAATTCCCACAATTCCACCTAAGACACTCTCATAGGAGTTAGATAAATCATCAATGATAATTACTTCCGTGCCTCTCTCAATTAACTCTACCACAACATGCGAACCAATATAGCCTAAACCACCAGTAACTAATATTTTACTCACTGCTTTAAAAATTCTTTTATATGATTAGTAATATACGATATCTGCTCTTCATCTAGTTCGGTGTGCATCGGTAAGGAAATCACTTCTTTTACCAAAGCATTGGTTACCGGAAAGTCCGACTCGTTGTAGCGACTATCTGAATACGCCTTTTGTTTGTGAAGAGGAATTGGATAGTACACACCACAAGGAATTTCTTTGCTATTTAAATAAGCTACTAAAGCATCTCTATCCGTATTTTTTAATCGAAGTGTGTATTGATGAAAAACATGATTCTCACATATTCCATATTCATCGGTAGTCGAATCTTTTACGCCAGTTGGAGTAATAACATTTTCCAGCCCAGCTAATTTCTCAGAGTACAAACGAGCTGCTTTTCTTCTTGCTTTATTGTAGCTATCTAAATTTGGAAGTTTTGCTCGGAGTACTACGGCTTGCATAGAATCTAGTCTTGAGTTTACCCCAACCACATCATGATGGTAACGCTCGTACATTCCGTGATTTACAATACCGCGTAACTTATATGCTAAATCATCGTCGTTGGTAAAAAGTGCTCCACCATCGCCATAGCATCCTAAATTCTTGGAAGGAAAGAACGAGGTAGTACCAATTTCTCCCATAGTTCCAGTCTGTGCTACTCGACCATCACTAAATGTGTAAGGAGCACCAATAGCTTGTGCATTATCTTCTATAACATATAGGTTGTGTTTTTTCGCTAAATTTAATATTGGCTCCATATCGGCCGACAATCCAAATAAGTGCACTGGGACAATCGCCTTGGTCTTTGGCGTAATAGCGCGCTCTATTGCCTCTACATCAATATTAAATGTTACTGGATCTACATCGACTAATACTGGGGTTAATCCTAAAAGTGCAATAACCTCCACAGTAGCGGCAAAAGTAAAGTCGGCAGTTATTACCTCATCGCCAGACTTTAAATCGAGTGCCATCATAGCAATCTGTAAAGCATCGGTACCATTTGCACAAGGTATCACGTGTTTTACATCTAAGTACTCTTCTAATTCTTTTTGAAAAGCATGCACTTCTGGACCATTAACAAAAGCTGCAGAATCTAACACCTCTTGAAGGGATTGTTCTACTCGATCTTTAATTCCTTGGTATTGACCTTGTAGATCAACCATTTGTATTTTCTTCATAACTTATAACCTTAATATATTAAAGCATCCAACTGGGTGCTTAGCTAGCATTTTATAATCTTTGTAAAACTACTAAATTACAAGTTTTGAGCGACTAAATTCGCAGAAAGAAATGTATTTTTAAACACTAACTATTAAGCTAACTTATTATATGCTTCGCCTTTACTCTATCTTACTATCTATAGTGTCATTTGTTCTGCCCATATCTGGATGGTTTAGCAAAAAAATGCACTTGTTTGTTCAGGGTAGAAAGAATCTTATAGAACGTATTCGAAGCAAGCGAAATCCACAGGATAAAATTGTTTGGATTCATGCTGCATCATTGGGTGAGTATGAACAAGCAGTTCCAATAATCCATAGTCTACGAAAAGAATATCCTTCTTATAAAATATGGTTAACATTCTTCTCGCCTTCTGGTTATGAAATTAAAAAAAACACGGAGGAAGTAGATTATGTAAGCTATATGCCATTGGATACCATGAAGAATGCGAAACAATTCATTCAAGCTCTTAACCCAGAACTCGCTATTTTTGTGAAGTATGAAATTTGGCCTAACTTTCTAAAGGAACTAGAAAAACAAAACATTCCAAGTGTACTTATAGCTGCATTATTTAGACCGAACCAATCTTTATTTAAATATCCAAACAGTTTTAGGAGCAAAGCATTACGTCGCTTTAGTAAGATTGGAGTGCAAAACAATGAGTCTTTATCTCTTTTAAAAAAAATAGGCTATACCAATGCTATATTAAGTGGTGATACTCGCTACGATCGCGTCATAGAGCAGACAGACAGAGATAATCGATTAGACTTCTTAGATCGATTTTGTAATAATGCTAGATTATGTATTGTGTGTGGAAGCACCTGGGGGGAAGATGAAGAGGTTTTATTAGAATTCATCCAATCAGCAGCAGAAGACATTAAGTTTGTTATTGCACCGCATCAAATTCAAGTATCAAGGATTGAAAAACTACGCAGTAACTTAAAAAAGAAGTCATGCCTTTGGTCGGAACATGAAGATGTTGATTTAGAAAACAGCTCCGTTTTTATTATAGATACTATAGGCTATTTAGGCAGAGCTTACGCTTATGCATCTATAGCTTATGTAGGAGGAGCTATAGGCACTACAGGGTTGCACAATATTTTAGAGCCGGCTACCTTTGGCATTCCAGTATTATACGGTCGGAACACCGAAAAACATCCGGAAGCAAAAGAACTGGCGCAAGCTGGTGGTGGTATATTTGTATCTAATGCTACTCAAGTAAATCAAACTTTGTTAAAACTTACTACCGATACACAGTACCGAGAAAGCAAAGGAGATAAGGCAAAGGAATTCATTCAAATGCGAGCAGGTGCAACCGAAAAAAGCATGGGGCTACTCCAACAATATTTGAAAAAATAAATATATAAATCTTAAATAAGTAGCATGGATCTAAGATTTAGGTATTCATAAATTCTTTCATGGACTCCTGCAACTCTTTGCGGAGTGCATTTTCTTTAGATACCCCTACAGCGAAAGTAAGTTTACTGCTCATTTCCCATAATTCTTGTACATCGCTAATTGGCACTTCCAAGTCTTTATGTTCTGGATTGGTAGAGCGAAGTAAAATAGTATTAGGTTTATTCACACTTAGTAAAACTTGCTTTACTATCACCGCATCTTTTAATACGACTATATGAATTCTCCCGTAATGGAGATCACCAATATTTGGCACTGATCTTCCTATTACCCAATCGCCTGGATATATATTGGGAGTCATACTATCGCCTTGCACTTGAAATCCTCTGTAGGTAGCATTTCTATAATTGGGTAATGGAACCCTCATAGATGGGAGTTCTTTGTACCATTCCTCCTCATGTATATTTTGAGAATAACCAGCTGAGGCTTTCTGATTCACCATTAAAATCCCCTCTTCTTCGTTCTCTTCGTTTACCACAACGAATTTAGGTGCGGTATTGGAAGAAGTGTCAAGGAAACGCTTATTGCTTTTCCCGTATAGCCATAAAGGATTTATAGAAAATACCTCCATGAGTTTCATTACTAAAATTCCGGGCATTTCTCTTTCTCCAGTTTCTACAGACTCATATAATGGATAATCCAATTTACTTGAAAAAGCCGTTATTTCATAACCAAGAGCTTCCCGAATTATCTGCAGTCGCTTTATCGACAAGTCTGTAATTTGTTGCATTCTGAAAAGATTTATAAGTTCTTAATCGAAATTTCTGTTAGAAAATACAATTTAATCATAAAAAACGATATCTATACAATATAATTTTAGCTAATATTTACAATTATGTCCTTATAAAATATGTAAATTGCACTACGAACACATTTACTAACAACAAAACTTCACTATTTATGAAAAAACTTACCCTTTTACTAGCGGTTGCAGTTATGAGCTTAAGTATAGTTTCTTGTAAAGAAACTACAAAAGACAAAACAGAAAGCGCAGTTGAATCCATGAAGGACGATGCCACGCAAATGCTTGATACCGCAAAGGAAAAAACAGAGGAAAAAGCAAAAGACCTACAAAAAGCTGCAGAAGAAAAATTAGAAATGGCTAAAAAAGAATATGAAAAAGCCGAAGCAGCAATTAAAGAAGCTGGCGACGAAGCAGGTGAAGAGCTTAAAGAGGCTAAAAAGAAGGCAGAAGCTAAATTAAAAGAGACCGAAGATGAAATGCAAAAAGCTAAGAATAAGCTTAAAGACATGATGAACGACTAAATAACGATCATTTATCTTCAAAATAAAAACTCTGCTAGCCTTACATGGTTTAGCAGAGTTTTTTTGTTATGTATTCATGATTTTAAATAGTGCCTAATAAAAACACAAAACCCTCTAAATCAATAAGATAAAGAGGGCTTACGTGCTCGGAGCGGGAATTGAACCCGCACGGCCATTACTGGCCATTGGATTTTAAGTCCAACGTGTCTACCAATTCCACCACCCGAGCGGTAGATCTTGAGCGAAAAACGGGATTCGAACCCGCGACCTCCACCTTGGCAAGGTGGCGCTCTACCAACTGAGCTATTTTCGCGTTTTTGGTATTCGGTTGCAATATAGTAAGATTTATTTCAATTCCTACTATAACCGCAATAAAAAATGAACTTCATTAACTACAGCAAACACGGTATCTGCCGTTATGCGATTGCAAATATAATACTTTTTTAATCAATACAAAAAATCAAGCCTTATTTTTATCTGCAGGACGCAACATTCCTTTTATCTGATTAAGTTTCATCAATGCTTCTACAGGGGTTAACGTGTTGACATCCAAGGACAATATCTCTTCTCTAAGCTGTTCCAGCAAGGGGTCATCCAACTGGAAAAAACTTAACTGCATTTGATCTTGTCCTATTTGTTGCACCACGTCGTTGGTATTTTCCGCCCTATTAGACGCTTCTAATTGTTGTAAAACCGAGTTGGCACGTTGCAATACTTGCTGTGGCATTCCTGCCATTTTTGCTACATGAATCCCGAAACTATGATGGGAGCCCCCTGGAACTAACTTTCGTAAGAATAACACCGTGTTATCCATTTCCTTAACAGAAACATTAAAGTTCTTAATCCGTTCAAAACTTTCGGTCATTTCGTTTAGCTCGTGATAATGCGTTGCAAACAATGTTTTAGGCCGTGTAGGATGTAAATGCAAATATTCGCTAATAGCCCAAGCAATAGATATTCCATCGTAGGTACTAGTTCCACGTCCAATTTCGTCTAATAAAATTAAACTGCGCTCTGATATGTTGTTTAGAATACTTGCCGTTTCATTCATCTCTACCATAAAAGTAGATTCACCCATAGAAATATTATCGCTTGCTCCTACTCTAGTAAATATTTTATCTACACATCCCATTTCTACCGAGTCGGCAGGAACAAAACTTCCAATCTGTGCTAACAAAACAATTAAAGCTGTTTGACGCAGTAAAGCGGATTTACCACTCATGTTTGGCCCTGTAATCATGATTATTTGCTGCGTTTCACGATCTAGGTACACGTCATTTGCAATATATGGTTCATCGATTGGTAATTGCTTTTCAATTACAGGATGTCTCCCACCTTTTATATCTATGGCAAACCCGTCGTTTAACTCAGGTCTTATATAGGTTGACTCCATGGCCAATTCTGCAAAACCAGCAAAGCAATCTATTTTAGATACCAATGCTGCATTTTGCTGCACTGGGTCTATAAACTGTAGTAACCACTCGAGCAACTCAGCAAATAATTCGGCCTCTAAGATTTCTATTTTTTCTTCGGCGGTTAGAATTTTGGTTTCGTATTCCTCTAGCTCTTCGGTGATATAACGTTCGGAGTTCACTAAGGTTTGCTTACGAATCCATGTTTCTGGCACTTTATCCTTATGGGTGTTTCGCACCTCTATATAATAACCGAAAACGTTATTGGATCCGATTTTTAAGGAAGTAATCCCAGTGGCTTTGGATTCACGCTCCAACATATTGTCCAGATAGGCTTTACCACCTGTTTGTATCGCTCTTAAACTATCTAACTCTTCGGAATAGCCAGCTGCTATTACACTGCCCCGTTGAATATTTACCGGAGCTTCTTCTTGAATAGCCTCTTCTATTCTAGTGACTAACAACTTACAATCTTGAATTTGCTCACCCAGCACACGCAATGGTTCACAATCACTTTCAGATGCCAGTACTTTTATAGGCTGTAGGGCTTCTATAGATTTTCTAAGCTGCACTACTTCTCGTGGATTTATTTTTCCAGTAGCTACTTTAGATATCAATCGCTCTAAATCGAATATATGCTTTATATGCCCTTGCACTTTCTCTAATAGCTCTTCATTTTCTATTAAATAGGACACTACCTCATGTCGGCGTTCAATAGCCTCTTTATTTTTTAAAGGCAATGCCAACCAGCGCTTGAGCATCCTTGCTCCCATAGGAGATTTGGTCTTATCGATTACATCTAATAAACTTATAGACGTTTGCGATGTGCCTTGGTAAATCTCTAAATTCTGGATAGTAAATCGGTCCATCCATACATAATCGTCTTCGGCAATTCTAGCTATTCGAGTGATATGTGAAAGCTTGTCATGCTGTGTTTCGGATAAATAATGCAAGGCGGCACCTGCTGCAATCACACCTTCTTCGAAATCCTGAATACCAAAACCTTTTAATGAGGTAACGGAAAACTGCTCTAATAAAGATTGTCTAGCATAATCTGGTTTAAATACCCAATCCTCTAAGTAAAACACATGTAAAGATTTGCCAAAAGCTTCTTTGGCCACTTGACGTCGTTGTTTAGATATTAGTACTTCCGAAGGATTGAAATTCTGCAATAGCTTATCTATATATTCTTTATCGCCTTCCGATGCAAGGTATTCTCCTGTAGAAACATCTAAAAAAGCTATTCCCATTTGCTGCTTGCCGAAATGTATTGCTGCCAAAAAGTTATTTGAAGTAGCGGTTAGGATATCATCGTTAAGAGCCACTCCTGGTGTAACCAACTCGGTTACGCCTCGTTTTACAATACCTTTGGCCAATTTAGGATCCTCCAGCTGATCGCAAATAGCTACTCGGCAACCGGCCTTCACCAATCTTGGTAAATAAGTGTTCAAAGAGTGATGCGGAAATCCAGCCAACTCTGTTTTATCGCTTCCATTATTTCTGGCGGTAAGGGTAATATTTAAAATGCGTGCAGCTCGAACAGCATCGGAACCAAAGGTTTCATAAAAATCCCCCACACGAAATAACAGTAAGGCATCAGGGTATTTCGCCTTAATGCTATTGTATTGTCTCATTAAAGGGGTGACTTTTTTGGCCATAGTTATCTATCTCAATTTTGTTTACAAAGTAGAACCTACAAAGGTAACCACTTCTAAGTAAGATAGCTAAAATACGAGTTATTTATGGCAATTAAAACCATGATAATCATAAGGAAATGAAAAGAATCCTAATAAGTAGTGGAAGCAAATTATAAAACATCCTTATTTTTGCAACTTTAATTTAAACCAAACATGTCAAAAAACAGAAAGTTAGCCAATGAAGAGCTCCCACGGCTTAGTGTGGAAGAGTTTGCCGAAGCAAAAAAAAGCAGGATAATCGTTATCCTAGATAACGTGCGAAGCTTAAATAATATCGGTTCTATTTTCCGTACATCAGATGCTTTCTTAATCGAGAAAATCTACTTGTGTGGTATCACGGCAACCCCACCGCATAAAGATATTCACAAAACAGCACTTGGAGCAACAGAAACGGTTGCTTGGGAGTACGTAAAGAATTGTACGGATGTGGTAGAAAAGCTACAAAAGGATGGAGTTAAAGTAGTTGCAGTAGAACAAGCTGAGAAAGCGGTTTTCTTAAATGACTTCCAACCAAACGAGGACACTACCTATGCTTTTATTTTTGGTAACGAAGTGCGTGGCGTATCGCAAAAAGTAGTAAACCATTGTGACTTGGTGGTGGAAATTCCACAGTACGGAACGAAGCACTCGTTAAATATTGCTGTTAGCACGGGGGTGGTGCTATGGGATGCGTTCAGTAAAATGAAATATTAGTAATTGACTTTTCACCGCGAATTCTCACAAATCAACATTGAATACTTTCTTTTGGTTCAAAGAAGGAAAAGTAGATTTACAAAATATCCAGTTTCTTTTACCAAACACCTATCCTAAAAATTAAACTAGCTCTTTTAACAATTGTAGATAGTGAGAACGGTTTTCAACAAAGTCTAAATCCGACACATCGATAATTTTCACGTTTCTATGGGTACTTTGGTTTTTAATAAACTCTAGATAACCTTGGTTAATACGTTTTAAATAGTCGGCTTGAATATCTTGTTCATAGCTTCTACCTCGCTTTTTTATGTTTTGCAACAGACGTTCGGTATTTTGATGTAAATAAACGTACAAATCGGGTCTAGATACATCTTTGTACATCAGATTAAAAAGCTTTTTATATAAATCGAACTCTTCGGGTTGCAAGGTAACCTCAGCAAATATCAAAGACTTATAAATATCGTAATCGGCAACAACAAAATCGGAGAACAAATCGAATTGACGAATATCGTCTAGAAACTGCTGGTATCTATCTGCTAAAAAAGACATCTCCAAAGGAAAAGCGTAACGCGCTGCATCTTCGTAAAACTTCGGTAAAAAAGGATTGTCTTTAAATCGCTCTAAAATCAGTTTCCCTCCAAAGTCTTTTGCTATTAGCTTACTTAGACTCGTTTTCCCTGCACCTATGTTCCCCTCGATTACCAAATAACTTAAATCCTGGATAGGATACTTTTTTATCGGATTGTGCAGCTTTTCATCAATCCGTGTAAGCTTGCTAGTATCGGAAGTGCTTTCTAAAAGTTGTTTTGGAGACCTCTTCAAAATTGGATGGGTAAATTCTGCCGCTACATCCTGTAAAGGCTCAAGCACAAACCTTCTATTTGGAATTTCTGGATGTGGAATTTGAAGGTTGTCTGTAGTTACATGCAAATTATCGCAGAATAAAATATCTAAGTCGATTATCCTAGATTCATATCCCGTTTGTGGCGTTCGCTCTCGCCCCATTTTAGTTTCTATAGCCAATAATCGATTTAAGACTTCATGTGGCGACTCCTTGCTTTTCAACTCCAAAACCGCATTCTTAAAGTCGGCTCCTTCAAAGCCCCAAGCAGGAGAGTTATAAACCGCCGATATCTTAGTTGTAGCACCTATCTCTTCAAAAATATAGTCTACCGCCTGTTGAAGGTTTTTAAAAGTATCGCCTAGGTTACTCCCCAAGGCTATATAATAGGTATGAAATGATAAGTCGCTCACGTTATAAATTCTGATCTAAATTATAAGGGTTACAAATATGCTGATTAAATTACAAAAATCGAATGCAAAATGAATCTTTACCGAAATTTAAGTTTCTCACTTTACTTTCAATAAAATTTCAGGTGTATAAATAGTTAAAGTATTTCTAATTCCATAGGTTTATCTATGGAATAAACCACATCGATTATGTAACAGTCAATATAAACTGTATTTTTACACTCATTTAGAAAACAAACGAATGCATTTATGAAAAAGGCTCTCAAAATAACAGGAATAAGTCTTGCTGTATTAATAATACTTCTACTTTTATCTCCTTTTATTTTTAAAGGACAATTAGAAAAACTACTTAAGAAAACTATAAGTAAAAATGCTCCCGTAGATGTAGAATGGAGTAAACTTGATTTAAGTCTTATCCGCAACTTTCCAAAGTCTAGTTTAACCCTGAGTGATTTTAGCGTAACTACACGTGGAGCTTTTGAAGGGGATACTTTAGCTAGCGGCGACAAACTTAGTTTGGAGTTGGGAATAATGCAAGTTATAAAAGGTACTACACCCCTAACCATAGATGCTTTCCGGTTGGAGGGTGGATTAATTCAAATAAAAACAGATGCCGAAGGACGCTCCAATTACGATTTCTCGGAGGCAGATACAGATGATGTGGCCGATGAAAGCGACTCTGACTTTAGTTTAGCCCTTACGCAATACAATATAGTAGACACCGACATTCATTATTTTGATGAGAAATCGGGCATATTCTTAAGTGTAAGCGAAATACAGCATTCAGGAAAAGGAGACTTTGCCATGGCTAAAAGCGAATTAGATACGCATACTCAAGCCATTACGAGTTTTGCTATGAACGGCACTGAGTATTTGAGCAATCAACGCATAACACTAGATGCGATAATCGAAATGGATTTGGATAACATGAAATTCAGCTTTCTAGATAATCAAGCGAAAGTAAATGAACTACCCCTTACTTTTGATGGCTATGTGCAAGTATTAGAAGACTATAATGATGTAGCAATAAACTTTAGCACACCATCATCGGACTTCAAAAACTTTTTTGGGGTAATTCCTAAAGATTATCTTAAGTATCTAGACGGAGTACAAACCACAGGTGATTTTGTAGTAAATGGTAAAATTGAAGGTCGTGTAGATGATACGTATATTCCAAAAATAGACATCCACGTAAATAGTACGAATGCTTCTTTTAATTACCCAGACTTACCTAAATCTATGCAAGATATTTTTATAGACTTGGCTTTAAGAAACGATACTGGCCTAATGAAAGATATGTACTTAACTATAGGAGACCTTCGCTTCCGAATTGGGAACAACCCATTTGCAGTAAAAGGAAGTGTGCATAACTTTATGGACAATGCTCTAGTAGATCTAAAACTTGATGGTACTTTAAATCTAGGGGAAATCAAAGAGGTAGTCCCATTAGAAAACGATTTAAACCTAGCTGGGATTTTTAAAGCAGACATGCAGATGAAGTTCGATATGGAATCCATAGAAAAGGAGCGCTACGATCGTATAGTCAGTCGCGGTAATGCGAGTCTATCCAATTTCGTATACACTGGAGAGGCGTTTAAAAACGATTTTCGTATTGCTAGCACAAAAGTGAATTTCAATCCACAAAGCATTCGGTTAGACTCTTTTCAAGCAACAACAGGAAAAACAGATTTAGCAGCAACAGGAAGTATCGATAACTTCATTCAATTCTTAATGAATGGAAAAGAGCTAAAAGGACGATTTAATGTTACCTCCAATGCATTCCACTTAAGTGACTTTATGGTTGAGGAAGAAGAGGGGAGCAAAAGTAAAACCTCAGAGAACAACTTACAGGCTAGCAGTAAAGATGTGTTTAAGATTCCTTCCTTTTTAGACGTTTCTTTAAATTTTAACGCAAAGGAAGTATACTACGATAATTTAGTGCTAAAAAACACTAGTGGAACAGCAGCCATTGCCAACGAAACGGCTAGTATTTCCAACTTTAAATCGGATATATTTGGAGGGCTCCTAGCGCTATCAGGAGATGTGTCTACTACTGAAGATACTCCAAAGTTCCATATGAATGTAAGCTTGGAAAAAGTAAAAATTGAAGATACTTTTAAAGATATGGAGTTCATTCAATTTATTGCGCCAATTGCAAATGCCTTTCACGGACTGCTCGATACTGAGTTTAATCTATCAGGGGATTTGTCAAATGATTTTACACCAAAACTGGAAACCTTAAACGGTAATGCTGTTTTGGACATTTTATCGGCCAATATAAATCCTTCGGATAACCAAACTATAGCCAATTTAAATCAGCAACTAAGTTTCTTAAATATAGACAAGCTTAACTTAAGAGACATTCACTCTACTGTTCAGTTTAAAAACGGAGAGATTCAAATGAATCCTTTGGATTACAGTTGGAAAGACATGAGTGTTACTTTGGACGGGGTGCACTCCCTTACCAACGAAATGCGATATAATGCTAACTTTGATATTCCGGCAAAATATCTAGGCAAAGAAGCTACAAACCTATTGGCTAAACTCAGTCCAGAAGATGCAGAAAACAAACATATACTGTTGCCTGTTTATATTACAGGATCTGGTGCAAGCCCAAAAGTAAAGGTGGATACCAAAGCCGCTATCGAATCTTTAGCAGCAGATATTATCGAATATCAAAAAGGTAAAGCCAAAGATAAGCTTGAAGATAAGAAAGGGGAATTGGAAGATAAATTAAAAGACAAAGGAAGAGATATCCTTGATGGAATTATACCTGGTAGAAACAAGGATACTACAGAAACAAATAAAAAACCTGGAACCAAAAC
>Ga0209487_1002308_pt1 | contig 15568 bp, 20 predicted proteins | sample Poulit2012_FD_187524 | JGI IMG/M metagenome (GOLD analysis project Ga0209487, IMG submission 187524) | Agricultural soil microbial communities from Georgia to study Nitrogen management - Poultry litter 2012 (SPAdes) (version 2) | ecosystem: Environmental > Terrestrial > Soil > Agricultural land... | reverse complement strand
GAGCCGCACACGCTCATCCCGGAGCCGTCCTCGCTGACGTGCTACCTGGGGGCGTTCATGGTCGGGTGGCTGCTGTTCACCCGACCGGACAACCTCGACCGGCTGACTGGTCAGTGGCGGAGCCACCTGGTCGCAGCCCTGGTCGGCTCCGGTCTCGGCTACCTGTCGGTGCACCAGTGGCCCTCGGGGCTGGTCACGGCCGCGGTGGTCGCAGTGGCCGGCTGGTGCTGGGTGTATGCACTCCTCGGGGTGTGCGTGCGGTACTTACGACGGGAGCGGCCCGCGCTGCGCTACCTGGCGGACTCCTCCTACTGGGCCTACCTGCTGCACCTGCCGATCCTGCTGCTCTGCGAGGTGGTGATCGCCGACCTTCGTTGGCCGATGCCGGTGAAGCTGGGCCTCACCCTGGCCATCACGATGGCGTTGCTGCTGTCCAGCTATCACCTGCTGGTGCGGCCGCGAGCGCTCGGTGCCTGGCTGAACGGCCGGCGCTACCCCACCTGAGCGCGAGGCGGCCAGCGGGGCGGTGGGCGACCGGCTGGCTGGCACCACCACACCGCGGCGGCGACACCCGGGGCGATGAGCGCTCAGGCCGAGGGGGCGAGCCGTCGGCGCAGGCCGGCCTGGCCGGCAGCCATGGTGCGCGCGTGCGCCCAGCCGGCTACCGGCCGGAGCACGCGCAGCATCCTCCGCCCGGTGACCACGCACCACACGATCTGCATCGACGTGCGCCCGTCATGCTCCTCGGCCGTCCACGACCCGGTGCCGCGCAAGTCACCGCTGACAGCAAGATCTGCCCAGTGCGGCGCTTCAGCGCTGGTCAGCTCGACCTGGAAGGACAGGTGGTAGCCGAGCACGCTACGTACCTCGAGCACGGCGCACCTGCCCACGCCGCCCGCAGAACCCGGGCGGACCACTGCGGCGGAGACCACACCGGGCCACCAGGTGGGCCATGCTGCCACGTCGGCCAGCACGTGCCAGGTGGGATCCGCCGTCGACGGAACCTGCCAGCAGGAGAGCAGGTGGAACGGCCGGGACTCCCCGGGACCTGGGTGGGTGTGGGCGTGCACGAGCACTCGGCCGGGGCGGTCAGTGGTCGTCGCGGGCTAGGTAGACGAGCAGAGCACCGATCAAGCCGACATTCTTCAGGAACTGTATCTTCCGGGCGTCCCGCACGGCCGGGTCCGCTGTCTCCCAGAACGGGTGACCGGCGACCGTGGTGGGCAGCAGCGACGCCACCAGCCCGGTAGCCGCCGCCCGCGGCACGATACCGAGGGCGAGCGCAGTGCCCCCGGTCACCATCGCCGCACCGTTGGCGCGGACGATCAGCTCCGGCTGCGGGAGCCCGAGCCTCTCGGCGGCCCTGACCCGGTCGCCCGGCGCGGCGGCGGTAACGTAGCCCAGCACGACGAAGGGGACTGCGAGCCCGATGCGGCCGACGATGTGCAGGACCTTCATGACCAGCCTTTCGCAGAACCGAACGGAGACTTGTCCCTGCGGAGGTGCTCCCGCTGTCTGCGTACTCTATCGACCAGTGCCAGATCCCGTTGCAGACCGTGTGCGGCGGGCTCCCCCGGTCAAGACGACAAAAGGCACGGGCGCCACGCTGTGGCGTGACACCCGTGCCCTGGACGGCGGTTGCTGCTAACAGCTGCCGCCGTGGTCAGCTAGCGGTCGGCAACCGGTCCACGTCCCGGCGGTCTGCGCGGCGGCGGCGCAGACTGAACCTGCGCTCGCCACGTGCCGGGTTGATGGTCCGGGCGAATCCCGGCCACGGCGGGACCGGTGCGGCCGGCAGACCGGCACCAGTGCAGGGAGCCCCGGTGGGACGAACGGTGTGCGGGGACACCGTGCCGTAGGCGGTCACGTCGACCTGGTTACGGCAGTGTGGGCAGACGTTCGGCGTACCGAACGAAGAACCGAAGACGCTCATGTGTGCCTCAGCTTTCAGACGGAACGCTGCGCCCAGGGAGGAACGAGGCTAAGCAACGTGCCATGCACGTGGGTCACCACGCCACCTTGTCGGCAGCGATGCAGGGGTAGAAACAGGTGATGCCGTGCGGACCCCGTCGGTTCATCGACCACTTCCGATACTACCTGTGAACGCTGCTGAAAGCGAGCACCTAAATCGCCCACAAACCGCAGAATGACGGTGATTTGAGCCACCCGACCCCAGCGTCGATATTCAGGTGGTCAATGAGGTGCAAACGAGGGTGCTAGACCCGGTGACGAGCACGACCGCGAGCACGGTTCCGGGGTGTGCCACGCTGAACGGAAAAGCTGCCAACAGCACCAGCCGGACTACGTTGCTGGATATGGACACGACGCTGCCCGAAGGCTGGCGACCGTGGCGGGCACCGTCACCGATGGCAGGAGGCAGGCCTGGGAAAGAGGATCTTGCGCATGCGGCCAGCTCGGGGCTGGGGCGCCAAGACGTACTCCCCTTTCCAGCGGACTCCCAGTGCACCGGACTGCTGCGGCTGCTGGTGGTCGGGATCAACCCGGGCCTGTGGACCGCAGCCGTGAACGCCCCGTTCGCCCGACCAGGCAACCGGTTCTGGCCGTCGCTGCACCTGGCAGGAATCACGCCGAGGCTGGTGGACGCCTCTCGTGGGCTGACACCGGACGATGAGCGGATGCTCGCCCAGCGCGGAGTGGGGATCACGAATATCGTCCAGCGAGCAACAGCGCGAGCAGACGAGCTGGTCGAGGACGAGTTGCGCGCCGGGGCCGGGCGGCTCGTCGACCGGGTGCGTGTGCTGCGACCGCAACTGGTCGCCGTCGTCGGGGTGACGGCGTTCCGCACGGCGTTCCGGGCGCCGGGAACAGCACTGGGCCGCTACCCAGCTGACTCTGTGGACCACTGGCCGAGCGACGTCCAGCTGTGGGTACTGCCCAATCCCAGCGGGCTGAATGCGCACGAGACGGTGCCATCCCTCGGTCGGTGGTGGCGGCAGGTATGGGCGGCCAGCGCCAGCTGGCAATGAGAACAGCAGCTGGCGATGAGAACAGCAGGGACGCTGCTGGCCCAGACCCCGGAGCGCTCTCGCTACGTCTCGTTCATCGGGACAGCGTCGAAGAGTGGTGACGGATCAGATCGCAACCGGCCGTAGGTGTCCACGTCAATCCGCCTGCCGTCGACGAGAAACTTCTCCCGCTCGGTGCCTTCTTTGATGAAGCCAGCACGTCTGGCGACCACTCCTGAGGCCGGGTTGTTCACTCGGTGTCCGAGCTCCAGGCGTTCCAGTCCGCGCACGCCCAGCGCCCACTGTGCGACTGTTGCCGCCGCTCTGCTGGTCCAGCCACGCCCACGCGCTGCATCCGTCATCCAGTACCAGAACCAGCCGTTGCGGTTCTCCTCGTCCACGCTCACGCAGACGAGGCCGACCAGTGCGTCTTGTGCGGCCACCGCCCATGCTTCATGCGGCGAGCCGGGCGCGATGAGCCGTGCGACGTACTCCTCAGCGTCCGCGCGCGTGGCGACATCGCCCTGGCGCGCCATGTCCGGATTGGCAGCGAATGCTTCCTGAACAGCAGCCGCATCGGTCCGGTGAAGTCGACGCAGCGACAGCTGCTCGTGGTTCGCCGGGGTGTTCATGCAGAGCTCCTCAGCCAGGTCGGCACACTCGACGGGTCGATCACCGGACCAGTCTGCCGGACAGAGCGTGCAGCACCGAGCGCGAGTGGTGCTCCACGGTCCCGGCGGGCGTGACGTCGTCGGGGAAGAGCGAAGCGTGGGCCGGGTCGCGGACCAGCGCCCGGGTCTGCAACCCGGCCCCTTGTGCTTCGGCGACGACGTGTCGTCCGATGCTGCCGCTGGCGCCGATGACCAGCACGTGCGACATGGCTGCTGCCATGGTGGCCTCGCTCAGGCTTCGGGGATGTCGCGGTGGAAGGACTCCAGGGTGATGGAGTCCGGATCCGGGCCGCTGCGCACCCCGGTGTCCAGAGCATCGATACGGGCCAGCTCCTCGGTACTGAGCTCGAAGTCGAACACCTCGAAGTTGGCTGTGATCCGCGCCGGCTTGACCGACTTCGGGATCGCCGAGCGGCCCTGCTGCAGGTGCCAGCGCAGCATCACCTGTGCCGGGGTCTTGCCGTGCGCGGTGGCGATCTCCCCGAGCACCGGGTCCTCGAACGTCGAGCGGGTGGAATCGCCACGGTAGCTGGTGATCCCACCCATCGGCGACCACGCCTGAGTGAGGATGCCGTGCTCCTTGTCGGCCTGCTGCACCTCCGGCTGGCAGAAGTAGGGGTGCACCTCCACCTGGTTCACCGCGGGCACCACCTCGACCTGCTCCAGCAGCCGCTCGAGCACGTCCGGCATGAAGTTGGACACACCGATCGCGCGGACCTTCCCATCGGCGAGCAGCTTCTCCAGCGCCCGGTAGGCGCCGATGGTCCGCTCGAAGTCGGCCGTCAGCGGCTGGTGCAGCAACAGCAGGTCGATCTGCTCCATCCCGAGCTTGCCGGCAGACTTCTCGAAACCGTGCAGCGCGGCCTCGTAACCGTAGTCAGTGATCCACAGCTTGGTCTCCACGAAGACCTCCGACCGCTCCAGGCCGGACTGCCTGATGCCCTCGCCGACCTCACGCTCGTTGCCATAGGAGGCGGCAGTGTCGATCAACCGGTAACCGACCCTCAGGGCTTCGCCGACAGACGCAGCGGTCTCCTCGGGTGGGGTCTGGAAGACGCCGAAGCCCAGTGCAGGCATCGCCACGCCGTTGTTCAGTGTGATGTGTGTACTCATACCAGCAACGCTAGATTCGCTGCCCCCACCGAGGAAGGAACTGTCAGTACACCCTTCGCAGCACCCGAGCCCCTTGGCCGCAGCGGAGGCCCGTCACAGCACTGGCTCAGCCGCGGTGCCCCTGCTGCTCCGCTGTAGATGTGCTGGTGGCGGCGAGGCTGCCGAGGAGGGCCAGGCGTTCCTCTGTCGGTGAGCCCGGTTCGGCGGTAAAGGCGAACATGAACCAGTCCCGGTTCGCCGGGAACTCCATCGCCTGATAGGACAGCTCCAGGTCGCCGACCTCAGGGTGGCGGATGCGTTTGCGGCCCGCGCGGTGATGACGCACGTCATGCTTGGCCCACCGGTGCCGGAAGGTGTCGCTACGGGTGACCAGCTCCCCGATCAGGTCGGTCAGCCCCTTGTCCAACGGGTTCTGCCCGGCATAAGTGCGCAGCGTCGCAACCACATCGTCAGCGTTGCGCTCCCAGTCCGGGAAGAACACCCGCGCAGCGGGGCTGAGGAAGGTAAACCGGGCCGTGTTGCCCTGGTTGGCCGGGTCGTCGAGCATCGGCGCGTACAGCGCACGACCCAACGGGTTGGCAGCAACGAAGTCCAGACGCCGGTCCCGCACCCACATCGGCACCCCGGTGACCGCATCCAGGAACCGTTGCAGCTCCGGCTTCACCTTCACCGCGCCGGCGCGCGAGCGCCGTCGTCGAGGCGGCGTGGGACCAGCAGCCCTGGCAAGGTCAGCCAGGTGGTCGGTCTCCGCCTCATCCAGCTGCAGCGCGCGAGCGAGAGCATCGAGGACCTCCAAGGACACACCGCGCAAGTCCCCGCGCTCCATCCGCGCGTAGTACTCCACGCTCACGCCAGCGAGCATCGCCACCTCTTCCCGACGCAGCCCGAGCACCCGGCGCCGTCCGCCGCCGATGATGCCAGCCTGCTCCGGCGTGATCCGGTCCCTGCGGGTACGCAGGAAGTCGGCCACCTCCGCTCGATGATCCATACCCCAACGCTAGCCGCGGACCCGCGCGCGTGGGAGGAACTGCCAGTGCACCGATAGCTGAACCGGCTCGGTGGCACGGCGCACGCGAGGTTCGCCGGGACCACCTGCTGGGTCCAGCAGACCGGCTCGGCCGAGACGCCGGTGCGGCGTCATTCGCCACGGCGCAGATCTTTGAAGTAGCGCGCGACCGGCCACCGGACGAAGCCGTCAGCCTCGTAGAGGGCCCGCGCCGGCCGGTGCCCGGAGTCGTCGCCGGTCTCTACCATCATCATCCCCATCCCGGCGTCGCGGGCCCGCTGGTACGCCCGCGCCAGCAGCTTCCGGCCCACCCCGGCGCCCTGTCGGTCCGGGTCCACCACGATCACGTAGACCTCGCCCATCGAGTCCTCGTCGTGCAGGCGCGTGCACACCCATCCCACCGGCAGCCCTCCGCGGTCCAGAGCAACGTCCACGTTCGCCGGCTCTGCGTCCAGCACGGTCGCCAGGTCGGCACGCTGGCGCTCCTGCCATCCGTGCGGGTAGAAGGAGCGGTAGACGAAATCGGGTACCTGACCCTCCATCCTCGGGAACACCGGGGTCCAGGCGCGGATGGCCAGGTCCAGAAGACGTTCGCGGTGGACCGGCTGGTAGGCCACGACCTCGATCCTCTTCTCGCTCACGCACCCTCCTGGACAACGGACACCGGGTTCCCATTCTCCGTGATCCGAACCGCGTCTGCGTGATCTGAAGCGCACAGGTCTCGTTCAGGGTGCTCACTCCTCCACCTTCCGGGGTGGTGGCGCTCTCTGAGTGGACGGTAGGTGTTCGAGCGGGTACGATGAACTCTGAGTGGTCGGTAGTTTTTGGCAGAGGCCGCCGCTGCCGGTCTCATCAACCGCTGAGCGGTCCGAGCAGGAAGAGGTGCCCTCTATGGCGGAAGGGCAGTCTGGCACAGCCGCGACCCGGCGTCGCGGTAGCTACGTCACGGGTGCAGCAGCCCGGGAGCGAATCCTCGGTGCCGCGACGGAGGCGTTCAGCGAGCACGGATATCGCGGGGCGTCCTTGGCCGCGATCGGGCGATCGATCAACATGACCCAGCAGGGCGTGCTGTACCACTTCCCCACCAAGGTGAGCCTGCTGCTGGCGGTCCTGGCGGAACGCGACCGGCGCGGGATGCAGACGTGGCCGCAGGATCGCCCCTTGGTGGGTACCGAGGTGCTGGACGAGTGGGACAGCACTGTCGCGGAGAACGTCCAGCGGTACGGCTTGGTGCGGCTCGCGCACGTGCTGGCCGCCGAGGCGACCGAGTCCGGCCACCCGGCCCGCGACTACTACCTGCAGCACTTCGACATCGGGCGCGGCATGCTGCTGGCCGGCTTCCGGGCGGGCGTCACCTCCGGCGAGCTGCGCGAGGACCTCGACTACGAGACGATCGCGCACCAGGTTCTCGCGATGAGCGAAGGCCTCGAGAACCAGTGGCTGATCGATCCCGACAGCATCGACATCGTCGCCTGCTTCCACGATTTCACCCGCCACCTCAGAGCCCGGATCCGCAAGGAGCCGTGACGCCGAGCCGCTCCACGCCGCACGCCCGAGCGAGACCCGCACCGGCCAGCCACCACCACGAGAAGGAGAACCCCTATGTCCGCTATCGATGCTCCGTCGAACGACGCCCGGACGCTACGTCTGGTGTGGCCGCAGTGGCAGGGGGCCGGCCGTCAGAACGTCGGACTGCTGCTGCCCGAGCTCCCCGAGGAGGAGGCCCGCCACGGGTACGTGGCCGGGGCCCGCCTGCTCGACGCGATCCTCCCGGCCCACGCCGGTCCCACCGAGGTGGTCCCGGTGGACATGGCCGAGCCCGAGGAGGGTTCCACCGCCGGCATCGAGTCACGGTCGGCGATCCTTGCCTCCCTCGCGGCAGCGCAGGCGGCGATCGCACGGCACGACGTCGACCGCATCCTCACCCTGGGGGGTGAGTGCTCGGTCAGCGTCGCACCGTTCGCCGCGCTCGCCGAGAAGTACGGCGAGGACCTCGCCGTGGTCTGGATCGACGCCCATCCCGACAGCGACACCCCCGAGACCGGATACGACGGCTACCACGCGATGGCCGCGACCGCCGTCACCGGACACGGTGACCAGGAGATCCTGGACCGCCTCCCCGCCACAGTCGACCCGAGCAGGTTCGCCTACGCCGGTCTGCACGACGGCGAACCGGACGCCCTGGCGAACGTGGCCGCGTGGGGCCTGAAGAGCTTCGGTCCTGAGGACCTGCGCGAGAGCAGCGCTCCCCTGCTGGAGTGGCTGGCCACGACCGACGCCCGCAAGATCGCCATCCACCTGGACGTCGACACTGTGGACAGCGAAGAGGTCGTCCTTGGCCTCGGCAAGGTCCCGGGTGGGCTGAGCCGCGCGCAGGTGCACCGCGTCATCGGGGACCTCGGCGCGCACGCCGACGTCGTCGGCCTCACCATCGCGGAGTACATCCCCCGCCAGGTGATGGCGCTGCAGAGCATGCTGCGCGGACTGCCCCTCCTCGGTAGCTGACGGGCACCGCCGCCAGGACAAGAAGCGCCGCACCCGTGAGACTTGCACTCGCGAACATCACGCGCCATGCACCGTCACGCTTCTTCAGGGGGTGTCTGCTGGGCCGGGAGCGATCGCGTCGATTCCCGCAGATCTCGCGGCCTCGCCGAGCCGGTGGTCGTAGGTGAGGACGGCGTCAAGAATCGCGCTCACCTTCGCTTGATCACGCCCTTCCCGCACTGCCATCCGACGTAGCTCCTGTCGCAGCTCATCGAGGATCTGGTCCATCGGACGGTCCCTCTCGGACTGGTGCAGCCTGCACATCCGACAGCAGCGCGCCACGCAGGGTATCGATCCATTCGTCGAAGGCGTCAAGATGCGCATCGTGCCCCCCTGCCGACAAGTCGATACGAGCGGTCGCCGGACGGCGCCGGATCAGCTCATCCTTCTCCGCCTCGGTGAACATGCCATGCTTCGCGAAGATCGCGAGGGTCGGCACCCGCAGAGCCTCCCACTCCGCCCAGCGGGACACGTGCACAGCTTCGATCGTCCGCTGCATGACGTCGGCGTCGAAGCGGGGACGCAGGCCGTGGGGCGTCACTTCGAGATCAGCGATCCAGGCGTCCACGATCGCGTCCGCGCCGAGGTAGCTACGCGCCGTGGCCACATCCGCGAACGGCACCGGCCACGAGGCGAAGAACCGCCCGAGCCGGGCCGCATCCTGTTCGTCGTCGCTGCCAGCCGCATGCCCCTCGAGCATGACCAGCCGGTCCACGAGGTCCGGCCGGGCCGCCGCTGTGAGGAACCCGGTGTGTGCACCCATCGACTGGCCCACCAGTACGCAGCGTTCTCCTGGTATGTACTCATCGATCACCTGGACGACATCGGCTACGTACGCCTCCCGGGACAAGTCACCTGGTCGGCGGGTACTGGCTCCGTGCCCGCGCTGATCGACCAGCAGCACCCGAAAGCGATCACGCAGACGCTCTCCTGTCGGACGCATCTCCCGGGAGCTTCCGGCAAGGCCGTGCAGCAGGACCAGCGGCGGACCGCCGCCGCCGAGGTCGGTCACGGCGATCGAGGCGTCGCCCGTGTCAAGCATCGTGATCATCTCTTCATCCCTTGGCGCGCCGGTCGGGCTGCCGCGGTCGGTGGTCACAGGCCTGCCCTCAACAGCTCGTCCCAGCGGTGCGGCATCGGCGAGGAGACGACGAGCTCTGTGCCATCGGGCTTGGGGATGACCAGCTGCGTGGCGTGCAGGTAGAGCCGAGCACCTCCGAGACTCGCCACCCGGCGGTTGAAGCCGGGCTCCCCATAGCGGTCGTCCCCCGCAATGGGGTAACCCGCATCCTGCAGATGGACGCGGATCTGATGCTTCCGCCCGGTCAGCAGCCGGACGTCCAGGAGAGTGGCTCGGCTGCCCACGCGGCGCCGCACGGAGACGCGGCTCTCGGCCCGGTGGCCTGCCGGGTCGACGACGACCCGGTCCTCCTCGCGCCGCAGCGGCGCGTCCAGGACTGTCCGGTCCGAAGGCCAGCGCCCGGCCACCAGTGCCAGGTAGTGGCGCTCGATCTCCTCCTCCCGGTCACGCAGCAGACCGTGGAGATAGCGCAGCATCGAGGGGGTCTTGGCCACCGCGAGCACACCCGACGTCTCCCGGTCGAGGCGATGGCTGAGCTCCAGCTCCGGCACCTCGGGCCGCAGCTGGCGGAGCGCTTCGATCGCACCGGCAGGGACATCCGTACCCTTGTGCACCGCCATGCCGGCCGGCTTGTCGATGATCAGGACGTCCTCGTCCTCGTGCAGCACGGCACCCCGCAGCTGCTCGAGCAGCGCCGGTGGGACCGGTCGGGGTGGCGCGCCGGCAGCGAGGCGCACCCTGGGAACAACGATCTCGTCGCCCTCCTGCAAGCGGTAGCCCTGCTGTGCCCTGCGTCCGTTGACGCGCAGCTTCCCCTGCCGCAGGAGCCGGAACAACAGTCCCGCGGGGACACCTTTGAGCCGGGAGCGCAGGAACTTGTCCAACCGTCGACCGGCATGCTCGTCGTCGACGATGATCGTGCGGGCCGGAGCGGTGCGCACAGCGTCTGAAGCCGGCGAGCGGCGCACCTCAGGCTCGGCCCCGCTCCCCGTCCCAGGGGCAGATGTCGCCTCGGACACCGCTCACTCCATCCAGCGCTTGCCGACCGGCATGACGTCAGTCTTCGAAAGCGGCCTTCATGCATCGCATGGCAGCGAGCGTCTTCGGGACCCCGATGTACGGCATCAGGTGCACGAAGCACTCGGCGACCGCTTCCTTGCTCATTTCGGCGGTCTCGACCGCGGTGCGGATGTGACCGGTAAGCTGCGGTTCGGTGCCGCCCATTGCCGCCAGGGCGGCCATGTTGAGCATCTGGCGGTCGCGGAGCTCGAGGCCGTCACGCTGGTACGTGCCGCCGAACACTGCGCCGACCACCCAGTCGGACGCGCCCGGGGCATATTCGTCCAGCTGCTGCTTCCAGGCCGCGGCACTTTCCGGGGACTGGGTCTCTGCGACGAACTCGTTGCCCTTGGACATGCTCAGTTCCACGACATCCTCCTCGACAGGACGAAGACCACCCGCATCAGGCTAGCCCACGCCTCACGGGCTGAGCGGCACCGCGTTTCGGCACGAAGACCCAGCTCCGACGACACTGCGACCGAGACGCAGGTTCAGTTCCGCCATCGCTCGGGCAGTCTCGTATGCGGCGACGCCGGCCTGCCACCCGGCCCGAACCCTTCGCGGGCGTTCTCCATCAGATCTACCCGATCGATCGGTTCTATCCGGACGCAGAATTCTGTCCGCAGTACCGATAGCACGGGCCCCTGGCTGGAGAGTCTACGGAATGAAGAAGCCCACCCGCTGCGCACGGAGCTTCGCACCTGTCGCCCACCGTCCCGATATCGTGCTCAGAACTTGCCCCGGACGGCGTCGAGATCGGCCTGGGCCTCGCCTTTCTGTGCAACCAGCTCGAACGTCTTCCCGTCGGCGGGCTCGGAGGTCAGCGAGGTGAGGAGCGCCTGGGCGATCTGGACTCGCCGGCGCCGACCGAGACCACCGCGAGGCGCCTCGCGGCAGCGAACGGCGCCATCGCCATCGATCTCGGCCGGGAGTCGTTGAGGCGGTCAGGCATGAAGCTAGAACGCAGTCCGCAGGGTCGACTCACCGTTGACATTCGACCAGCACTTTGCCCCCGTGCAGGTCACCCTGGTCGCGGAGGGCGTCCGGCAGAGCGGACAGCGGCACCCGGCGCGCCGGGCGGGTGCGGAGCCCGCCCGATCGCAGGCGGTCGAAGGTCGACCGGAACAGCGCCGGCAGCTCGTAGCGGGGACGCGAGTGGACCGCGTCGCGCAGCCGAAGCATCTCCACTCGCTTGCCGTCGCGCCCATCGAAGCACTCGGCGGGCAGCGGCTCCCCCGACAGCAGCCCGTAGTGCACGAGCACGCCACCAGGAGCGAGCTGATCCATGAGCGGGTTGCCCGATGGGCCGCCGACGCAGTCGAGCACCACGTCGAGGCGGTCGCCTGACGCGGCCCGGAGCTGTACGGGCCAGGTGGCGTCGTCTGTGCTGATCACGTCGCGCCAGAGGGACGGCTCCGCCACGAAGCGGCCCGGAGTCCCCCGCACCAGGCCGATCGGCGCGATGCCCCGCTCGGACAGGAGCTCGGCGAGGTGCCCCGCGATGGTCGACGTCGCAGCCGTGATCGCTACCGCGCGGACGCCTGCGGAGCAGAACCGCTCGACCATCAGCCACGCTGTGAGCGGGTTGATGTAGCCGAAGCAGGCCACGTCATCCGGAAGATCGTCGGGCACCGGGATGCACCACGACAGCTCGGTCCGCTTGCGCTGCGCCCAGCAGCCGGCAGACCCGATCGGAAGCACCCGGCTGCCGATCTCCTCGACGGGCACGCCGGGGCCGACGCGCTCGATCACGCCGACGCCCTCGAAGCCGGGCACGAACGGGAACGAGGTGCGAGAGGCGTACGCCCCGGACACTGTCACGGCATCCGATGGGTTCACGGCGGCACTGACCATCCCCACCAGCACCTCGCATCGAGCGAGCTCACCGAACCCGGGAAGGTCCGCAACGGCGAGCACCTCCGCCAGCGGGCCCGGGCGCTCCGCAAGGACCGCTCGCGTGCTCTGCCCCACTTCTCCCGTTCAGCCTTCGTAGGTCGACGGGTGCGGTCCGACGCGGCCGTCCGGGCCGCGGTCGAGAGCGTCGATGGCAGCCATCTCCGCCTCGCTCAGCTCGAAGTCGAAGACCGCGATGTTCTCGGCCATGCGCTCCGGCCTGGAGGACTTGGGGATGGAGATGTCACCCAGCTGCATGTGCCAGCGCAGGATGACCTGTGCAGGCGTCTTTTCGAGGTCGGTGGCGATCTTGGCGACCACGGCATCGGAGAGGGGCTCGCGGTTGTGGCCCAGCGGACTGTGGGTCTGCACCGCGACGCCGAGGCGTGCGCAGGCCTCGCGCGAGGGCGCGTTCTGGAAGTACGGGTGGGACTCGAACTGGTTCACCACCGGCACCAGACCGGTCTCCTCGACGATGCGCTCCAGGTGCTCCGGCAGGAAGTTCGACACCCCGGCGCTGCGCAGCCGACCGTCCTCGACCAGGTCGGCGACGGCCCTCCAGGTGGACACGAAGTCGCCGTCATAACGGGTCGGCAGCGGCCAGTGGATCAGGAACAGGTCCACGTACTCCAGGCCGAGGTGATCGAGGGTCTGGTCGAAGGACCGGCGCACGTCGTCCGGGGCATGGTTGGGGTTGGCGAGCTTGCTGGTCACGTACAGCTCCTCGCGCGCGATTCCCGACTCCGCGATGGCCCGGCCCACGCCCCGCTCGGTGCCGTAGGACTGAGCGGAGTCGAGGTGGCGGTATCCGGCCTTCAGCGCCTCGCCGACCACTCCTGCGGTGAGCACTGCGTTGCTGTCGCTGTTCTCCCGGTCGGGCTGGACGGCGAGGGTGCCGTAGCCGATCTGCGGGATCGCGGTGCCGTCGCGGAGAGTGATCGTCGGGGTGGTCACACGGTCGTGGGCCATGCCGGTCGTGCCTCTCTGGTCAGCTGTGCTGCGGGTGTGCAGGATCGTCAGTTCTGGAGCGGTGCAGGGTCGACGCGCACCGTGGCGGCGCGTGTGCCGGCCGAGACCATGGGCGGCAGGAAGGGGCTGCCGGAATACTTCTTGGAGTATGCCTCATCGATCTGGTCGTTCAGCTCCGGTTCATCGATCGGCGTGAAGGTCACCTCGTATTCGACGCCGCCGTCGCTGAAGCGCCCGGCACCCTGCTGCAGCGCGGAGCGGTGCCAGCGCGAGGAGGTGCCACCATAAGCGCGGACGTAGACATCACCGTCGACGACGACCGACCAGGCGCACGTTGTGCGCGCCCCATCGGGTGCGGAACTCGTCGCTGCAGGTGGACAGCTCGCCGATCAGGTCGTGCAGCTCCTTGTCCCGCGGGTCCCGCCCAGCCTCGGTGCGCAGGATCGAGACGGTGATGTCCGCGGCGATCTCCCAGCCCGGGTAGAACACCTTCGCCCGCTCGTCGAGGAAGCAGAACCGGGCCAGGTTCCCCTTTCCCGGTCCGTCGAACACCTCGTCGTAGAAGGCTCGACCGAGGGCGTTGGTCGCGAGTACGTCCATCCGGCCGTTGCGCACGAACGCCGGCCCGTAGGCGACGGCGTCCAGCGCCCGAACCAGACTGTCCCTGGCAGACCACTTCTTCGACCGGCGCTTGCGCACCGGCTGCGCCGCGCCGCCCGCCGAGCGTGCCAGGTCGAACAGGTGCTCGCGCTCGGCGTCGTCCAGCTGCAATGCCCGTGCCACGGCTTCGAGCACCGCGTCGGAGACCCCGGCGGCCGTCGGAACCTGCAGTATTGAGGGCGGCGTACACGCGAAGGGTGAGGGCTCAGACGCGGTGCACGTCGCAGGGGGGAAGGGGTGCTCTCGATAAGGTGGGGCTGTCAGCCGCGGATAGCGAAACGATGCGTCTCGACGCCTCCTGACCGCGAGATCGGTGAAGCCGGTTCCGCATCCGCCCCGGCCTGCCGAAGATGCACTCACACCTTGAAGCGGAACTCCACCGAGTTCCGATACGTACAGCCATCTCCTGGACTGGCGGCACGACCTCGGTGAGTCAGACCAGCGCGAGCGTCTCCACGGACTGACCGGTGACCTCGGCGATGAGGTCGAAGTCCTTGTCAACGGCTAGGACCGTCAGCCCAGCCTTCTCCGCGGTCGCCGCGATGAGCAGATCCGGGATGGACGGAGCGCGATGCTGGCCACGGTCGGCAAGGAGCATCTGCACCTCGAAGGCGCGGTCCTCCATCGCGGGCGTGAGGTGCTCGATCGGTATGAGCGACAGCGGTGGCAGTCCGAACGCCTCGCGGCCTGCTTCACCCGACCGGGCGGAGAAGCCGAGTTCGAGCCGCGTCACCGTCGAAAGACGCATCAGCCCACGCTCGATGCGCGAGTTCCACTCGGCAATGCTCGCCGCCTGGCCCGCCTGCATGTGCACGTATGCCGACTTGTCGACCAGCCAGCTCGTCACCGCCACGCGGCATCCATCACGTCAGGATCGGCAAGGTCTCCGAAGGCCGTCGCCGAGCGGCTCCAGTCATCGGCAGTGACCGTCGCGGCGACCGGGTTCGAGGCGTCCTGCTCCAGTCGCCGACGCAGGAACTCGTTGCGCGATAGCCCTAGCGCCGCCGCCTCAGCATCGATGCGCTCGACGGCAGCCTCGCTCAGTCCACGGATCAACACGTTCGTCATCGTGATCACCTCCACACCGATGATATCGCGATATCACTCGCGGGGTTGAGCCCGACCAGCGCCACGCCGTCGCTCGCCCCGCAGTTGGTCATCCGTTGAGGCCGAGCGGATCCGAGCAAGGAGATCGCTGACGCCCGCGCCAACGGCAAGCCGGTGTCGTTCACTGATCCCGCTTGGCACAGCTCACGCCGCCTGAGGGTCACAGTGACAGGGGCGCAGTGACACGTTGAAGCGGAACTCCACCGAGTTCCGGCACGTACAGCCATCTGGCTCAGGTCACTCTCAGCCCGTCGTCCAGAGCGGATTCTCGCACCAGCCGTCGGGGACCATGAGGCAGGTTCGATTGGGCGGATCCGTCGAGCTCACGAGACTTTCAGCGGCGCGATCGACGCGATCTGTTCACCCGCAAGGTCCTCCGCACGGTCCAGCTCGTAGTGGCTCTGCAGGTTGATCCAGAACTCCGCCGAGGTGCCGAAGTACTTCGCCAGCCGCAGCGCGGTGTCCGCCGTGATGCCCCGCTTGCCGTGCACAATCTCGT
>Ga0209487_1002307_pt1 | contig 15587 bp, 16 predicted proteins | sample Poulit2012_FD_187524 | JGI IMG/M metagenome (GOLD analysis project Ga0209487, IMG submission 187524) | Agricultural soil microbial communities from Georgia to study Nitrogen management - Poultry litter 2012 (SPAdes) (version 2) | ecosystem: Environmental > Terrestrial > Soil > Agricultural land... | reverse complement strand
TTATTTGCAACAATTTGATTATAATAAAATGGAAGTTTTACAAAGCCAGCAATATGATAATTATGGCGTATATTCCTTTGTATATAAAGAAAACGATATAAAGGTATATCCAGATTCCATTACCATTAAAATTGCATTAGACAATGGTGAAGTGGTAGGTTTTAATGCGAGAAATTACTTAATTAATCATCATGATAGGAATATAAAGGAACCAAAATTGACTGTTCAAGAGGCTGAAAAATTTGTTAGTGATAATCTTGATATACAAGATCAACATCTCGCATTAATTGAAAATGAGCTAGGAGAAGAAGTGCTAACATATGCATTTTTAGGGACTTTAAACAATGAAACATTTCGAATTTTCATCAATGCTCAAGATGGTATAGAAGAAATGGTTGAAAAATTAACAGGTACAGAAACGAATTTTGAAGCGAATATTTAACATATACAATTAAAATAACTTACCAATATCCAAACAATAATTGTTAAAAACTGTTTACTTTTCACTTTAGGCGGATGGTACTTGTAGGAATGGCTTTAGCTTCAACATTTGCTTTGCTTGTTGTCAGCTTTTAATACGCTAGCTATTTCCGCAGGTTTCACCGCCTTTTGTTCCAATCAACGTTTTATTTCTATAGTAACATATCAAAATACAACTGTATTTTTCATCATTCGAATACTCAATTTTTTATCATTGATTGAGAGCAATTTATTTTGAATGAACAAGCATTGGAAAAGTAAAAAAATAAATTTGTTTTTTAAAAAAAGACCATTTAGGAAGTTAAGCAGGTGCGTAAAACTCTTGATTTTTATAAGGGAAACGCACATTTTTAAAATCTTCTCCTTTTTAACCACCAAAATGAAAAATAGTTATATAATTATGTAAGAGCAAATGTATGTTACTAACGCAAAAAGCTGCTATATTTTTTAGGAATTTCTAGTGGGAAAATTAAAATATAATGCTACTAGTCAGGAATCTACCTTATCATTCATAATTTTGTATTATAAACCGCTTTTTAAATTACAAAACCAAGTATATTAATTACGAAGTTTTCGAAAATCCTTCGCAATACTTGCGTTATTTGTGATATGATTTATATTAATTAATGTTTTCATCTTAGTAATTGCTTTTTCTAAATAGCCAATTATATTTTGGCAGGGGGTAATAAGTTTATAATGGAAAATAATATCACTAGAGTCGCAATAGATGGTCCAGCAGCCGCTGGAAAAAGTACTGTAGCAAAAATGGTTGCAGATCAACTTGCTTTTGTATATGTAGACACTGGAGCAATGTACCGGGCATTAACATTAAAGGTTATTAATGAAAAAATTCAAATTGAAAATGAAAGAGCAGTAATAGACTTACTCCAACAAACTTCCATTGATTTAATTCAAAATAAATCTGGCCAAACTGTTTTGCTTGATGGGGTAGATGTGACAGAAGAAATTCGGTCACAATCAGTCAATCTTTTAGTATCAAAAATTGCACAAATTAACGGAGTAAGAAAAGAAATGGTACATAGACAAAAGCTATTAGCTGAAAATAAAAGTATCGTAATGGATGGACGAGATATTGGTACACACGTCATACCTGGAGCGGAAGTTAAAATATTTTTAATCGCTTCAGCAGAGGAAAGGGCTAAGAGAAGACATAGAGAAAATATTGAAAAAGGGATTCCTTCGGATTATGAGCAAATTGTAAAAGAAATTAAAGATAGAGACGAACTTGACTATAACCGAAAAATTTCTCCGTTAGTAAAAGCAGAAGGGGCAGTCGAAATAGACACAACTTCCCTTACTATAAATGAGGTAGTAAAAGAAATTCTAATGGAAGTTAATAAAATAAACAGTAAATAAGATGATTTTATGAAACATTTACTTGACAAACATCTGTAATTATAAGAAGTTATAATCAAGATAGTTTTCATGTTATACTATAAACATAGAAATAAATTGGCTATGATTGAATAATGTTTAAATTAGCGTTTAGGAGAGGGTACATATGGATGAAACAAATGAAATATATGTCGGGAATACGGTAACAGGTAAAGTTGTTAAAGTTGATGAGGAACAAGTTTTTGTCGACATAGGATATAAAACAGAAGGTATAATACCTAAAAATGAATTATCAAATTTACATGTAGATGATCCTAGCGAAGTTATACAAGAAGGAGAAGAAGTAACTTTACTCATTAAAAGTGTAGATGATGAGGAAGTTATCCTTTCAAAAAAAATATTAGATGCAGAAAGAGCATGGGAAGACTTACAGAAAAAATACGAATCACAAGAAGTTTTTGAAACAAAAGTAAAGGAAATTGTAAAAGGTGGACTTGTTGTTGATGTTGGTCTTCGCGGTTTCATACCTGCGTCTCTTGTAGAAACGTATTTTGTTGAAGATTTTTCTGATTATAAAAACAAAACTTTACGTGTAATAGTAGCAGATATTGATAAAGAACAAAATAGAATTATTTTATCTCATCGGGCAGTTGTAGAAGAGGAGCAAGAAAAGGAAAGAGCTGCTAAATTACAATCCCTTGAGACGGGAGAAGTAATCGAAGGAACAGTACAACGTATTACAGGTTTTGGTGCTTTTGTTGATATCGGTGGAATTGATGGATTAGTACATATATCAGAATTATCGCATTCACGTGTAGATAAAGTATCTGATGTTTTAGAGGAAGGACAAGTTATTAATGTTGAAGTTCTATCCGTCGATTTAGATAATGAGCGCATTTCATTATCATATAAGAATACAATTCCAGGACCGTGGACAGGAATTGAAAAACGAATAAAACAAGGAGACCGTGTGCAAGGTGTCGTAAAACGCCTAGTAGGGTTTGGAGCATTTGTTGAGATTGAAGAAGGTGTAGAAGGACTTGTTCATATTTCACAAATCGCTAACCGTCATATCGGAACACCACAGGAAGTATTAGAAGTAGGCCAAACAATCACCGCAAAAGTGTTAAGTGTAAATGAAGAGGAAAAACGTATCTCTTTAAGTATAAAGGAAATTGAGTTAGAAGAAGAACAAGGAGATATAAAACAATATGAAAAAGAAGAAGAATCATTAGGGTTTCAACTCGGTGATATGATTGGTGATAAGTTAGATAAGTATAAAAATGATTAACGGTAAAAAGCTTTTCCGGTAAGGAAGAGCTTTTTTAGTTTAAAGTAACTAGAATTTATACATAATGGTATGATAGGATGTGATTCATTATGTATGAACTCTTTTTAACATATTGGTTCAGTTGGATTTTATATATTGTTATCGTATTTTTTATGAAAAAAAGTAAATTCCGATCGTTACTCGTCATCTGGCTATTGCTAGTTTTGGTAACATTCCCGATGTATATCACGATTGATACTTTACAAATTTCAATTTGTTTAGTTCTATTATTAACAGGTGCTATTATTTTTTATGTTCAAGAAAAAGTAACCGTTTATCGTTTAATAGTAACATTTACAATTTCTATTGGGTATACTGGAATACTTATTTGGGAAAATATAACCCCAGTTTGGTTTTTTATGCCGCCTTTTTTTATGATTGCCATTTTGCTCGTATGTATAAACATTGTCATGATGAAGCAAATGTATGAACAAATTGCTGCAGTACTTGTAGGGGTGTTATTTGGACATATCCTTTATGACTTATTATTAATCGGCTATTCATTACAATATAAAATCGGAAATAATGCTTATTTAGTCATCTGTCTTACGATTTTAATGTTAATGTTCATACATATGGTAAAAAACTTTTATCAAAAATGTATATATTTTTTACATGAGCGAATTTCATAATCCGTTTGATGATTTAACGGTTCAATAACGAACAATTGCTTATGATAAGTTATTATGTAATTTTTTTATAATTTTATGATGACATGAAAAAATAGTCATTTACAAATTGTGAAACAATTGATCCTTTGTTAAAATAAGAGTTGGCATTAAATTGAAGTATTACGTAGAACATCCGTGACTATATCCATGGAAGGTTCAAGAAATAGTAGGAAGGGTGTCCTTTCATGACAAAAGCTACAGTAGCAATTGTAGGTCGACCTAATGTAGGTAAATCAACTATATTTAATCGTCTGCTCGGGGAAAGGGTATCTATAGTAGAAGATACACCTGGTGTAACGAGAGATCGAATTTATGGAGAAGCAGAATGGTTATCTACTCGATTTAATATTATTGATACGGGTGGAATTGAAATAAGTGATGAGCCTTTATTATATAAAATTCGTCATCAAGCCGAAATTGCCATTGATGAAGCGGACGTAATTATCTTTTTAGTAAATGGTAGAGATGGTGTTACTGCTGCTGATGAAGAAGTAGCAAAAATATTATATAAATCAAAAAAACCAGTTGTATTAGCGATAAACAAAATTGATAATCCAGAAATGAGAGAAACTATTTATGAGTTTTATGCGCTTGGATTTGGTGAACCATACCCTATTTCTGGTACACATGGTTTAGGAATTGGTGACTTATTAGATGAGGTTATTGAACATTTTCCAAAAAGTTTAGAAGAAGAAAAAGATGAGGGAATCATTTACTTTAGTGTTATAGGTCGCCCAAACGTCGGAAAATCCTCTCTTGTCAACGCTATTTTAAATGAAGAACGAGTAATTGTTAGTTCAATTGAAGGAACAACAAGAGATGCTGTGGATACATATTTTCAAAAAGATGACCAAGAATTTACTATTATTGATACGGCTGGTATTAGAAAAAAAGGTAAAGTATATGAGTCAACGGAAAAATATAGCGTTTTACGTGCTTTAAAGGCAATTGATCGTTCAGATGTCGTTCTAACTCTTATAGATGCTGAAACAGGTATTAGGGAACAAGATAAAACGATTGCTGGGTATGCACATGATGCAGGTAGAGGAATAATTATCGTAGTTAATAAATGGGATACGGTGCTTCCTTCGGAAACTTCGATGAAGGAATTTGAAAATAATATTAGGAATCAGTTTCAGTTTCTCGATTATGCACCGATTGTGTTTTTATCTGCAAAAACGAAAAAAAGATTACAACGTTTAATACCTGTAGTTAAGCTAGTAAGTGAAAATCATGCAAAACGAGTTCCAACAAATATATTAAATGATATTATTGTGGATGCACTTGCAATAAGTCCTCCGCCTACTATAAAAGGTAAACGTTTAAAAATATTATACACAACACAAGTATCTGTAAAACCACCAACATTTGTCGTGTTTGTAAATGAACCAGAATTAATGCATTTTTCATTTAAACGATTTTTAGAAAATAGAATTAGGGAAGCATTTGGATTTATCGGTACACCAATCCACATTATTGCACGAAAAAGAAATTGAGGAGGATTACGAATGTTAACTGTTGCGGTATTAGGCGCGGGTAGTTGGGGAACTGCCCTAAGTATTGTTCTTGCTGATAATGGACATGATGTTAAATTATGGACTCATCGAAAAGAACAAGCTGATATAATAAATGAAAAAAGAATAAATAGCCAATATTTGAATGTCGCACTACCCGATAATATTGAAGCTTACAGTGAAATAAAACCGGCATTAAAAGGTGTAGATGCTATTTTAATCGTTGTCCCTTCTAGTGCCATTCGAGAAGTATGTAGTCAAATTAAAGACCTTGTCCCTTTAAATATTCCAGTAATTCATGCAACGAAAGGAATTGAACCTGAAACATTAAAAAGAATTTCACAAATGATTTTGGAGGAAATGCCTAGTTTATCTCCAAGTGAACTTGTTGTTTTATCAGGGCCAAGTCATGCGGAGGAAGTAGGAAAACGTCATCCAACTACAGTTACAGTAGCTTCGGAAAGTAAAGAGAGTGCAAAATTTATACAAAAATTATTTGCAAATGAATTTTTTAGAGTATATACGAGTGACGATGTAGTTGGGATTGAATTAGGTGGAGCTTTGAAGAACATTATTGCATTAGGTGCTGGATTGTCCGATGGACTAGGATATGGTGATAATGCCAAAGCAGCACTTATTACAAGAGGATTAGCCGAAATTACACGGCTAGGGACATCTTTAGGTGCTAACCCTTTATCATTTTTAGGTTTATCTGGAGTAGGCGATTTAATCGTTACTTGTACTAGTGTCCATAGTAGAAATTGGAGAGCAGGAAACCTATTAGGAAAAGGAAAGAACTTACCAGATATACTGGAAGAAATGGGTATGGTTGTTGAAGGAGTTAGGACAACGAAAGCTGCATATCAGTTAGCACATCAGCAAAAAATTGATATGCCTATTACATTTGGCTTATATAAAATTTTATTTAATCATAAAGATCCCCGTCTTGTTGTAGAGCAATTAATGAATCGTACAATGAGAGAGGAAATGGATGATTTTAGTGCATTAAATAATACATAGATATAACGAAATCTTCTTCCTTGCATATACTAGTTTAACTGTTGGCAAGGAGGGAGAATTTTGGATAACGAAGCAAAAGATATTTTTAATCAAATTGAGCGAAACACAAATATTTCTATGGATGAAATTTACAATATTGCACATTCCATACAGTATAAAGATTTGTCTGATGAAGCAACAGTGAGGGATTTAGTGCAACAATTATCAAGACTCGCTAATCGCCCAATTTCACAGCAAAAAGAAGATGAAATCGTCCATTCTATCATTAATAATCGAATACCATCATCTATCGAGTCATTACAAAGATTATTTGACTAAAATCGGCGAAAGATGGGCTGGAGAAGATGCCCTTTACTTCTTCATTGCATACTATAAAACGCAACAGTAATCCTAAACAGAGATGTAATGGGATATTGTTTAGTCACCCGGGATGATTTTACTGTTCATTCCGGGTTTTTTATTGTAAATAATATTAACTTTTATTCGTGGTAAATTTTTTTTCGATTATAAAAACGTCTAATTTAAGTGTTCACGACTAATACTTCTACTCGTATGAGACGTCCTCATGGAGACAGTGTCAGAAGGAGTGATTTATTTTACTGCAATGGGCATTTGTTTCATTGGTTATACTTCTGATTTGTTTATGGACGTTAACATTATATAGGACAAGCAAATTTATTTTTAATCCTTTATGACAATTTTATGAAACTTCAACTATAAAAATAGAATGTGATATAATAATTTTACCTGTAGAGAAGACTGAAATTATCCTAAGTGACATAATAGTTTTTGGGGGAGTATGTTAAAGGATCGGTAAATAACAAAATAACTTTTGCTTGCGCTTAGCTATGGTATTTAAAATTTCAGGAAAAAATTAAGATTTAAATTTTTATTCTTTTAAGAGCAGGAGTGAAATGATGAGTGCAGCAGAAATAAAGGAAATTATTTCTTTTGTTGGAATTGGATTACTTATATTGGCAATCATTTTAATTCAATTAAGTAGACGAAAATTAACAGGAGTTTTCAGCGTTATTGTTTCTATCCTGGCATATATATGTCTTATTTTTGGAGGGCTTATCGTTGTATTTATCGTTATTAGTGGGCCAACCGTTTAAAGAGGTGCTATATTAATGAAAAGTGGACAAAAACTTATTCTAGTATTAATATTAATGCTTATTATATTAACTGGTTGCCTTTATCCCAAAAGTGAACTTGCAAAAAATCAAATACCAAATGAACAACAACTTGAAATGATTCAACAAGCAGTGAAACAATATAAAGAAGATACAGGTGGCTTAGTCCCAATTAAAACAAAAGAAAGTGATGCAGAAATATATGAAAAGTATTTAATTGATTTTACGGAGTTAAAAGAAGCGCAATTAATATCTGAAATTCCAGGTACTGCATATGAAAATGGTGGGGTATATCAATATGTTATTTTGACTCCAGATGACGATCCACAAGTTAAATTAATTGATCTAAGGACGACAGAGAAGCTGAGAGAAATAAATGTTAAACTTGATATTTATCGTTCTAAAAATATGTATCCTCCATTTGGTCCACAAATAGAAAAGGGAGTTTATCAAATTAATTATGAAAAACTAGGTTTTAAATCAGAACCAGTTGTTGTTAGTCCATTTACAAAAAACAATTTACCTTTTGTAATGGATGAAACAGGTGAGGTATTTATTGATTATCGAATGGATTTAAGGGAGGCTTTAGAAGAATATCCGCATGATTTTAAAGAAAACGAGGATATAAGAAGCATTTTAACAGATAATTTTCCTTTTGTTCCTGCCTATTCTTTACCTTATACTATTAAAAATGATGAACCAACATTTCTTTTAAATAATAAATAAGTATATTATTCCTCTTGTAGCATATGTTGTTACAAGAGGTTTTTAATATGCATTTAGAGCATTATATTTTTATGTCATATTTTAATAGGACAACGTCATAGACTTATATTAGGATAATGCTTGGAAATGTATCTGTTTGTATTTGGAAGAGGAGGGAACTATTTGGATAGGATTGATATTTTTAAAGATATTTCCAAACGGACGAATGGTGATGTTTATTTAGGGATTGTAGGAGCGGTTAGAACGGGTAAATCAACTTTTATTAAACGGTTTATGGAACTTGTTGTGTTACCTAATATAAAAGACGAAAACGACCGTTTAAGAGCTCATGATGAGTTACCACAAAGTGCAGCCGGTCGAACAATAATGACAACAGAACCAAAATTTGTCCCCAATCAGGCGGTTTCTATTAATATCGAGGATGGGCTTGATGTGAATGTGAGACTTGTCGATTGCGTTGGATATGCAGTAGAAGGAGCAAAAGGATTTGAGGATGAACATGGGCCACGAATGATTCATACCCCATGGTATGAGGATTCAATCCCATTTCATGATGCAGCAGAAATTGGAACAAGAAAGGTAATTCAAGAGCATTCTACGATAGGGATTGTAGTTACGACCGATGGTACAATAGGGGAAATCGATCGCTCAAGTTATGTAGAGGCAGAAACAAAAGTAATTAATGAATTAAAAGAAGTTGGTAAGCCGTTTATTTTAATCGTAAATTCAATACGACCAACAGACCAAGAAACAGAGATGTTAAGGCAGCAATTAAAGGAAGAACATGATGTTCCTGTACTTTGTATGAGTATCGAATCAATGAATGAGCATGACGTATACAATGCGCTTCGCGAAGCATTATACGAGTTCCCTGTCTTAGAAGTAAATGTAAATCTTCCAAGTTGGGTAATGGTGTTACATGAAGATCATTGGTTAAGACAAAATTATGAAGAAGCAATTCGTGGGACTGTAAAAAATATCAAACGGTTAAGAGATGTTAATACGATTATCGGTCACTTCTCAGAATTTGATTTTATTGAATCAGCAAACATTTCTGGGATGGAGATGGGAGAAGGAATTGCCGAAATTGATCTCCATGCACCACATGATTTGTATGATATGGTCCTAAAAGAAATTGTTGGTGAGGAAATTAAAGGAAGGGATCATTTACTTGCTTTAATGCAAGATTTTACACATGCGAAAAGAGAATACGATCAGATTTCTGGTGCTTTACAAATGGTAAAACAAACGGGATATGGAATTGCAGCCCCATCTATTACAGATATGGAACTAGATGAACCAGAAATTATTCGGCAAGGCTCCCGTTTTGGTGTACGACTAAAAGCAGTAGCACCATCAATTCATATGATTAGGGTCGAAGTTGAATCAGAATTTTCACCAATCATAGGTACGGAACGGCAAAGTGAAGAGCTCGTAAATTATTTAATGAAAGATTTTGAGGAGGACCCATTATCGATATGGAATTCTGATATTTTTGGAAGATCGCTCCACTCGATTGTACGAGAGGGCATCCAAGCAAAAATTTCATTAATGCCTGAAAATGCTCGATATAAATTAAAAGAAACATTAGAAAGAATTATTAATGAGGGGTCGGGCGGCTTAATAGCAATTATTTTATAACAGCTTTCGGGCTGTTTTTGTTTTTAAAAAATCACATGAATAGATGAATGGTAAAACCAAAAATAAACCACAATTTGATTAACTAAATATATAAGTTTTTTGGATTCGTATTATTTGCATATATTTGGACAATAAATCCTCTACTACACGAAAGTGCACCTACTGTAAACAGGTCTTGAGTCTCTAAATTCACTAGTTTTTTGAGGGGGTCAAGACTCATGCTATTTTCTCAAGAATTGCCTCTTTTGTTCTAATCAACGTTATTTTTGTACTAAGGATGAAACTATAACAGTTTATCTAATTTTTCTGTTAATGGTTTTATTTTAGCAATCTTTTATATTAAAATGGTTTAAAAAAATCGTTTTTCACACAATTTTTCATTAAAAAGTAGCATGTATTTTTAAAAATATATGCTACTTTTTATTTTATTTATATTAATATTTGCATTTATAATCTAGCATATGAAAAGTATGATAATTACAATAGTATAGGCCGATTTTACTAAGAAACTGGTGGAAATAACATAAAAACAAAAAAAATCAGAGAAATTACATAAATAATGTTGAATTTTATGATAAACTCAGTTAGTATAAGCGATATCATCAATATATTTACTATCTGATGTATAAAAGTATTTATATTGGTGAACAAATGGAAATAGCATTATAATTTGTTATTAGCAAATTATATTTTTGGGAGGAGGTGAATGTCATGAATAAAACAGATCTAGTAAATGCAGTAGCAGAGAAAAGTGAACTTTCAAAAAAGGATGCTGCTAAAGCAGTTGATGCAGTGTTTGAGTCTGTCATGGATTCACTTAAAAAAGGTGAAAAAGTTCAAATTATTGGGTTCGGTAACTTTGAGGTGCGTGATCGTTCTGCTAGAAAAGGTCGTAACCCACAAACTGGAGAAGAAATTCAAATTCCTGCAAGTAAAGTTCCAGCGTTTAAAGCTGGTAAAGCTCTAAAAGATGCGGTGAAAGAAGCATAAAAAATTTTGAATCTTAGTAGGAAATAAAGGATAGAGAGTTTAAACTGGGGATTTACCCATTTTGTTCAGGTGGACATGATATAGGATGAACAATGTTTATATATACATATAAACTACTTTTCGCCTATGATTTCCAAATAACATGATTCGAAATAGTTTCATATAGAGCTTATAGGCTTATCCATATAATTATAAGGATAAGCCTTTTTAATGTCTGCCTTAATTGCCATAAAATTAAATACGTCTACTTTAAAATGATTGACATTATTGTTATAATAAGTGATAGTAGTAAAGTAAAGTTTTATGAAATTGATATAATTTTTTTGCAGAAAAGAAAGTGTAAAAACCTTTCTTACTGTAAGAGTGTAACTGAAGATTTTGCCATTGAAGTTTACTAATAAGAAATGTTATTGTTTTCTAGCCAATAGATATGTATTCTTTAATGTTATGCAAAGTTTTCTAATGTTTGCGATGTTACGAGGAAAGGGCATAGGTGGTTTTAATGCACAATTTAAAATTGGAATTGAATCAACTAAAAGGTGTATTAGAAGCTAAAATTAGGCAACCGTATGTAGAGCAAATAATCCAAAAGCCCTTTATTGATGAAGATAAATTAGTTATAGCAAATTTTTTATTTAAAAATCAATCCATTTCAATAGCTAAGAGAGAACGATACATTATAACGATGATGTTAATTCAAATTGCTTTGGATACACATGAATTAATTCCAGGCAAGTATGACAAAGCAATTAGCAATGAAGAAAAACAATTATCCGTATTAGTAGGAGATTATTATAGTGGTCTTTATTATTTTTTACTTTCCGAAATAGATGATATTGAAATGATACAATTGATTGCCTCTTCAATAAAGGAAATAAATGAACAGAAAATGAAATTGTATTATGGAAATATTTATTCTTTGGAAGAACTGTTACATGCTTTTGAAATTATTGATACGGAACACTTCATTAAGGTAGCAGATTATATTGATGAACAAGTAATTATTCCAATAATTAAAAAGTTTTTCATGTATAATCGTTTGAAACGAGAGAAACTCCGAATGATTAATCAGGAATTTTCTAATTTTGATTATGTAAGAGATAAATTAATGATAGGTGATAAAGCATTTATACTTTCTACAGTAGATAAAAAAATGGATACTTATATACAGGAAATTGATGAACATTTAGTTCATATACCATATGAATTTACTTCTTTAAAAATTTATATTCGTAAAAAATTAGGAATAACTTACAAAACATTTATAGCGGAAGAGGGTTAATTCATGACTGAACAATCAAAGGAAGAGCGTGTTCATCATGTGTTTGAAAAAATTTATGACCATTATGATTCCATGAATTCGATTATTTCATTTAAACGTCATATTGCATGGCGTAAAGATGTTATGAAGCGGATGAAAGTGGAAAAAAACAGCCATGCTTTAGATGTCTGTACAGGTACAGGTGATTGGGCGATTTCATTAGCGCATGAAGTTGGTAAAGATGGGCAAGTAATTGGAATTGATTTTAGTGAAAATATGTTAAAGGTTGCAAAAGATAAACAGAATGATTTGAATCTTAATCAATTACAGTTTATCCATGGAAATGCAATGGAACTTCCTTTTCCTGACAACACCTTTGATTATGTAACAATTGGGTTTGGACTTAGAAATGTCCCCGATTATAAAAAAGTGATCAGTGAAATGTATCGGGTTGTTAAACCAGGTGGCAAAGTAGTTTGTCTAGAAACATCCCAACCTACAATGATAGGGTTTAGGCAAATATACTTTTTTTATTTTCGATATATTATGCCTTTATTTGGTAAGATGTTTGCCAAAAGTTACAATGAGTATGCATGGCTTCATGAGTCGGCAAAAAATTTCCCCGATCGCCAGCAATTAAAGAAGATGTTTTTAGAAGCGGGATTTTTTGAGGTAGATATTAAGAGTTATACTGGTGGGGTTGCAGCAATGCACATGGCCTTTAAGTAGATTTGATAGTAAAAAAGGTGAAAATATATGCAAATAGCTAATATGTACAGTTTTTTAAAACACGATTTAGAAGATATAGAAAATAGATTGACAGAAGTAGTTGCAGCAGATCATCGAATATTACATGAGGCATCTTTGCAACTGTTACGTGCAGGCGGTAAAAGAATCCGTCCTGTTTTTGTTTTGTTAGCAGCCCAATTCGGAAATTACCGGGATAATATAGAGCAAGTAAAATCTATCGCAGTTGCCTTAGAACTTATTCATATGGCTTCGTTGGTTCATGATGATGTAGTTGATAATGCGGAAATTCGTAGAGGTAAACCTACTGTAAAACATTTGTACGGAAACAAAGTAGCTACTTATACTGGAGATTATATGCTTGCTACTGCACTAGAAATGATCACAACAGTTCCTATCCCAAGTATTCATCGTACGCTTTCTAAGTCATTAGTTAAAGTGGTTGAAGGTGAAATTATTCAAATAGAGGATAAGTATAATATTAATCAACATTTAAAACATTATTTGCGTAGAATAAAACGAAAAACTGCACTGTTAATTGCAACAAGCTGTAAATTAGGCGCTATTTCCTCTAGAACAACAAAAAAACAAGCATGTGCCCTATTTAGATATGGATACAATGTAGGCATGTCTTTTCAAATCATTGATGACATTTTAGACTTTACATCAACACCAGAAGAATTAGGAAAACCAACAGGACATGACTTGCAACAAGGAAATATTACTTTACCAGTTCTATATGCAATGAAAGATACAAAATTTAAAAATCAGTTGATGGAAACTTTCCAACATCCATCAACAATTACAGCTGACCAAATAGAAACTTTGCTATCACTTTTGCTTAAAACAAATGCAATCGAACAATCATATCATGTCAGTAGCATGTATTTACAAAAAGCGTTACAATCTTTAAAAGATTTCGAAAATAAAAAGGCAAAAAACAGTTTAATAACGATTGCTCATTTATTAGGTAAAAGACGGACTTAAATCTTGCTTTAATTGTATTATTTTGTATAATTTGATAAAATTTCAAAGACACATAAACATTACAGTACTAAAGAGGAGAATTAAAGTTATGGAAAAAACTTTTATTATGGTAAAACCTGATGGTGTACAAAGAGGATTAATTGGAGAAGTTGTTAAACGTTTTGAGAAGAAAGGATTTACATTAGTCGGTGCTAAATTAATGCAAATTTCAAACAGTTTAGCAGAAGAGCATTACGGTGAACATAAAGAGCGTCCTTTTTTTGGTGAATTAGTTGAATTTATCACTTCTGGCCCAGTATTTGCCATGGTTTGGGAAGGTGAAAATGTTATTAGTGTTGCAAGAAATATGATTGGTGCAACAAATCCAGCAGAGGCAAATCCAGGTTCTATTCGAGGTGATTTTGCTGTAACGGTTGGTAAAAACATTATTCACGGTTCTGATTCACCGGAAAGTGCAGAAAGAGAGATAAATTTATTTTTTACAAATGAAGAACAAGTAAATTATGAAAAACAAGCAAATGCTTGGATTTACTAATTACTAATATATTAATTGAAATGGTGTTAGCCTCTGTTTTTATACGGGGGCTTTCTATATATTCATGAGAGAGGCTAAAAAACATTGTGGGGATATACGGAGTTTATACAGAAAATTAATGATACATATGACATTGACTTAAGTTTATATAAAGAAGCTCAAATGAAAAGACGTATCACATCTTTACGCAACAAAAATGGCTATGATAACTTTTATTTTTATTATAAAGCATTAACAGAAGATCGTAACTTATTAAGTGAATTTTTTGATCGAATTACAATTAATGTGTCAGAATTTTATAGAAACCCTTTACGGTGGAACGTTTTACATGAAAAAGTTTTCCCAATATTAATTAAAGAAAAAAAGGAAATTTCGATATGGAGTGCGGCTTGTTCCACTGGTGAAGAACCTTACAGTATAGCAATCATGCTTCGGGAACATTTCCCAGAGGTAAAAGCTACTATTTTAGCTACTGATATTGATGAAACCATTTTAAATAAGGCAAAGCAAGGAATATATGACTCAAAAGCGTTAAAAGATTTACCTGTACATAAAAAGTCAAAATATTTTGTCTACCAGGATGATCAATATCATATTGTTGAAGATTTAAAGAAAAATATAACATTTAAAAAACATGATTTATTAAAAGATGCTTATCCATCCCGCATGGATTTAATTGTCTGCCGTAACGTATTAATTTATTTTACTGAGGAAGCGAAAGAAATTGTCTATGAGCGACTTAGTGATGCATTGAATGAACAAGGAGTTTTATTTATTGGAAGCACGGAGCAAATTTTCAATCCTTCCCAGTATCAACTAAGCTCTTTGGATACTTTTTTTTATCAAAGAAATAATATTGCTCCCGTTAGTAATAAATAGATAAATCTATTAATTAAGAAAAAATGAAATGAGGTATGAAGATGCGTTATTTAACATCTGGTGAATCACATGGAAAACAATTGACGACCATAATTGAAGGTGTCCCAGCTAGAATGCCGTTATTAAAAGAAGATATTGATGAATCCCTTTTACGACGACAAAAAGGACATGGTCGTGGTAGAAGAATGCAAATTGAAAAAGATTTAGTAGAAATCAAAAGTGGTGTTAGACACGGTTATACCCTTGGTTCACCTATTTCTTTAGTTGTAACAAACGATGATTTTAAAGCATGGGTTAATATTATGGGAGAAGAACCG
>Ga0209487_1002306_pt1 | contig 15587 bp, 16 predicted proteins | sample Poulit2012_FD_187524 | JGI IMG/M metagenome (GOLD analysis project Ga0209487, IMG submission 187524) | Agricultural soil microbial communities from Georgia to study Nitrogen management - Poultry litter 2012 (SPAdes) (version 2) | ecosystem: Environmental > Terrestrial > Soil > Agricultural land... | reverse complement strand
GTGAACAGTCATGACGTGCCTCTGGACTACCTGATCACTGAACAGGGGATTCGTTAACCCTCCTTGTCGTTTGTTAACTCCTGCCTCTTACCCCTGAAACTCTTGCGACTATTACCGTTGTCCCAAAGAGATTTTATCGTTATCCCGCAGTGAGTCGGTTTTTGAAGCGTCGGTTTTTGAAGCGTCGGGCCGGGGTAACTGTGATTTTCATGCGAAGCATTCAACGTTTAACTGAAGAACAGGTTTACAGTGCTGATTACATTTGAAGGAATTGACGGCTGCGGCAAGACGACGCAGATCGAACGTCTCGTGGAGTGGCTTGAAACCAGAGGGGAGCATGCGATTGTCCTCCGGGAGCCCGGTGGGACAGAGCTGTCCGAGAAGATCCGGTCACTTCTGCTTGACAGCGATCTGGAGATGCACCCGGTGACTGAACTGCTGCTCTTTTCCGCTGCCCGTTCACAGCTTATCTCTGAGAAAGTCATTCCACACCTCGACCAGGGGAGGGTCGTCATTCTGGATCGATTCTACGATTCGACCTCCGCCTATCAGGGGTATGGACGCCGTTCGGCCGATCCGGAACAGATCGCCATGCTGAACAGGCTGGCGGCCCATCAGCTGGAGCCGGATCTGACGCTCTACCTCAAGATCTCGCCGGAACTGGCGGCAGAGCGGACGGCCAGTCAGCGAAAGGATCGCATGGAGCGTGCCGGTGATGCTTTTTTTCAGAGAGTGGCAGAGGGGTTTGACAAGCTGGCTGCAAACTCGGAACGGATACAGACTATTGACGCGTCTCAAGACGTGCAAGCCGTTCACCGCCAGGTTACTGCGGTGGTCACTACTTTTTTTTCAGAGAGGTAAACAGGCTCTGAGTGAATGGAAAGCTATGAATTATGGATAATATCCGTCTGCTTCGTTGATGTTGGAGCAAATAATGCTTAAATTTATAGCATTGTGGGTGAATCCTACCATGTTCCACACGACATTACATAGAACCTTTCATTCTCGACGTACAATCTATTACTATGGCGCACGAAAGAATCGAAGTAGACTTGCCTTTAGCCAAAGTTTACGAATTACTCAGCAATCCAGTTCACTTCCCCAAATTTCTGGAACGCATCGAGAAAGTGGAGAAGATTAACTCCCAGACGTTTGAATACAGAACGGAGATCGGCGACGAAGAGTTTCAATGGACGACAAATTTAATTGACAATCTACGAAATACCCGGTTTGCCTGGATTACCATTAACGGTAACCTGAACCAGACTGGAACAATCCGGTTCACACCGCTTGATAACGGAGAGAGAACCCGCGTAGATTTTTCCCTCGACTACAGAACCTTCTACGGACAGCCCGATGAGAGCCTTGCCAAGTTTATCGAGACCCTGCCTGCCCAGCTCAAGAAGGATCTGAGTACGTTTAAAGAGCTTGCTGAAAGTGATACGTTCAAAGAGGCTGGCAATGAAGATGAAAAGGCGGAACAGAGTGGTGTAACAGCCTGATGCACCTTGTAGGATACCACAGATGCGCATCAACACATGGTGCGCATTTTTTGTGTCCGGTCGGTGCAACGTATCTTCATATAAACGCTCCAGTCGATGCAGACTTTCAGGGATTTTATCTCATCTGAAGCTTCAGAAAAACCCCATTACCTCGTGATCGGACATCCGATCGGTCACACACTCTCACCACTCATGCATCGCGCTGCCCTGCGTTTTCACCAACTGAAAGGGGACTATTTCGCGATCGATATCCAGCCTCAGGAGCTTGCAGATTTCATCTCCTGGACCGGAAAACCTTCGTTCCGGGGGGCAAATATCACCATTCCCTATAAAAGAGAGCTACTGTCAATGGTCGACCGGCTCGATGAGTCGGCCAGAGCAGTCGGAGCTCTGAACACTCTTGTCAGAGATCGGGACAGGATTACAGGATACAATACGGACGTTGACGGATTTCGCTACCCGCTTGAGGATTACAGAGACCGCCTGAAAGGTGAATCGGTGATCGTCTTTGGCACCGGTGGAGCCAGTCTTGCTGTCGAGAAAGCTCTCGAACAGCTTCAGGTAGAGCAGATCGTCAAGGTGTCCCGCCATCCGGAGAGGTTGCAGGAAGATGATTACCTGTTGTGTAACTACCACAACTGGCAGGAGTATGCTGAAGAGTCTGTCATGCTGGTCAATACAACACCTCTCGGAATGGCCCCCGAACTGTCTGGTTCACCCGTGAAAGATCATGAGATACCGCTGCTGGAGGGTAAAATCTGCTATGATCTGATCTACAATCCGGCAAAAACCCGATTTCTGGCCCAGGCTGAAGAGGCGGGGGCACTCACCATCGGTGGCCTGGAGATGTTCATAGGCCAGGGTAACCGGGCATTTGAGCTCTGGACCGGGCACTCGTTTCCCATAGATATCATCTCAACGTTGTTGAAGGAGCGCCTGAATCCGAAAATTGTCTGAATAATGGATCTGCAGAGAGTGTCCCTGCCTGAACGGAATGACGCCGTAAAGGGGTGGTTCACCACCCGGTCGGCAGACAGTGTCAATCGCGATGGCTCCATTCCGGGCCTGAATTGTGGCTACAACACATCTGCACCGCGCGATGAGGTAGATCAGAACCGTCAGCAACTTTTGGAGACGCTGGGATGGGAGCCTGAACAGGTCGCTTTTGCAGATCAGGTCCATGGACACCGGGTACGTGTGGTCGATACCGGTGGTACCTGGCCAGAAACAGATGGATTGATCACGACCCGGAGAGGTCTTCTTCTGGCTATTCAGGTTGCAGACTGTGCCGCTGTTTTAATTTCAGATAGAGAGGGCCGTGCTGTTGCCGCTCTGCATGCCGGCTGGAGAGGCGCCGTGTCTGGCATCGTTCCTGAAGCCATCAACGAGATGCTCCATGTTTCAGGAGCAACACCTGAACAGCTGGTCGCCTGGATTTCGCCATGTATCAGCCAGGAGCGTTTTGAGGTGGGTGAGGAGGTGGCGGAACAGTTTCCCGAAACATTTGTCCGCAGAGAGGGGGTGGCCAGACCCCATGTGGACCTGAAGGGCTACGTGAGAAAACAGCTGCTGGATGCGGGGCTGGAAACGGGCCGGATCCGTACAGATCCCGGTTGCACATTCAATAATTCAGGGAGATACTACTCCTGGCGCCGCGACCGTCAGAAGGCGGGGAGAATGCTCGCCATGATCGGACTCACAATCTGATGATCTTCATCAACATCTGATTTCAGACCTCCTTGAATACGCTCAGACTATCGATTTTAGGATCTACAGGCTCTATTGGTACGCAGACCCTGGACGTTGTTTCGCAACATCCGGATCTCTTCGAAATCACTGCACTGGCTGCCCGGTCAAATTGGGAACAACTTGCTCAGCAGGCCAATCGTTACCGCCCCTCATGGCTTCTTCTTGGTGATGAGGCCGGCCGGCCGGCACTTGAGCAGCATCTTGACTATCAGCCGAAATATCTCTTGACCGGAAATGGGCATCTGAATGATCTGGCAGAGATAGATGAGGTCGATGTCGTACTGAACAGCCTGGTTGGCTTTACCGGTTTCCTGCCGACATGGCGGGCGCTGAAAGCGGGTAAACGTGTGGCTTTGGCCAACAAGGAGTCGCTTGTGGTCGGCGGTGAACTGATCACCGATATTTTGAAACGTGACAGAGACCGGCTCATCCCGGTCGACTCTGAGCACTCGGCCATGCTGCAGTGCATGGCGGGTGAAAAACGGGATGCTGTAGAGCGAATCATTATTACTGCCAGTGGCGGGCCTTTCCGGACATGGACGCGGGATCAGATGAAGTCGATCCGGATCGAGGATGCTCTGAACCATCCGAACTGGGAGATGGGAAACAAGATCACCATCGACTCCTCCACCATGATGAACAAAGGGCTGGAGGTGATCGAGGCGCGATGGCTGTTCGATATCCCCCTGGAAAATATCGAACCGGTGATCCATCCGGAGAGTATCATACACTCCATCGTCGAATTTGTTGACGGATCTTCCAAGGCGCAGCTGAGTCTGCCCGACATGAGGGGTCCGATTCTCTACGCATTGACCGGGTCTGACCGGCAGCAGCTGGATATTCCGCGTCTCAGCTGGGATCGCCGCCGGCAGCTGACGTTTGAACCGGTGGATTATGACAGGTTCCCATGCTATCAGCTGGCGATTGCCGCCGGTAAAGAGGGGGGACACGCGCCGGCTGTCATGAATGCGGCCAATGAGGTCGCTGTAGAGCGCTTTTTAAAAAAAGAAATTACCTATATTGACATCGCCCGAGTCGTTGAGCGAAGTCTTGAGTCTGTCAGTCCTCACACGGAACTGACCCCCGTTTCGTTATTGGAAACAGACCGGGAGACACGACGTCTGGCAAACACAATCTGATCGCGTATGGAATGGTTACTGAGTCTGCTGAGCACCCTGGGTATCTTTGCTGCAGCTATTTTTATACTGGTCTTTTTCCATGAGCTGGGGCACTTTCTTGCCGCCAAGCTCTTCGGTATGCGGGTAGACCAGTTCTCTATCGGCTTTCCTCCGAAAATCTTCGGGTTCAAAAAAGGTGAGACAGAGTATGTACTTGGCGCAACCCCGCTTGGAGGGTATGTCAAGATCGCCGGAATGATCGACGAGAGTATGGACACCGATTTCGTCGAAGAGGAGCCGAAAGAGGATGAGTTCAGAAGTAAACCGGTGTGGCAGCGGATCATCGTCATCCTGGCAGGAGTGATCTTCAATGGCATTCTGGCCTTTATCATCTATACCGGCATGACCTGGTATTATGGTGAGGATGTCCTGCCTGTCGAGGCGATAGAGGGGGTCTACATCCCCGAGAACAGTCTGGCCGCTGATCTGGGGCTGGAGACAGGAGACCGCATCATCGGTGTGAACGGGATGGAGGTCGACTATTTCAATCAGCTCTTCAATCCGTCGGCCATCACCGGACGCGATCTCTCCTTCATGATTGAGCGTGAGGGAGAGACCCTGCATGTCGACACCCCCGACGATTTTCTGGATCGTCTGAACCATGAGGAGTTTCTGAATCTGAGCTGGGTGCTGCCGAGCCAGATTTCAGGTGTTTTGGAGGAGTCCCCGGCTGGAGCTGCAGGGCTGCAGGAGGGGGATCGGATCGTCTCGTTCAACGGGACAGAAATAGCCTGGTGGATACAGCTGACGGAGATGATCCGGGACTCGGAGGGTGAGATCACGCTCGGGGTGGAGCGCGCAGGAGACCGGTTTGACGTTGAGTTGATACCCGATCCTGATAGCCGGATGATCGGTGTTCAGGCCTATGATATGAGGGGTGAATTCAGGCAGCTGGATTACAATCTTGCCGGGTCGATAGCGGTAGGAGCACGTGAGACAGGAGATACCTTTACAGGCATCGTCCAGGGTCTTCAGAAGCTGTTTACCGGCAGTATTTCGGTCCGGGACAACCTGGGCGGCCCGGTGGCCATCGCGAATGTAACACGGGATGCCACTGAACATGGAGGCTGGCAGGGGTTCTGGCGGATTACGGCCTTCCTGAGTGTGACACTGGCCATCATGAACATGCTGCCGATACCCGCTCTCGATGGCGGTCACTTCATGTTTCTGGCCTATGAGGGTATCACCCGGAGGGAGCCCTCCGCAAGGGTGCGTATGGCACTGCAGCAGATAGGCTTTATCCTGCTGATCGGGATATTCATTCTGGTTACCTTCAATGATATCCTGAGAACCATAGGCAGCTGAGGATGTTGGCAAAAGAGGGGTATCCGACAATCGGGGTTGTCATTGCATTCTCCGTGATAGTGGGCTGGCTGCTGTCCGGAGTGGATCACTGGGTGAGTTATCTGATCTATGGCGTACTGGCGGCGCTCTGTCTGCTGGTTATCTACTTTTTCCGGGATCCCGAGAGGCGTTCCCCTGCAGATCCAAACCTGATCCTGTCGCCTGCTGACGGACGCGTGGTACTGGTCAGGCCGGCGGTCGAGGAGAGCTATCTGGATGGAGAGGTGACGCAGGTGAGTATATTTCTCTCTCCTCTGGATGTCCATGTGAACCGGGTGCCGCTTTCGGGAAAACTCGAGTATGTTGAGTACTTTCCCGGTGACTATCTGATGGCATGGGAAGATCAGGCCTCGGAGCAGAATGAGCGTGCACATTTCGGGGTCCGGCACCCCAGTGGTGTAAAAATTCTATTCAAGCAGATCACAGGATTTCTGGCCAGGCGCATTGTCTACCATATCGCGGAGGGGGATGAACTGGTGGCAGGAGAGCGATTCGGTATCATGAAATTCGGATCCCGCATGGATCTGCTGCTTCCGCCCGGCGTCGAGCTGCAGGTTAAAGAGGGTGACCGGACGGTCGCCGGCGAAACAGTTCTGGCAACACTTCAACCATGAAATATCCGGCACAAAAATGGAAGGTGGTCAAATTCCGTCGGCGACAAAACCGACGGAGGCTCCGATCTGTGCCGCGCGTTGTTGTTCCGGGTTTTTTCACATTGATGAATCTCTTTTGTGGATTCCTCTCGATTGTGGCAGTGGCTGATGACAATCTCATTCTGGGCGCCTGGCTCATCGTTCTGGCGGGAATGTTCGACTCTCTGGACGGAGTCGTCGCGAGGTTGGCCAACGCCACCAGCTCCTTTGGTACCGAACTCGACTCTCTCAGTGATATCGTCTCTTTCGGTGTGGCACCCGGCTTTCTGATTCTGCACTTCGGACTCCATGAGATGTCGGTGGCGGGAATCATCATCAGCGCTTTGCCACCACTTTGCGGATCGGTACGGCTGGCCCGTTTCAATGTCGCTGCGGTGGACCGCACTTATGAAGATTTCCGGGGCCTTCCCATTCCTGTCCAGGCAGTTATTCTTGCCGCATTCGTGCTCACTTTTATCCATACGCCGGAGCTCTTTGAGGGGCTGCAGTACGGGGTGGCCACGGTTCTGGTTCCGCTGGTTGTCATTCTCTCTTTTCTGATGCTGAGTACGATCCCTTTCGACAAGCTTCCCAGCTTCAACAAGGAGTCGTTCAAATACAGAAAACCCCGTTTTCTTCTGTTTCTGTTCTATCTCACCATTATCATTCTGTTTCAGGAGTACGGGTTGATCTTCGTCTTCAGTGTCTACATTCTAAAGGGGCTGATTACAGGCGCCTGGCTCTTCTGGAATGAACAGTTTGGTGAGGAGTCAGGTTATTCGATCGAGGATGATTATGGAGCCCGGCAGGGGAGGGATCTCTGAAATTCCTTGCATTTAAATCAGGCAAGCTCTACTTTCTTTTCCGATATGACAAACCTCACAGCCCATACCCCATGGTGGTGGCGCGGACAGATGAATCCCGCAGTGGGCATGGTATGAGTGTGTAACAGAGCCGTATTCCCGAACCCGCTGCAGTCAACTGGAGTGGGTTTTTTTGTTTATAGGGTAAGTGATCTATTGGGAATATGATTTTCAGGACAAGTGATTTTCCGTATTGACTGATTGACAGATCTATGGATTTCGAGACATTTGAAAAACTGGCGAAGGAGTATACGGCCATTCCGGTGAGCCGGAGACTGATGGCAGATGTCATGACGCCCGTCTCGGTCTTTCTGTCTCTCAGGCAGGGAGCAAACTATCCGTTTCTTCTCGAGTCGGTTGAGGGGGGAGAACAGCTGGCCCGTTACACCTTCCTGGGCAGAGATCCCTTCAAGGTGTTGATCTGTGAGGAGGAGCAGGTTCGCTCCGTCTCCAATGGGGAGAGTGAGACGCTTGACGGGGACTATTTCGAAATTTTAAGGGAGTGGACCAGCGCCTGGAGCGAGCCGGATCTTCCGGATCTCCCCAGCCTGACGGGAGGTGCTGTGGGATTCTCATCCTATGATACAGTTCGCCAGGTGGAGACGCTGGGTGACCCCCGGCCGGCGGATCTCCCGATACCGGAAGCAGTCTGGGCATTCTACGATGAGATTGTGGCCTTTGATCATGTTAAAAAGCAGCTGGTCCTGATCGTCACTGTTTTTGTGGAGCCGGACCTGGATCTTGATCAGGCCTGGGAGGGGGCCCGGCGACGGCTCGACATTCTTGAGGAGAGAGTGCTGGAGGCCCCCGCAGCGTATACAGGCCATTCTGCCAGCGGTTCAGCCCGTGCCGGAAGCAGTGCTGAGACTGCCACAGGTTCAGCCAGAGCAGAATTCGCCAGGAACGGTGCTTTCAGACTGGATATCTCGGAGATGACCAGCAATGTCTCGAAAGATCGTTTTCGCGATATGGTGCAGAGGGGCAAGGAGCATATCTACGAAGGGGACATTTTTCAGGTCGTCCTCTCCCAGCGGTTCGAGATTCCTTTTGAGGGGGATGCTTTCATGCTCTATCGCGCCCTGCGGATGGTGAACCCGTCGCCCTACCTCTTCTACCTCGACTTCGGGGATTACGCACTGATCGGGTCCTCACCGGAGGTACTGGTCCGGGTGAGAGAGGGGCAGGTGCAGCTGCTCCCGATAGCAGGGACCCGGGCCCGGGGGGAGACGCCGGAGGAGGACCTCCGTCTGGAGGAGGAGCTCCGGCAGGATCCGAAAGAGGTGGCTGAACATGTGATGCTGGTCGATCTGGGCAGAAACGACCTCTCACGCGTCTGCAAGCCCGGCACCGTAAAGGTGATCCGCGATCAGATCGTCGAGCGATACTCCCACGTCATGCACATCGTATCGGATGTGACGGGTGATCTTAACGATGATGCTACTCCTGTGGATGCTCTGATGCAGTGTTTTCCGGCGGGAACTGTCAGCGGGGCACCGAAGATTCGTGCCATGGAGATCATCGATGAACTGGAGCCGACACGCCGCGGTCCCTATGCGGGAGCGGTGGGTTATTTTGATTTTTCAGGGAATATGGATACCTGTATCGCCATCCGTACCATGGTAGCTAGCCGGGATAAAGTCTATATTCAGGCCGGAGCCGGTGTCGTGGCCGACAGTGATCCGGATCGGGAATTTCAGGAGACCAAAGAGAAGGCCGGAGCGTTGATTGAGGCTCTTGGTGTGGCCCTCTCGATCGGGAGGCATTGAAAAGGTAGTGATGAAGTATCCCATAGAGAACAGATGGGGCATTGGCGGCTGAACCGGATGCATTGAACAGATGAAAAGTATTGAGCGGCCGGCAAAGACAGGATTGACGATTTAAACGGATGGTGTTTAGCAGCCGGAAAGGCATTGATGGTGAAAAAAAACACAGATATGGCAACAGCTGAGAAGATGACAGAGGAGAGGCAGACGATTCTGTCCGGAATCACCCCGTCCGGAAGGCTGCATCTCGGGAACTACTTCGGGGCGATGCGTCAGCACCTGGAGATGCAGCACCGGGGGGATGCGTTCTACTTTATTGCCAACTACCACTCGCTGACGGCACTGGAGGACGGCGAAAAGGTGCGGGAGTTCTCTCTGAATATCGCTCTCGACTATCTGGCCCTGGGTCTGGATCCGGAAAAATGCACCTTTTTTCTGCAGTCCGATGTGCCGCAGGTGACTGAGCTCTGCTGGATCCTGGTCAACCGAAGCCCTGTCAGTCTGATGGAGAAGGGGGTGGCATACAAAGACAAGGTCGCCAATGGATTTTCCCCCAATACCGGGCTCTTTATCTATCCGGTTCTGCAGGCTGCAGACATTCTGATCTACGATTCAGATATCGTGCCGGTCGGAGCGGATCAGAAGCAGAACCTGGAGATCTGCCGCGATCTGGCCGGCAGGTTCAACCACGTCTATGGCGAGGAGTTGCTGAAGCTTCCTGAACCGCACATTGTTGAGGAGGTGGCTGTGGTCCCGGGCATTGACGGGCGGAAGATGAGCAAGTCCTACCACAACACCATCGGGATATTTGATGAGGGCAAGGCACTGAAAAAGCAGGTCATGGCGATCGAGACCGATTCGGCGGCCCTTGAGGATCCCAAGGACCCTGAAAGCTGCAATGTCTTTGCCCTGATCAAGCTGTTTGCTGACGAGGAGCAGAGAGAGGAGATTGCAGGGAAGTACAGGGCCGGAGGATACGGCTACGGCCATGCGAAGAGTGAGCTGCTCACTTTGATCAATGAGGCATTTGCCGAAGCACGTGAACGGCGTCGCGATCTTGAGACCCGGCCTGATGATGTCATGGATATCCTCAGGGAGGGGGGGCTGAAAGCGCGTGAGCGGGCTGACTCGGTGATGGAGAGGGTGCGCTCCGCCACCGGACTCATTACGACATACAGGGAGCTGCAGCCATGATTCTGATCATCGATAACTACGACTCGTTCACCTACAACCTGGTTCATCTGATCGCAGCGCATACAGATGACTATCTGGTGATCCGCAACGACGCCAGGACGGTGGAGCAGATTGCTGAACTCGCACCCGAAGGGGTCCTCATCTCACCGGGTCCCGGGCGTCCTGAACAGGCGGGAGTTTCTGAAGAGGTGATCCGGCGGTTTGGCCGGAGCACACCGGTGCTCGGTGTCTGCCTGGGCCATCAGGCGATCGGTCATGTGTTCGGAGCCGGGATCGTTCACGCCCCTGTACTGATGCATGGCAAAACCTCCCAGATCACTCATGACGGCAGAGGAGTTTATCGGGGAATTGAATCGCCGTTTACTGCCACACGATATCACTCGCTGATGCTGGAAGAGGCGTCGATCCCGGAAGAGCTGGAGATCACCTCCCGCTCCGAGGACGGGGTGGTGATGGGAATCCGTCATCGGGAGTACCCCCTGGAGGGGATCCAGTTTCATCCTGAAAGCATTCTGACTACCGAAGGGCCGGCCCTGATGAGGAACTGGCTGCAGATGGTGATGGGCGGAGAGACATCCATTTTGGAAAAACGTAACTATTCAGTCTGATGGCACAAAGATTCCGGGATATACTTGAAGCTCTTGTCAAAGGCAGAGACCTGTCGGCAGAGGAGGCGGAATTTGCTCTGGAGAGTATTGTAGACGGTACGGCCTCCAGTGAGGAGGCGGCTGCACTTCTCTTCGGGATGCGTGCGAAGGGTGAGACGGTCGAAGAGCTGACCGCATTTGTCCGGGTGATGCGTCGGGCTGCGATCCCACTTGATGTAGATAGCAGAGGTGCTGTCGATCTCTGCGGAACCGGAGGAGACGGTTCAGGCACATTCAATATCTCCACAGCGGCCATGTTTGTGGTGGCCGGTGCCGGCGTACCGGTTCTGAAGCACGGTAACCGGAGTGTGTCAAGCCGCTGCGGCAGTGCGGATGTACTGGAGAAGCTGGGTGTCGTTGCGACTCTCGGCCGGAAGGAGGTGGAGCGTGTATTTGGAGAGACGGGCATGGCCTTCATGTTTGCCCCCAATTTCCACCCCGCCATGAAGTATATCCAGCCGGCCCGTCGTGCACTGAAGATCCGGACCAGCTTCAATATTCTGGGGCCACTGCTGAATCCGGCGGATGTCCGGAGACAGGTGATCGGAGCCTACAGTCTGGATGTGGCAGAGATCATGATCCGCATACTTGAGAACCTTGAGACCGTAAGGGCCTACACGGTACATGCGGATGATGGTATGGATGAGGTGACCAATACGACAACCACACAATACTTTCAGCTGAACAGATCGGCATCCGGTCGATCTGGTTCAGCCAACGATCTTTCGGACCAGGACTCTGAACCGGTCTCCTTCAATCCGGCAGAGCTGGGAATCCCCGTGGTTCACCCGAAGGAGCTTGCCGGTGGAGATGCCGATGACAATGCAGCAATCATCCGTTCGATCATGGAGAACCGGGCAACGGATGCCCAGCGGGATATCGTTCTGCTGAATGCCGCTTTCGGGATCCATGCAGGGGGCAGAGCGGGTTCTCTGTCCGAAGCGGTGGAGATAGCCAGGGAGTCGCTGGCGAGTGGATCGGCAGCTGGTAAACTGCGGGAGTTTTCGGAAGCGAGCCGGGAGGCATGGGTATCGGAGAAGAAACCAGATCCGGAATCGGGAATTACAGCGAAATTATAAATAATGAGTACGATACTTGAACAGATTGTCGGACAGACACGGGCCGATCTGGTGAAGAGGCGCCATGAGATCTCACTGAGAGATCTGGAGTCGATGCCTTGCTATGAATCACCGCGCCGAAATTTCAGACAGGCCCTGGGGGATTCAGGCCTCTCTGTTATCGCAGAGATCAAGAAGGCATCACCCTCCAAAGGGGTGATTCGCAATGATTTTGACCCTCTGAAACTGGCGGAATCCTACCGGAAGGGCGGGGCGGCAGCTCTGTCGATATTGACCGATACCCCTTTCTTTCAGGGGGAGCTCTCCTATCTCGAATCTGTCTCGCTGGAGTTCGATATTCCATTGCTGCGCAAGGACTTCATCATTGAACCCTATCAAATTGCTGAAGCCAGGGCATACGGTGCAGACGCGGTGCTGCTGATCGTCGGAATCACCAAAGGGAACCAGCTGGATGAGCTTCTGGCTGCTGCCGAAGAGTATGAACTCCAGACGCTGGTCGAGTGCTACGGTGAAGAGGAGGTCCGGCAGCTGGACTGGCAGAAGGTGCCGGTACTAGGGGTCAACAACCGTGATCTCCACACCTTTGAAGTCGATCTCCACCGTGGAATCGAACTGTTACAACGTTCACCTGACAGTGTGATCAAAGTTTCAGAGAGCGGACTCTCCAGCAGTGAGGATCTGCAACTGCTGGCTGATGAGGGGATTGATGCCGCATTGATCGGAGAACATTTTATGCGTCAGCCCGATCCGGGAGCTGCGCTGAAGGAGATGCTGGCCTGCGTACAGACCGTTGCAGAGGGGTCTGAAAAGGGGAGGAGTGATGGGATCAGGTGATCGTATAGAGGTCAAGATCTGTGGCCTGACCCGTCTGGAGGATGCGCGTTTTGCTGCAGGTGCACTCGCGGACTACCTGGGCTTTATCTTCTACGAGAAGAGTCCCCGGTTTATCTCACCGGCCAAGGCGGGAGCTATTGTCAACTGGCTGGAGGGCTCTGAAACCGTTGGTGTCTTTGTGAATCAGCCTCTGGATGATGTCAACATGATCGCCAGGCAGACGGGGATCGGCATGGTTCAGCTTCATGGAAAAGAGTCCCCCGAGTACTGCCAGATGGTGGATCTTCCGGTGATCAAGGCGTTTCATATTCACGACACCATGACGCAGCAGGAGCTTCTCGATGAGGTAGAACCCTATCTGAACCACGTAGACCGTCTCCTGTTCGACACAGGCGGTCGGAAGGTCTGGGGTGGCACCGGAGAGACGTTCAACTGGGAGGTTGTCAGCAACCTGTCTCTCCCAGTGCCGTTTTTTCTCTCCGGAGGGCTGAACCCCGGGAATATTCGTCAGGCGTACGAGCAGGTTCAGCCAGATGCCGTTGATCTGAACAGTGGTCTGGAGATGAGCCCGGGTCTGAAGGATTTTGATAAACTGGAGGCTCTCTTTGAGCAGATGGAGGTGATCCGTGACAGATAAACAGAAATTGATGATGTGTGAGATATCAAAATCATGAGCAGTGACGTAATGATGAGCGACACGATCCCTGTGGTCCCCGACAGCCGGGGCTACTTCGGTAAGTTTGGCGGACGGTTTGTCCCGGAGATTCTGATACCGGCTCTTGAGGAGCTCGAGAGCGCATGGCGTGAGGCCGAAAGTGATCCCGATTTTCAGAAACAGTATCTGAACCTGCTGCAGGAGTATGTCGGCCGGCCAACCCGTCTGACGTTTGCTGAGCGGCTCACTGAACACTATGGAAAGGCCCGGATCTATCTGAAGAGGGAGGACCTCTGCCACACCGGAGCCCACAAGATCAACAACGCCATCGGCCAGATCCTGCTCGCACAGCGGATGGGAAAAACGCGTATCATCGCCGAAACCGGAGCGGGACAGCATGGTGTGGCTACAGCCACTGCGTGTGCACGTTTCGGCATGAAAGGGGTGGTCTATATGGGCGCCGAGGATATGGAGCGTCAGAAGCTCAACGTGGAGCGGATGAGACTTCTGGGTACCGAGGTGCGACCGGTGGAGAGTGGCTCCAGAACCCTGAAGGATGCTACCAATGAAGCGATCCGTGACTGGGTGACGAATGTCGATGACACCTTCTACATTATCGGCTCGGTGGTGGGGCCTCATCCCTATCCGATGATGGTTCGCCAGTTCCAGAAGATTATAGGTGAAGAGACACAGCGCCAGATCCATGAGGCGGAGGGGAGGGATCCCGACTACATGGTGGCCTGCATTGGTGGCGGTTCCAACGCCATCGGATTTTTCCATCCGTTTCTTAACAACCGGAACGTCTCCATGATCGGCATCGAAGCGGCCGGACTGGGGATCGATACCACAAAAACGGCTGCTACTTTTGCCAGAGGCACACCGGGTGTGCTCCACGGGTCTCTCAGCTATCTTCTGCAGACAGAGGAGGGGCAGGTGAAGCTGGCCCACTCGATCAGTGCCGGCCTGGACTACCCGGGGATCGGACCTGAACATGCATGGCTTCACGACCTCAAGCGGGTCACATATCACAGTGTGACCGATAATGAGGCGATGCAGGCTGTTGAGCTGGTGTCACGGACGGAAGGGATCATTCCGGCACTGGAGACCGCTCACGCGTTTGCCTGGCTGGAGAAGCTGATGCCGGAGACACGTAGTGACCAGATTGTTGTCGTCAACCTCTCGGGACGAGGGGACAAGGATATGAAAACCATTGCTGAACACCTGACATGATCAAAACCGGAAGCAGACTGGAGAAACTATTTGACGGACGTCCGGAAGAGGACAAGGTGATGTCCCTCTTTTTGACCGCCGGCTATCCTGAACTGGACAGCAGTGCCGAGCTGATCCTCGGATTTGAAAAGCAGGGGGCTGAACTGGTGGAGCTGGGGATGCCCTATAGCGATCCGCTTGCGGACGGCCCGACCATTCAGCAATCGAGCGAGGTGGCTATCAGCAACGGGATCACCATGGAGCAGATCTTCAACATTGTCGAGGAGGTGCGCCAGTCGTCAGAGATCCCCCTGGTGCTGATGGGTTACATTAACCCGGTGATGAACTACGGGATTTCGCGGTTCTGCCAGCGAGCGGCAGAGGCCGGTGTGGACGGACTGATCATTCCGGACGTGACGCTGGAGGAGTCGGAACTGATTGCCGGGGAAGCGGAGAAGCACCGGCTGTCCCTGATCTATCTGGTAGCACCGAACACCAGTGATGAACGGATGCGGAAGATTGATGAACTCTCATCCGGTTTTGTCTACTGCGTATCGGTTACGGGAGTTACCGGGGCCCGGGATGGTGAGGAAATAGCGCGGTCAGTGGATCGTTTTATCAGTCGTGTGAACCAGAACATCACTCGCAATCCCAAGCTGATCGGATTCGGTATCCGGAGCTATGAGGATGCCCGGCGGATCACCCGCGAGGCCGACGGATTCATCGTTGGCAGTGCCCTGATCGATACGATCAGGGAGTCCTGGCCGGAGCCCGACTGGAAACAGAGAACGTATCAATTTGTCAACGAGTTGAAACATGGAAAACCCCATGAAAAACAAGCGTGAGCTGAAACCGCCAACGACCACAGCGATCCTGTGCCTTCTGGGGTCTCTGATCTTTACGGCGATCTCATGTGAAGGGGATTTCCGCCAGCGGGC
>Ga0209487_1002305_pt1 | contig 15590 bp, 13 predicted proteins | sample Poulit2012_FD_187524 | JGI IMG/M metagenome (GOLD analysis project Ga0209487, IMG submission 187524) | Agricultural soil microbial communities from Georgia to study Nitrogen management - Poultry litter 2012 (SPAdes) (version 2) | ecosystem: Environmental > Terrestrial > Soil > Agricultural land... | reverse complement strand
GACCTCGATCAGGCGGGCCTGGCTCGGCCAGTCCATGATCGAGGCGGTGCTGATCTCCCAGAAGCCGCCGACAGCGCTGCGGTAGTACCGGATCCGGTTGCGGTGGATGTGACCGCTGATCCAGGCGAGCACGTGGGGATGGGCTGCGAGCAGCTCCGCGACCTCCGCACCGAGCACCCGTTCCCCCGCCTCCGGGTGGGGTGCGGGTACCGGCCGGTCGTTCGTCATCGAGCTGCGCGGGTGGTGCGAGGCGACGAGCACCGGTCGGTCCGCCTCTTCGGCCTCGGCCAGGGCAGAACGCAGCCAGTCGAGCTGCACTCGGTCGATGCTGCCCTCGAACACCCCGGCCGGGTTCGTGGTGTCCAGCACGAGGATCCGCACCTCGCCGACGTCGTAGCCGTAGTAGGCGGTACCGTCAGCGCGGTTCCGCTCGGTCAGGCCGTGCGTGAAGCCACCGGTGAAGTGCGCCTCGACGAACTCCCGGCGGGTCGCCGGGCGGCGGTCCGGGTCGGGGGTGACCGCGATGGACGCTGCGTCGAAGTACGGCAGCGGATCACGGGTGAAGTCGGCCACCCCCTCCACCGGCACGATCACCTTGCGGTCCCCGACGAGGATCTGCGCCAGCTCCGGTGAGCTCGGCACGCGCCCCTGGACGAGGCCGTCGTGGTTGCCGTAGCAGGTGAGCCAGTCCAGGTGGAGACCGGCGGCCTGGAACGGGCGCAGACCTGCGGTCAGCAGGCCGGGGACGCTCGGGAACCCGTGCGCCCTGCCCCACAGGTTCTCCGGGTCGTCCGGTGCCCACGCCCACGGGTACCGGCCGTCCTGCACCCCTTCGTACCCGCGGCCGCCGCTGTCCAGCGAGAATCGTCCCCCGGAGAGCAGGGTGAGGAAGGAGCACATCTCGTTGTGCTGCATGTTGTCGACGTTGTCCCCGGTGGTCAACGCGACCTGAAGCGTGGCGCCGGTGCGCGCTGAGGTGGATGCGGCAGCCAGCGCCCGCACCACCGCATCGGTGGCGTGGGCCACGAGCAGCTCCTGGGGACGCAGCATCGGCAGCATCGCCCTGGTGTCGGGTCTGCGCCCGAGCGCGTGCATCGCCTCCACCCGCCCGGGTGACTGCACGTCCACCAGCTGGATATCGGTCAGGTGCGCGAGGTAGGCGAGCGAGCGGGCCGGCACCTCGGTGCCAGCCGTCGTCGAGCCCCCGCGGAGGAGGTGAGACTCACCGGGCGCCTCGGTCAGCACGTAGTACTGCTGCTCAGATCCCTGTCGCACCCCCTCTCCACGGCGGATGGTGCGGACGGTGGTCAGCGGGCTCGGTGTGCTCACGAGGCAGATCCTCCCATCGGCCCGCCTCAGTAGGCGTACAGGTCCAGCAGGACCAGGGAGGGCATCGGGCGCATGACGGCGATCGAGTCACCGTTGTTGTTCAGCACGTTGGCGCCGTAGTCGTTGTAGTAGGCAGTGTCGGTGTTGGTGCCCGGCCCGGTGTACACGCGCAGCTCGCCACCCGGCGGGATCACATACCCCTCGCCGACGACCAGACGGTGGATCACCGCATCCTGCAGCACGTAGCCACTGACGTCGATGGCCCGATCGCTCGTGTTGGTCAGCACCACGTGCTCACCCACCTCGGGGGTGAGGTCGGGACCGGGGACGTCGGCCACCACGTCAGCGACCTCGATCCCGTTCGCCGCCGGGACCGGTGCCGCACCGCGCTGGAACCGCACCAGGGCGGCAGGGAAGTCGGTGATGATCGAGTCCACGCCGAGGTCGGTGAGCTGCGCCCACGCCTCGGGAGCGTTGGCAGTGTAGACGCTGAGCGCCAGACCAGCGTCGTGCACCCGGGCTACGTCGGCCGGGTCCAGGGTGCGGTAGTTGGTCACCACTGTGGTGGCGAACTCCGCCCAGGAGGCCAGCGTGGCGTCGTCCGGGACCTCACCGACCTGCAGCAGCGGCACCTCTGGGGCGAGCTCGTGGAAGGTGCGCAGGGATTCTTCGTCGAAGGAGCTGACCACGAGCCGGTCGCTCTCGAGCAGCCGCTGCCAGTGGCGCTCGGTGGCGATCGCCTCGGCCAGCACCTGCTCCACACCGGGCGAGCTCTCCGGCGACTTGATCTCCACGTTCACCCCGATGTTCCCGCGGGCCTGCGCGGCAGCATCGTTCAGGTGCGGGATGCGTTCGCCGGTGTACTGCACGCCGAAGTAGGACCCGGCATCGAGCTGGCTCAGCTCGTCCCAGGTGAAGGACGTGATCGGGTCCTCCGCCCGGTCCGGGAACACCTCGGCGACGTCCGTGGTCCGGCCCCCGTCGGCGTCGTGGAACAGGAACGGGACACCGTCCGCGCTCAGCTGTACGTCGATCTCGAAGAACTCTGCTCTACTGGTGCGGCCGTCCCGGAAGGATGCGACGGTGTTCTCCGGGGACGTGCCGCCGGAACCGCGGTGCGCGATCACCTGCGGCGCGTCCGCGGTGGGCTCCGGCTGCGCGGCGGCCGGCGCTGCCAGGGTGATGGCCACCGCGGCCGCGGCGAGCGCGCCGACAGCGACGGCCCTGGGGGTGCTCATGATCTTCTGCTCCTCATCGTCGAGCTGTGCTGGGGTCGGGCTGTGCTGCCTCAGGAAAGAGTGCGCGCGTCGGCGCCTAGAGGCTCCATGAACCTCGGGGCGGTGCCATTTGCGGCGAGACGCTCGGCGCGCTCGGCCAACGGGATCCACCGCTCCGCCGAGACCAGGGCGTGCAGGATGCTGCGCTCTGCCCGGCTCAGGTCGGCGGCATCGATGAGCGCCCGCAGCCCGGCTGGGCTGGCCTCCAGGGTGAGGGTGCGCACCACCGGTGGGACGCCGTCGGCAGACACCTCCAGGACATGCTCGCCCAGGGTGAGCTCGAGCAGGCCCAGGGCCGCTCCGACCTCCACCACCTCCCCGTCGAGCGTCGCGGTGACCTCCTGCAGGCCGGTGGCGCTGATGCCCACGGCGAGCGAGTCGGTGCGCTCGTAGGTGGAGCCCTCAGCAGGTGAGAGCACCTCGAGCGAGGCGTCGGGCGCCGTGCCGCGTCCGAGGGCCTCGGCGAAACCGACGTACTCGGCTGCACGGTCAGTGAGCATGCCGTCGATGCCGATCTCGTTGAGCTCCTGCCACCGGTTCGCATCGTTGACGGTCCAGGCCTGCACGGCGATCCCGGCCTCTCGCAGCAACGGCACCACCTCCGGCTTCTCGATGAGCGAGTTCGCACCTGCGACGTAGGCGGACAGGTCGTAGCGCTCGACGGCCGGCATCGGGTCGTCGGCCGCTTCGGAGATGATGAGGCCGCGGCGGACCTCCGGGGCGAAGGCCTGCGCCTCGGCGATCAGATCGGTGGAGAAGTTGGTGAACACCACCTGGTCCTGCATGTCCCGGTCGATCACCGCCTGCAGCGTCTGCTCCACCGAGCCGGACTTGAGCTCGAGGCTGATGACCAGACCGGAGCCGGCGAGCTGGTCGAGCGCCTCTTCCCAGGTGAGGATCTGCGTGCCCGTGAACACCGGGTCGAACCAGGAGCCGACGTCCAGCTGGCGCAGCTCGGCGAGAGTGTGGTCCTCGATCCGGCCGGTGCCGTCGGACTTCGCGTCGATCGTGGCATCGTGCCAGAGCACGTGCTCACCGTCTGCTGTTCGCTGCACGTCGAGCTCGATGCCGCGTGCGCCGGAGTGGAGCGCGGCGGCGATCGCGTGGGAGGTGTTCTCCGGCGCGATCGTGGAGTAGCCGCGGTGCGCGACGGCATAGGCGGGCTCATCGTCGTCGCGCAGCAGGGAGGCCGGTTCCATCTCGGTGACCACGACGTCGTCGAAGGCGACCGTGGCGCCGTTGGCGATCAGGCCGAGGACGCCGTCAACCGAGCGCGGGAGCGTGGCGGTGCGAGCGATCTGCTCCCCCTCCCAGAACCAGCGTGCCTGTCCGCCCTGTACCTCGACGGCCATGTGCACGTCGGTGCCGATCCCTGCGTCGGTCGGTGCGGGCGTCGCAGTCAGGACGTTCCACGAGCTGCCGGCGGTCCGGACCGCGAACTCCGTGCCGTTGGCGGCGGTGGACCCGCTGCGCAGCACGGCCTGGCTCCAGGGCACGTCCCCGTCTGGAGCGATGTCGAGCACCACTCCGGCCCAGCGTTTGTCGTTCATCGCAGACTCGAACCGCACGGTGGCCTCGATGCGGTAGTTGCGGAAGTCGGTGCCCTCTCCGAAGGTGATGCGCGACTGCTGGCTGGAGCCGGAAGAGGTGCCGACCAGCTCACCGTCGACAACCTCCCAGTCCCCTTCGACTGCGGTCCAGCCCTCCGGCAGCCCACCGCCGGCGACGTCGTCGAAGTCCTCGGCGACCAGCACGTCATCGGGTGCCGCAGCAGCCGGCGGGCTCTCGAGCGCCGACGGCAGCGCGGCGGCAGCGAGCGCCGTCGCGGTCACAGCGGCCGCCAGCCGGCGCCTCGGGCGCGGCCTGGTGCCGATGGATGAAGCACTGATCGTCATCGATCTCTCCCCGTTCCTACCCGGCGCCTCACCGGGCACTGAATCGTGATGCGGGCCCCGATACCCTCGTCGCCCTCTGCAGGGGCCAGCCTTAAACGATTTAGTAGCCTATCATGATGACCTATCGAGGTCAATGGTCAGCGAGCGAAACGTCATCGACGCAGGACTGCTTTCGGACGCTGCACAGCCTCGATGCGCAGCATCCGACTCTAAGGACGGTCAGCTCCACCAGGATGCCGCGGAGCCGAGGAGTACAGCGCGGCCCGCACCACCTGCTCCGGCGGCGCGCCCACGGAGGCGAGCACCGCGCCGGGCTCGACCAGGCGCCACCAGGCAGTCGCCGTCGGCAGGACCACCACGGTGCCGGTGAGCGTGTGCTCGGCGGCTCCGCGGGCCGCTGCCACCTCGCGGACGATGGTTCCCACGTCGGTGGACCCGAGCCATCCGCGGCTCGGGTCCGGCCACCGCCTGCTCGCTTCCAGCGCTTCGCCTGCAAGGGCGCGGCAGGCGCGCTGCAGGGCGGGTTGGTGTGCGAGGCCGGCGAAGTCGTCGCTCAGGTCGCCGACCGCCGCCCGGCGCTGCGCGCGTTCGGTCAGCCACACCCGCCCCTCCGACGTGTCAACGCGCGGGGCATCCTGACCGTCCAGATAGAACCGGACCAGCGCCTGCCACCAGGTGAGCCAGTCCCGCCCGACCGCGGCCGGGTCCTGCTCCCCGAGCACCTCAGCGGGAGGTAGCGGCTCGAGAAGCGGTGGGGGTACGCCGTCGTCGGCCACCACCAGAGCGGACGCATCCCGCACGCACAGGGCCATGGTGAGCTGCTGATCGTCCCCGATGGCCAAGGACCAGGAGGGTCGTCCGGTGACCTGCACAGTTCCTCCTCCAGCTCGACGGCGGAGCTCACCGGCCAATCGTCTCTCGCCGAGGTGCTTCGCGCGGGGCTCGCAACGTCAATAGGGATCGGTCACCCGTGCCCGATCTTTCGTGACCTTGTCGCGGAGCGGATGCTGGCACTGCTGTGGCGCGGAGCCAGCACAGCCAGCACACCGGCGCCAGCTCAGCTTCCGGGGTCCGGCACGGGTGCGATGCGCTGCAGAAGCCGGGCAAGCTCGTCGCGCTCGGCGGCGTTCAGGTCGGCGACGGTGAGCTCCTCAGCAGCGCGGATCTGCGGCCGAAGGCTTCCGGTTGTTCTCCGCCCTCGTTCGGAGAGGTGCACGAGCACGCGGCGGCGGTCGCCGCTGTCCGCGTTGCGGTAGATCAGCGACCGGCTCACCAGCCGGTCGACCACCCGGGTCAGCGTTGCACCGGAAGTTCCGGTCGCCGTCCCCAGAACCGTCATCGTGCACGGGCCGGCGTCGTGGAGATAGTCCAGAACGCTCCACTGGTCCACGGACAGACCTTCCTCAGCAAGGACCGCCCCGATGTCCCGGTTCACGCGGCCTGCCACCAAGGTGAGGAGTCGAGCATCTAGCGTCCGCGGTGCGGAGTGCGCGGACGAGTTCGTTGGGGCCCCGACCATCGTGTCCTTCCCAAGCGGTGACCGATGTCCTACCTTGGTCACATCCCTTTCAGATGAAAATACTATCTGATGTGCCCCGTGGTGGTTCGCATGAACGTGCAGTCAGCGAGTCGGGACGGTCTGGAGAGCGTCGATCCACACGCCATCCGGATCGGTCTGGCCATTCCGCTCCAAGGGCCGGGCGGGATCTTCGGCCCGTCCTGCGAGGCCGTGTCCGAGCTCTTCCGCCGGCAGGTGAACGAGGCCGGCCTGCTCGGACGACCCGTTGAGCTGGAGGTCATCGACGCGGGCCAGCCGCCTGAGAAGGTCGGCCGTACTGTCCGCGAGCTGATGGACGGCGGTCGCATCGATGCCCTGACCGGCTGGCACATCTCCTCCGTTCGTGAGGCGGTTGCTCCCATCACCCAGAAGCGCATCCCGTACGTGTACACGTCGCTGTACGAAGGGGGTGAGTCACGAGCTGGTGTCTTCTGCGCTGGGGAGACTCCCGGGCAGCAGGTCGGCCCGGCGCTGGCGTGGCTCCGCGACACCTGCAACCTGCGGCGCTGGCACATCGTCGGCTCCGACTACATCTGGCCGCGCCGTTCCGCCCGCGCCGCCTCCCGCTACGCCCGCGCGCTCGGCCTTGAGGTGCTCAGCACGTCTTTGACCCGGTTTGACGCCATCGATTTTGCCGCCACGTTGGACCGGATCGAGCGCGGACCGCAGGCCGACGGCGTGCTGATGTTCCTGGTCGGCCAGGATGCTGTGCTCTTCAACCGAGAGTTCGCTGACCGGGGCCTGGATGGTGAGCTGGTGCGCCTGACGCCGCTGATGGGAGAGAACATGCTGCTGGCCTCCGGGCCGGGTGCGATCAGGAACCTGTACGTGGCCGCCGGCTACTTCCGCTCGCTGCCCACTGGCAGCTCGCTCGACTTCGTCGGCGCCTATACCGATGCCTTCGGCCCCGAAGCACCGCCCCTGAACAACCAGGGCGAGTCCTGCTACGAGGGCCTGCAGCTGCTGGCCGCACTGTTCACCGCAGCTCAGGACACGTCGATCGAGGCAGTGCTGCGGGTGGCAGAGGGCTTAGGCTATGACGGACCCCGGGGAGCGATGGAGCTCCGGTCCGGACACCTACGACAGGAGGTCTACCTCGCCCAGGCGGACCTCACAGACTTTGACGTGATCACCGCGCTGCGCTAGCTGGATCAGCGGCACAGTTCTGGGCCGGAGGGGCCCGGTACACCTTCGGTTGCACTTATTTCCGTTTGGAAATATTCTACTTGCAACCAATGGAGGTGTCTCGTGCCGACCTATACCTACGCGTGCGCGCACTGTGGAAAGTTCGAGCTGGTGCGCAGCATCGCGCGCCGCACAGACCCAGCACCCTGCCCGGACTGCGACCGGCTCGGTGCACGGGTCTTCACCAGCCCGCACCTGAGCCGGCTCGACCCATCGCTGGACCGCGCGGTGACGAGCGCCGGGCTCAGCGGTGAACGCCCGGAGGTCACCCGGCACATACCTCCGGCTGCGCGACCGGCCCCTTCTGCCCGACCGGGTCACCCCGCCCTGCCGAGACCCTGACCCATGTCCGCAGTCGGCCTCGTCTACGTCGGAGCCGTTCTCGTCGTCAACGGCCTTCTGCTCCTGGGCTGGCTCACGCCGCGCGAGGCCGGCCCGCTCAACCTCTTCGTCGGCGGCCTCCAGGTCATCACGCCGACCTACCTCATCTTCGTCGCCGCCGGCGATCCGGACGCGATCTTCGCAGCCTCGGGCATCTACCTGTTCGGCTTCACCTATCTGTGGGTCGGCATCAACGCCGTCAAGGACTACAGCAACCGCGGCTTCGGTTGGTTCGCACTCCTGGTCGCGCTGTGCACAGTGGTCTACGCCGCAGACAGCTTCTTACGAGCCGACGACGCCGGCTTCGGCGTGATCTGGCTGCTGTGGGGGGTGCTGTGGTTCCTGTTCTTCCTCGTCCTCGGTCTCGAACGAGCGGCGCTCGGTGCGGCGACCGGGGTCTACACGGTAGTCACCGGGGTCATCACCACCGTGGCGGCGATGATGACTCTCCTCGGCAGCTGGGAGGGCAGCTGGGGGATCGCCGTAGTGATCGCTGCCGTCGGCCTGCTCGCGCTGATCGTGGCAGGACCGGCCGCACGAGCGCTCTCCGCACCGGTCAAGGAGGTGGTCGACTGACTCGCCTCTCGCGTCCAACCAGACCATCCATTCGTCTTCTTCCCCTCAGCCTCCAGACAGATTGGTGATTTCCATGCCAGAAGTGATCTTCAGCGTCGATCAGTCCAAGTCCATGAATGACCAGGCAGTACCCGGTCACAACCGCTGGCATCCGGACATCCCGGCGGCAGCGAGCATCAAGCCCGGTTCGACCGTGCGGATCGAGTGCAAGGAGTGGACCAACGGGCAGATCGGCAACAACGACTCCGCCAACGACGTGCGTGATGTGAACCTCGACTTCAACCACATGCTCTCCGGCCCGTTCGCCATCGAGGGCGCCGAGCCTGGTGACCTGCTCGTGGTGGACATCGTGGACATCGGACCGGTTCCCCAGGCGCAGGGCGACAACTGCGGCGAAGGTTGGGGCTACTCCGGCATCTTCGCCAAGGTGAACGGTGGCGGATTCCTGACCGACTACTACCCCGACGCCTACAAGGCGGTCTGGGACTTCCGCGGGCAGGAGTGCTCCTCCCGCCACATCCCCGGTGTCCGCTACACAGGCATCCAGCACCCGGGCCTCGCGGGCACGGCACCCTCAGCTGAGCTCCTCGCCCAGTGGAACCGCCGCGAACAAGCCCTGATCGACACCGACCCGGACCGGGTGCCGCCGCTGGCCATCCCGCCCACCGTTGCCGGCACGCTCGCCGGGACCGCGAGTGACGAGGTGGCCGAGAAGGTCGCACGCGAGGGTGCCCGCACCGTTCCACCGCGCGAGCACGGCGGGAACATGGACATCATGAACTTCACTCGCGGCAGCAGGGTCTTCTACCCGGTGTATGTCGACAGTGCAAAGTTCTCCATCGGCGACCTGCACTTCAGCCAGGGTGACGGCGAGATCAACTTCTGCGGCGCGATCGAGATGGGCGGTTTCGTTGATCTGTACGTGGACCTGATCAAGGGCGGTATGGAGACCTACGGGGTCACGCACAACCCGATCTTCATGCCGAGCCGGGTCGAGCCGGTGTACTCGGAGTGGTTGACCTTCACCGGGATCTCGGTGGACCACCGGGACGACACCAACCTGTACATGGACGCCACCGAGGCGTACCGGAATGCGTGCCTGAACGCGATCGCCTACCTGGAGAAGTGGGGCTACACCGGCGAGCAGGCCTACCTGATCCTGGGCACCTCACCGATCCAGGGCCGGTTGAGCAGCGTCGTCGACATCCCGAACGCCTGCTGCACCGTGTTCCTCCCGACGGAGATCTTCGACTTCGAGATCCGCCCGGGTGGCGATGGACCAGTGAAGCAAGACCGCGGCCAGGTCGCCGTCACGTCCTGACCGGCATCCAGCACGCCGCCTGCCCGGGAACATTCCGGGCAGGCGGCCTGTCGGGAGGGCCACGCAGACCGGGACAACCGCAGCCGGAACGCCCGGAACCCGTTGCCGAAGTCACCAGAAAGCTCTACGCTATTTATGCAACATCGACGTTACTTAATTTGCTGTAGTGCGGCTTCTCGACCGATCGAGATCTGCAGCCGCCACAGCGGTAGGACAACCGATATCGGGTGAACGAGATGAGCACAACCAGCCGCACCGACGAGAAAGCGCTGCAGGAAGCAGTCGCCGAGCTCGAAGGCATCGCCCAGGGCGCCTACGGCGGCGCCGAGGGGCTCGATGGAGCGTCCTGCCACCCGATGCTCACCTACCTGGCGGAGGTGGCGATCGGCGCCGCTGCGCGCGGCTGCTCCGCCCAGGGGTGGCGCACCGAGGTGGCAAAGTCCACCTGGCCTGCGGCGGCTCGCGATGTCGCCGAGGCGGAGCGGTGCATGCGTCACGCCGGGCTGTGGCCGTGGTACCGACCCGCGGAGAGCGACTGACGCGCTCGGTCGTTCCACCGACGGACCTCGGAAAACTGGTGGAGCTAGCGGGATTCGAACCCGCGACCTTCTCGTTGCGAACGAGACGCGCTACCAACTGCGCCATAGCCCCAGAACCGTGCATCAGGATAGCACTTCGGCGCCGGTGACCAGCACCAGCCAGGGGGTGGTTCTGGTCACCGGAGCGGGCCGGAACTCAGTGGTGATCGAGTGCCCTACTGGCCCACGGCTCGGCGGCGCTCGAGCACTTCCTGGAGGTTCACCGACGGCGCGTGGGGTGCCGCCGGCGCTTCCGCGGAAGCGCCCTGCACGACCTCGACCGGCTCGGCCGGTGAGGCCGGGCTCGCCACGGGATCTCCGCCGTCGTGCTCAGCAGCGGGCGCCTCCTGCTCCGGAAGGGGCTCTACCTCACGGCGCGGGGCCGGGGCCTTCATCGTGTACACCGGGGCGGGCACGGGCACCGGGGTCCACCCCTCCCCCTCCGGCAGCTCGGGACGCATCACGCTGGTTTCCTCCGCGTCCGCCTCGAGCAGCTTCGTCGGGTCCACGTCGATGCGCAGGCTGGACCGTGACTTTGGCTCCTCCCCCTCACGGGCGGCCTTGGTGGCGGCCGCCCGGGCGGCGCGGGCATGATCGGCGCGCCGGGCACGCTCGATCTCCTCGGCGAGGCGGGCGTCGGCAATCTTCGCCTGGGCGGCGGCACGGCGACCGAGCACCAGCACCGCCAGGAACAGCACACTCGGCACGATGGCCAGCACGATCGGGGCAGAAGCTACCCCGACCAGCACCCACCCTGCCGCGGTCGCGGTGAGCAGCACCAGGGTCAGGACCAGTCGACGTGCCGCGGCCGCTGCCCGCCGGCTGGACGCGGCTGCCCGGGTGGCACGCGCCGCAGCAGCGCGGCGCGCATCGGCGGCTGCGAGCCGCTGGGGGGCGGGCGAGTGCATGGTGTCCTCCGTGGTCTCGGTCCGCGGCTGGTGCAGATATCCGCGAGCGCTCTCGGGTTGTGGGGTGGGGTCCGTCCCGGCCGTCGCCAGGACTCGTAGGTCCTCGGAGAACCTGTCAGCCACCCGAGAATCGACGACCACCTGACGGGACCGGATTGCGGTCGGTAGCAGGTAACCGAGGATCAGCACCACGATCGCCAGCACGACCCATCCGGCGAACTCCACAGTCCTGACGCTAGAGCCGAACAGGTGCGGAATCGCTGATCGGGCCCGGCGTGTCGTGCTCACAGTTCGGCGACCAAGGCGGCAGCTGGCACGCGGGGGCGATACCTCCGGGCACGACTCGGCGGAGGAAGTATCGCCTGATTCGTTTCACCGGTGGGTGGGCGGGGCGGAGCCGCGAGAGGTCAGCCAGCGCTTCAGCAGGCCCGGCGCCGCCTCGTCGACCGTCAGCGCGAAGGTGCGGTGGTCGGCCCACTGGCCCTGGATGTGCAGATAGGCGCGGCGCACGCCCTCGTCGCGGAAGCCGAGCTTCTCCACCACCCGCAGGCTGGCGGAGTTCTCCGGGCGGATGTTGATCTCCACCCGGTGCAGGCCCAGGTCGGTAAAACAGTAGTCGGCGACCATCGCCACCGCCGTAGGGATGATGCCCCGGCCGGCGACGTGCTCGGAGATCCAGTAGCCGATCGAGGCGGACTGCAGCGAGCCGCGGCTCACCCCGGCCACGCTCACCTGCCCGACCAGCTCACCGCGGTACTCCACCACGAACGCATACCCAGTGTCCTGCCGAGCAGCCCGGTTCAGCTGGCGCACGTACCCGGTGAACGAGGCCTGCGGCACTGTCCCGTCCGGCGAGGTCGCCTCCCAAGGCAGCAACCAGCCCATGTTCCGGCGACGCAACCGTTGCCAGGCGTCCCGGTCGCGGCGGCGCAGCGGCCGAAGCCGGACCGCACCGCTGCGCAGCTCCATCAGCTCTCGAGGACCAGGCACGCGAAGGAGTCTCCCACCGCCACCGTGCCGGTGCGCTCCGGGATCACGGCGAGGGCGTTCGCGCGGGACATGGCGTTCAGCGTGGGGCGCTCCGGCGGGCCGAGCGGGGTGGCCTGGTAGCCGGCGTCCGGGCTGCCAGCCAAGGTGACCGGCACGAACTGCCGCCGCCCCTCCGGGGAGTCCCAGCCCCGAGCCATCGCAGCGGTCACCGTAGGCCGGTACAGCTCACCGTGCCCTGCCATGGCGAGCAACGCGGGTCGGACGACGACCTCGAAGCCGATCTGCGCCGTCGCCGGATCCCCCGGGAGGCACACGACCGGGGTGCTGTCCCCGATGGTGCCCACGCCGAACTGGCGTCCCGGGTGGATGGCGACATTGTCGAAACGCACCTCGCCGAGCAGGCTGAGCACCTCCTTGACCGTGTCGTGGGCGCCGTCGCTGAGGCCACCGGTGGTCAGCAGCAGGTCGGCGCGCACCAGCTGGTCCTCCAGGGTCTCCCGGAGCGCGCCGTGGTCATCGGCGACCGGTGCGGCGCGGAACGGGCGGCCGGCCACGTCCTGCACACCGGTGGCCAGGGCGTGCCCGTTGGCGTCGTAGACCCCGGCCTCTCCGGCGGGCAGGCCTGGGGAACGCAGCTCGTCACCGACCGGCACGACCACCACGCGCGGGCGCGGGTGCACGCTCACCCGCGCCCTGCCCAGCGCCGCGAGCAGCGCGATCTGCCGGTCCCCCACCCGACGGCCAGCGGCCAGGGCCAGCTCGCCGCGGCGCAGGTCCTCCCCGGCGCTACGCACCCCGGCGCCGGCCGGCACCTCGGTGTGCACGGTGACCGAGGCGGCGCCTTCGTCGGTGCCGGTGACCGGGACCACGGCGTCTGACTCGGCCGGGAGGTGGGCTCCGGAGGCGACCCGCACTCCGCTGTGCGCCACCAGCCGTTCGGTGTGCCTGGCCCCGGCGGGCAGGTCAGCCAGCACGCGTAGGGTCACCGGGCTGGTCTCGGAGGCGCCGTCGACGTCCCGGGCGCGGACGGCGTACCCGTCGTAGGCGGCCAGGTCCACCGGAGGCAGGTCACCGGCGGCGATCACGTCCTCGGCGAGGATGCATCCAGAAGCATCGGTGAGCGCCACGTCCAGCGGCGGCAGCGGGCCGAGCAGCTCGAGAACCGCGCTCAGGTGTGCGGAGACACTCTTGGCCACCGGGTCACCGACCGGCGAGGAACGAACGCAGCCAGGACATGAAGTCCTCCCCCAGGTCGGGGTGGTCAACGCCGAGGGAGACGACGGTCTTCAGGTAGTCCAGCGGGTTGCCGGTGTCGTAGCGCCGGCCGCGGAAGACCACTCCGTGCACCGGGTGCTCGCCGCCTTGGGCGAGGGCCTGCAGGGCGTCGGTGAGCTGGATCTCGTTGCCGCGGCCGGGGGGTGTGGTGCGCAGCACGTCGAAGATGCCGGGGCCGAGCACGTACCGGCCGATCATCGCCAGGTTGCTCGGCGCGTCCTCGGGTGCGGGCTTCTCCACCATGTACGTCACCCGCACCACGTCCGCGCCGAGCGCGTCCGCCTGTGCTGGTTCGACGGCGGCGCACCCGTAGAGGCTGATCTGTTCCGGTGGTACCTCCATCAGTGCGATCACTGAGCCGCCGAGCTCGGCCTGGGCGGCGATCATCGCCGGGAGGATCTCATCACGCGGGTCGATCAGGTCATCACCCAGCTGGACGGCGAACGGTACCTCGCCGACGTGGTCGGCGGCGGTGAGCACGGCATGGCCGAGGCCGAGGGCCTCGCCCTGGCGCACTACGTGCACCCGAGCCAGGTCGTTGGTCGCCTGCACCTTCGCCAGACGCGCCTGGTCACCCTTGGCCTCTAGCGCACGCTCCAGCTCGGGGGCCGCGTCGAAGTGGTCGGCGATCGCCTCCTGGCCGCGGCCGGTGATCAGCAGTGCGTCGCCGATGCCGGCTGCTGCGGCCTCGGACACCACGTACTCGATCGAGGGGGCGTCCACCACCGGCAGCATCGCTTTGGGGATCGCCTTCGTGGCGGGCTGGAACCGGGTGGACAGGCCCGCTACCGGGATCACGGTCTTGGTCACAGTGCTCATGGTCGAAGGCTAGACGCTGCCGGGCCTCGCCGTCGCCTGGAGTGCAGGACGGGTCCACAACCGGCTCGATCGGACCACTCGAAATCGGATCGTTTCGCGCACAGCGGATCGCTAGCGCGCAGCCACAGACCCTGACATTGTTGAGGTATGTGGACACTGGCGAGCTCACTCCCGCACCAAGACGGCTTGGAGCTCGAGGACGCCAAGCAGCTGCTGCGCAACTCCGTGCGCGAGCACCGCAAGAACCGTCCCGAGAAGGAGCGGAAGGTCGCTGCCGAGAAGATCGCCGAGCACGCGCGCGACCTGCTGGACGGTGTGCGCTGTGCCGCCGCCTACGCCGCCCGACCGACCGAACCGGACACCAACGCACTGCTGCGCGTGCTGGACGAGGCCGGGGTGGAGATCCTCCTGCCGATGCTCGGTCCGGGCCTGAGCCGGGACTGGGCGCACTACCGCCCGGGGGACTCGTTGGAGGTACGCGCACCAGGGCGACCGCCCGATCCGGAGGGCCCGGGCCTCGGTGAGGATGCCATCACCCATGCCGATATCGTCTTCGCCCCGGCGCTGAGCGTGGACCCCCGGGGAGTACGCCTCGGTCAGGGTGGCGGCTGGTACGACCGGGTGCTCTGCTTCGCCCGCCCGGAGACGCCCGTGTTCGCCATCCTCTACGACGACGAACGGTCCGCCGAACCACTGCCCTCGGCCCCGCACGACCGCCCGGTCGACGGTGTCCTCACCCCGTCCGGCTGGGAGCGCATCGCGGACTGACCTCCGTCTCCGCGCCGGAGATCCGGCGCAGCGGCTGCGACACCTCCGGCGCCGGGCACCTCCCACACCCGCCGGTCCGTCGATACCTGCTCCGCCCGGGCGATACCCGCGAGCACGACCTGGCGCAGGAAGTATCGCCTGAATCGTTTCAGCGCGAATTGGGGGCGGGGTGAATGGGGTGGGTGGGTCAGGGGCCCAGGCTGAGGGTGTCCTCGGCGGCCTCGTCCACTGCGGCGCGGGTGAACGGCCACGGGTAGGTGTCCCCGTCTACCCAGGCCTGGTACTGGTCGCCGTAGTGGCTGGACGCCGGGTGCCCGGAGTTTCCGGTGAGGTTCACCCAGGTGGAGGCGTCCAGGTCGGCCAGGTCCACCACCATCCGCATCGAGGGCACCCAGTTCACCGCGAAGTTCGGGAAGCCGTCCTCGTCGAAGTCCGAGGCGTCCCATCCGGTCGCGTTCACGATCGACGAGCCGCCGCCGAGCTCCCTGCTGGGCAGGTTCACGTAGTCCTTGACCAGCGCCGGCACCCCCTCCCCGCCGAGCACCGCGTGGGTGGGGGTGAGCTGGTGCAGCCGGCCCCAGCGCCAGTCCGTGGGCTCCTTGCCGAGGGTGACGGTCAGCTGCGCGCGCGCCTCCTCCAGCGCTTGCTCGAGGATCTCGTCGCGCTGCTCCACCACGTTCAGCGTGGCCCGGTCGTCCCACCACGGGGAGTCCTCGTCCTCGAGCAGCTC
>Ga0209487_1002304_pt1 | contig 15598 bp, 17 predicted proteins | sample Poulit2012_FD_187524 | JGI IMG/M metagenome (GOLD analysis project Ga0209487, IMG submission 187524) | Agricultural soil microbial communities from Georgia to study Nitrogen management - Poultry litter 2012 (SPAdes) (version 2) | ecosystem: Environmental > Terrestrial > Soil > Agricultural land... | reverse complement strand
GGAGGGATGACGATGTCCGGTATAGCGCAGACTATTGTGCGGCTGCTCCTGCTGCCGCTGGTAGCCGTGGCAGTCATCACCATGCTCGTGGTGATGTGGGCCGATCAGTGGCTCGTCGCTCAGACCGCAGCTGAGCGGGCGCGGAGGGCGGGGCTGTGACGACACGAACGGAAGAGGCGCTCCGCCGGATCGCCAAACGGCTCCGGATGCTCCCGCCGTCCGAGCGGACCGGGTCGGTCACCCTCCACTTCGCCCGCGGCGAGATCCGCAAGGTCGAGTGGAGGACGCTCGACGACGCCGAGGAGTGGGATGACACTGTTGCCGAGCGCCATGAAGACTACTAAATTGCTGGTAGCAAAGAGAGCTGGGCACCCCATACCGGGACCTCGGCGCTCGCCCCTCGGGGGACGAGTGTCGAGGTCTTTTGCATCTATGACCTGGAGGCCACCTCGACCCTGTATACACCACGGATGCCCCGAGCTCGTACTCGAGGGCAGCCGGTGCAGTGCGCATCAGCGGGACCAGGACCGGGAGCAGGACAGCAGGCGAGGTAGCTCAGCGCAGCGAGGGTATGGGGCGGCCTGGCAGCGAGCCCGGCGGCGCTACCTCCGAGGGCATCCGCTCTGTGTCGACTGCGAGAAGGCAGGCCAGATCACCGAGGCAACTGTCGTGGACCATATCATACCGCACCGTGGCGACCAGGGCCTGTTCTGGGATGAGGGCAACTGGCAACCGCTCTGCAAGGCACACCATGATCAGAAGACCGGGCGTGGGGAGTGATGGGAGCGCACCGGACCGGCTCAGATGGGCTCTGAAAGCGCCCCGCGCGGGCCGGACCGAGGGGGGTGGATGCGATTTCTTCATGGGGGGTGCCCTTCTAGACCGCCGCCCTAGTCGATTTGATTTCTGTACGGGTTCCCATGGGTTTTTCCGGGTTGAGATTTTTTTGTGGTGATTGATGTCGGGACCGACCCCCAAGCCAGCCGACCGCCGGCAGCGGAGAAACAAGCCGGCCACGCTCCGAGTCGTGCCGGCCGGAAGGGTCGGTCGCGAGGTCCCGAAGGCCCCGGCCGGGATGCTCAAAGCTACCCGGGACGAATGGTCCACCTTCTGGGGGTCCGAGCTCGCTCAGCTAGTCGAGCCGTCGACCGACCTCCCTGCTCTCGAGCGGCTCTTTCAGCTCTACGACGAGCACCGTCGGTCGATGCGGGCAGCGCGAAGGGAGCGGCTGGTGGAGGGGTCGATGGGGCAGCTGGTCCTAAACCCACTGCTCAAATATGCGGAGAGCCTGCAGAAGGAGATCCGCGCACTCGAGGATCGGTTCGGCCTCACGCCGCGGGCCCGGCTCGCACTCGGGATCCAGTTCGGCGAGGCCGCTCGCTCGCTCGCAGACTTGAATCGTGCACTCGACGCAGATGACGACGAAGACGAGATCGAAGCCCAAGAGGACCCGCGCCAAGCGGTCTGAGCCGACCCCGCCCCCGACGCTGGGGCCGTGGGTCTGCCGGTGGATCGAGCGCTACCTCGTCCACTCCGATGGCGACTTCCTCGGTCAACCCTTCCGGCTCCGGCCGTGGCAGGCGGGCTTCATCTGGCGGGCGTATGAGCTGATGCCAGACGGATCCCGTAAGCACGATCGGGCACTGATGGGTCTCCCCAAAGGGAACGGCAAGACAGAGCTCGCGGCAGCGATCGCCCTCGCCGAGCTCGCGGGGCCGGTGATGTTCAATGGGTGGGCAGCTCCTGGACGGCCGCGGCGGCCGGTGGCGAGGACCTCGCCAGATATTCCGGTCGCAGCCTCGACCTTCGAGCAGGCGGATACACTCTTTTCCAGCGCCCGGACGATGGTTACCGCCGGCCCTCTCGATCCCTTCTTCGAGTGCTTTGATACGGAGATCCTGCCCAAGGGCCAGTCAGGCAGGCTCTACCGAGTCGCTGCGGTCGCGGGTGCCAACGATGGCCGGCGTCCGACCTTCTTCGTCAGCGACGAACTCCACGAGTGGGAGGGGCGTAAGGAGAGAGTCCACCTGGTGCTCTCGAACGGCCGCGCGAAGAGAGCGGACACCTGGGAGCTCGCGATCACCACCGCGGGGTGGGATATCGGCTCTCTCCTCGGTCGGCTCTATCAGTACGGGAAGAGGATCGAGAAGGGTGAGATCGATGACCCTCGCTTCCTCTTCGCCTGGTGGGAGGCGCCGGAGGACCTCGAGCTCGATGACCCTGAGCAGCGCCTCCAGGCAGTACGTGCCGCGAACCCAGCGGCCGGCGACTTCCTCCCCGAGGATGCGGTAGTGCGCAGGTATGACGAGCTCGGCCCCTCGAAGGTGCACGAGTTCCGGCGATACTACCTGAACCAGTGGTCGAGTGTACCGGAGCGCTGGCTCCCCGATGGGATGTGGGAGGCCTGCGCAGAGGAGGTCGAGGTGCCAGACGGCACGCGGATCGTGATCGGCTTCGATGGCTCGTATGCCCGGGACTCGACGGCGCTCGTGGGCTGTACCCTGGGCCCTCGCCCTCACCTCTTCGTCATCGGGCACTGGGAGCGGCCGGAGGGCGCAACGGAGGACTGGCGGGTCGATATCGGGGACGTAGAGCAGACGATCGTCAATGCCTGCGCTCGGTGGGAAGTCACTGCGATTGCCTGCGACCCCTTCCGCTGGCAGCGCTCGATCCAGACGCTCGGCGAGGCGGGGCTCCCGGTGGTCGAGTGGCCCTCGCACTCCGCTGCTCGGATGGCCCCGGCCTGCGCAGCCTTTGAGGATGCGGTACAGGGCCGGACCCTATCTCACGACGGCAGCGAGGACCTCGCCAGGCATATCAGGAACAGCGTGGTCAAGATCGACTCCCGGGGGAAGCGGATCACGAAGGTTCATAAGGACAGTGAGCAGAGGATCGACCTCGCAGTCGGAGCGGTGGTCGCCTATGACATGGCGACCAGAAATCTTCCACCCACAGCCGGGAGTTGGCTGCTATGAGTCTACTACGCCGGATGGTACCGAACTGGGTCGGCCGGATCTTCAACCGGGGCGGCGATGGGTTCATGAGTATCAAGGAGGTCCGCCAGGCCGCCGCGGACTCCACGAACCTACAGCAGGGCCGGGCCTCCAATGTGGTCATGGCCCCGCTCCTCTGGATCGGGAGGGCGTTCACCCAGGCGGAGGCAATCGTCGAGCGGAAGCGCTCTGGCCGGTGGATCATGGTGGAGGAGCACGGGCTCGCCGACCTCCTCCTCGAGCCGAATCCATACTATGAGGGTGATAGCTTATTCAAGGCGATCCTGCTCTCCTGGTTCGTGGATGGCAATGCCTACATGCTCAGGGTGCGCGACGAACTCCGGAGGGTCGTGGAGCTGTGGTATGTGCCGCACTGGATGATCGAGCCGCGGTGGCCCTCGGATGGGAAGACGTTCATCTCTCATTATGAGTATAGGCCGGCCGGGTCAGGTACGTCGATCAACCTCCACCCCTCCGACGTCGTCCACCTACGCTACGGGCTCGATCCAGACAACCCACGGAAGGGCCTAGCACCACTCAAGACGGTACTCCGGGAGGCGTTGACCGATGAGGAGGCCTCGAAGTTCAGCGCCTACATCCTCCGCAATATGGGTGTCCCTGGCGGCGTGATCGCGCCTAAGCATGCGGACAAGCCGCCGCACCCCGATGATGTGAAGGAGATGAAGGAGTACATGCAGAAGTTTCGGGGCATGAACCGCGGGGACTGGCTGGTCCTCGGGGTGCCCACTGAGGTGGCTCAGTTTGGGTTCGACCCGAACCGTCTGATGCTCGGCCCTCTCCGCGACATCTCCGAGGAGCGGGTCTGTGCGATCCTGGGCGTCCCGACCCCGGTGGTAGGATTCGGCTCCGGTATGCAGTCGACGAAGGTCGGGGCCACGATGCGCGAGATGGTCAGGATGGCCCGGGTGAACTGTATCGAGCCGGCACAATTCACAATCGCGCAGCAGCTCAGCCGGCAGCTACTCCCCGACTTCGAGGTCCGGCCGAAGAGGGCGCGGGTCCGGTTCGACAACTCCGGTGCCTCGATGTTCGCCGAAGATGAGACCGAGGAGGCGAAGCGGGTGGCGCTCCTGGTCGAGAAGGGCATCCTCCGCGTCGACCGCGCCCAGGAGGAGCTCGGTCTCGAGGTCGACCCCACCCAGGCTGTCTACCTACGTCAGGCGCAGACAGTCGAGGTCCGGCCCGGTGAGGAGCCGGCACCTATCCCAGCCCGCACCGAGAACCGGATCGCGGGCCTACTCCACACCACGCCGAACGGCAGGGAGGAAGAATGAAGATCTACAATGGCCCCCGCGGGCTCAACAGTCGCCTCGCCTACCGGGTCCAGGCGCAGGCGGAGGATGCAGTCGAGATCCTGATCTATGACGAGATAGGCGAGAACTGGTACGGCGACGGGCTCACTGCGGAGCGGTTCGCGGCCGAGCTCGCCGCGATCTCAGCGAGCCGCATCGACGTCCGAATCAACTCGGTCGGTGGCTCGGTATTCGAGGGCAACGCGATCTACAACGCACTCCGGCGCCACTCTGCCCGGGTCGAGACCCATATTGACGGTATCGCCGCCTCGATCGCCTCGATCATCGCACTCGCTGGCGAGAGGGTGCATATCGCAGAGAACGCCTTCATCATGATCCACAACCCGCAGGGCATGGCGTGGGGTGAGGCTACGGACATGCGGAAGATGGCCGACACACTCGATACCGTCCGGAGCTCACTGGTCGGCACCTATGCCAAAAAGACCGGTCAGGAGGTCTCGCAGATCGAGGCCTGGATGGATGAGGAGACCTGGTTCGGCGCCGACGAGGCGAAGGAATACGGGTTCGCCGATGAGATCACTGATGGTATCGAGATCGATGCACGGATCGCAGCCGCAGCAACCATGGCGAGGTTCTCCAACCTCCCGGCGGAGCTCGAGGAGAAGATCCAGGCAGCGATGGAGCCGACCGCACCTCCGGCACCTGAGCCCGCAGCCCTAGAGCCGGAGGCCCCCGCTACGGAGCTCCTTCAGCTCGCGGCCGCCGTGCAGTTCACCCTGAGCGAGACGAGGCTGTGACAGAGATTCGTTGCGGTAATTGCTCTAGGTGGCTCGGTGAGTCGGCGGTGCCACTAGTCTTCGTGGACGCCCTCCCGAAGGATACCGAGCCGCAGGTAGCTGCGCCCCGCGACCTCCGGCTCTGTCGGAGCTGCGGACGGGTCAACGTGTTCGTGGCCCGGGTGCACCTTGAGGCACGGCTCGCGAGCTGACGCTTGCGCAGCCGTGTCCCCCGGAGTACATTGCGGGGTGTAGGACAGTTTTGCATGGCCCTCCGATGGTCGAAGTCTGACCCTACCTATGGCCAGAACCAGCGCAACTGCGCTGAGTCTGGCCGTCTCTATACCTGGCCTCCTCAGCGCACCACCTTCAGAGGGGACCATGAGATCCTTCTTCAGTGCAGTACGACCCACCACGCTCCTGGCAGCGCTGGCTGCAGTCGCCGTGGCGGCGATCGCCATCCTGGCCCAGGCGTATGGTGCCACACTCCCGGCGGAGTTCCTGCTGGCCTTCCCGGCCGTCCCGGCCGTCCTCGTCGCCAAGCGCGCAGAGCTCGACGCCAAGCGCGCAGAGCTCGCCGGCGTCTTCGAGGCCGCGGGCCCTGACCTCGACTTCAGCAAACGTGAGGTCCTCGAGGCGCTCGGTGCCTCCACCAGTGCCGAAGCCGTGGAGAAGGTCAGAGAGCGCAATGCGGAGATCGAGGCGCTCTACGATGAGGCCAAGGCGCTTGCCGACGTCGAGAACATCCGTAACAGCCTGCAGGGTGATCGTGGCCTTCCGGCTCCCCAGCGCGGGATCCAGCATCCCGAGAACCGCGGCCCGCAGGGCATCGGCGAGATCATCGTGGGCTCCGATGCATTCCAGAACTACACCCGGACCCGAAACCCGACCGCCGGCGAGGTGCAGGGCTACGGCCTGCGCGAGATCCGCGCGGCGCTCTTCGAGACCGGCGCGGGCTGGGCGCCGGAGACGACCCGCAGCGGTCGCGTGGTCGACGCCGTGACCCGCCCGCTGCAGGTGATCGACATCATCCCGACCGGCACGACCAGCCAGGCGGCCTACGTCTACATGCAGGAGACGACGCGCACGCACGCGGCGGCCGAGACCGCCGAGGGCGGCGCGTTCCCCGAGTCGGCGTTCGCGCTCGCCGAGCAGTCGGCGCCGGTCCGCAAGATCGCGGACAGCGTCCCCGTCACCGACGAGCAGCTCGAGGACGTGGAGGGCGTGCAGAGCTACCTGACTGGGCGGCTCACCTTCGGGCTCCGTCAGCGGTTCGACGGCCAGATCCTCGCCGGAAACGGCACCGCGCCGAACCTGCGCGGGATCCTGAACACCAGCGGCATCCAGACGCAGGCGCGCGGCACGGACCCCGTCCCCGACGCGATCTACAAGGCGATGACCAAGATCCGCACCGGCGGCCGCGCGGTCCCGACGCACGCGCTCATGACGCCGACGGACTGGGAGGGCGTGCGTCTGATGAAGACGGCCGACGGGATCTACATCTGGGGCTCGCCGTCCGAGGCTGGACCCGAGCGCATCTGGGGCCTGCCCGTGGTCCAGGCCGAGGTGCTGACGGCCGGCACCGCGCTGGTCGGCGCATTCGACCCCGGCATGATCATGGCCTTCGAGCGCAGGGGCATCGACGTCCAGGTCGGCTACGTGAACGACCAGTTCACGAAGGGCACCCGGACGATTCGCGCCGACATGCGCGTCGCGCTCGCCGTCTTCCGTCCGGCCGCGTTCTGCACCGTCACCGGTTTGGCGGGCTGACGATGGCCCGCACGATTAGCGGGCTCCCCTTCACCGTCGGGCGCGCCGTCGCGCCCGGCGGTGAGGCTGGAGCCCATACGGTGGACGGCAATATCGCCCCGGGCGATACCCTACTGTCCGTGCTCCATATCTCGGCCGATCTCGCGACGAACGCAGATCTCACCACCGAGTTCACCATCACCGATCACGGCGAGATCGACAACGACGGGGGCGCCGATACGACGGGTGACTTCCTCGTGGTCCTCTACGCCAAGACCCCGGAGACGAGCTGATGAGTGGTCTTACGATAGTAGCCGACCGGCGGCTCTGGCTCGATGTGGCCAAGACGCGAGTCGTCGAGGACGGCGACCCGGCCGCGGCGTTCCTCTACGTCGCCGAGGGAGACGAGATCAACGCGTCCGACGCGGGGCGGTTCGGCCTCGCCGTGGAGGACGGCAAGGTCATCCTGCTCCGCGAGCCCGATGAGGCAGCCGAAGAGGGAGCCGGCGGTGAGGCTGGCGGGTCCGGCGACGATGCCAACGACGCTGGCGAAGGAGCCGGCGACGGCGCTGGTGACGATGCCGGCGCCGAGTCGGAGACCGAGGAGGAGCCAGCAAAGCCGGCGGCTCCGAAGAAGTCCACGGCCAAGGGCAAGAAGAAGTGAACCTCCGTCCGATCGGTGAGCCCGGCGATGAGCTGATCACCCCAGAGAGGGCAGCGGACCATCTCCGCATCGACTACCTCGACGAGGTGCGTGATCAGCTCGAGCTCTACATCCTCGCCGCTAGGGAGTATGCGGAGCAGAAGACCGGGCGTGCACTGGTCGAGAGGACGTGGGAGCTCACCCTCGACCGCTTCCCTCGGGGGCCGATCGAGGTCCGGAAGGTCCCGATCAACCCCGAGTCAATCGAAGTGCACTACATCGACCCCCAGGGCGATGAGCGCACCATCGATGCGGGCGACCTGGTGACCGTACCAGGGGAGCCAGCACGGATTGTCCACGTCCTCTCGTGGCCCGCCACAGCGCACCGGATCGGTGCAGTGCGTGTGCGGTTTGAGGCGGGGCCATCGGCCGCTGAGCAGGGCTCGCGGGAGCTCTCGATCCTGACCTCTGCGATGCTCCTCCATATCGGTGACATGTTCGAGCACCGGGAGGAGACCGTGGTGGGTGCATCGGTCAATCCTCGCCGAGCCATTGAGGATATCTACGATGCATTCCTGGTAGGCAGGAGGTACGCATGAGAGCTGGCCGCCTCCGCAGCCGTGCCGAGATCCGGCGCCCGACCGAGACCCGAGGCCAGTACGGCGAGGTCGAGACGACGTACCCCCTCGTCGGCATGGCCTGGGTGGACGTCCGAGTGCCTCGTCGAATGCTGGCCAACTACGGCGCTGGTGAGGTGCCGACCGGCACGATGGAGATCGAGATGCGGGACCGGATAGATCTCCGGGTGCGGGACGCGATCGTGATCGTCGCTGGCCCCGAGGCGGGGACCAGGTGGAGGGCGATCACGCCTCCGCATAGGCCAGGGCGCGGGGAGCTCCTCGCCATGGTCGAGGTCCTCGATGAGGAGATCCGGGAGCCTGATTCGGATCCCGAGGAGCCAGGCGACGATGATGAGGGAGGTCCATGATCCGGACCACGATTACCGGCGAGCGGATCGACGATTTTGCGGATGAGCTCTACGAGGAGCTCCGGCCGCGCATGGTCGAGGTTGTCCAGCGCGCCTCCGAGCGGCTCGCCGGCGGGCTACGCCGTGCCCTCTCCCGGGTCGGTCCGCCTGTCCCTGGCGGTCCACCGGCGAGGGTGACGGGCGAGCTCCAGGAGTCGATGCAGCCGGTCCCGATCCGCCGTCGTAAGACGAGCGTCGCGGGTGGTGCGGGTGTCTGGCATTCCGATCCTGCAGAGCGGGGCCGGATCGCCAGGAAGGCCGCCGCCCTCGAGTATGGTGGGACCGACCGGAAGGGCCGGGTCCACCCCCCATATCCCTTCCTGCGTGTCACTGAGGAGGAGATGCGCGATGAGATCGAGGCGATCCTGGAGGACGTATGAGATGGCCGTCTGCGATCACCGCTCTACTCGGACTCGCGGAGTCGGATCCGGAGCTGATCGCGGAGCTCGGGGGGCCGGAGATCTACCGGTGGCGGGAGTACCGGCAGGGGTCCGCCCCGAGCATCCAGTACACGGTCATCGTCACCAGCCGCGAAGAGGTGATGGAGCCGGTCCTGATCCAGTGGGACATCTTCGCGCGGAGCTTCGCTCAGCTGGTAGCGATCGAGCGTAGACTCAGGCGGCTCTTCCACTGGGTCGGCTGGCGGGAGATGGATGGGGTCTCAATGAGCTCCGTCTATGTCGACTCCCGCGACCACCCGCCCCCAGAGCCGGGGGTGTGGCATAGATCGATTGATTTCAGGGCCCAGCCTGTAGCTGAGCGGGGCTGGTAGACCGCCGCAACGCCGCGGCATAACTCGGAGATGAGATAATGGCGAACACGTACAAGCTGCTGGACCTGCAGGCGCAGCTCCGAGCGATCGGGCGCGGCGTCGTATTCTATGCGGAAAAATGGGACGGGGAGACAAATCTGTCCCTCACCCACCTCGGCGATACCGAGGGCGAGATCACGGCCGAGATGAATGAGAGCTACTCACACCTCACCCTACCGGAACTCACTGGCGAGGCAAAGCACAGGAGCTATGTGAGCGGTGAGGACCCGGTCGTGACCCTTCCGCTCTTCTTGGCTGATCCAGCGCTTCGCGCGATCGTATCGCCGACTGGAAACGCCTCTGGCGGCTACCAGCGGCAGAGGCCGGTCAAGGAGCGGACGCTCGTGATCTTCCCGGAGGAGCTCTTCTTCGATGCGAGCGAGGGCGAGTACGGAGACCTCAGCTACACCGGCACGGCGTGGCAGCTCAATGGTGAGGCGCTCAGCCCTGCCCAGACGAAACTCCTTGGCCAGAGCGTCTGGTTCTGGCGCGGCTACTTCACGAAGCCCGGCGTGGCGTTCCGCCATGAAGATGGCGGGAAGCTGGTTGAGTCGATCAGCTTCCAGGCGATGCAGTCCGATCTCGCCCTGGCGGTACTCCCGGATGGCGAGAGGATCTACACCTTAGGCGATCCCGGCGACAAAGACATCGACATCCACCCCGCTAGCTGATGGTGATCGTAGCACGTAGGACCCCGCCCGCTGAGATGCGGGCGAATCACCAGCGGCGAGTGGCGGGGGCGATCGCCGCAGAGGAACGGGAGCGGGAGAGGCCGCGGGTCGCGAATGTGGGGGCGGTCCGAGAGATCTGGTCTCCCCGCCCCCTCGCCTTCCGCGGCCGCCTGATCCCGGCCCGCCCCATCCAGTGGGAGGAGGGGCTCGACCTCATGGAGGCAGGCCTCGCGCTCGAGCGCTGGACGGAGGGCCGGCGGCCAGAGGACCCGATGACGAGGGAGGAGCTCGCCGAGCTCCGGGGGATCTACCGGAGTATCATGGATCTCGCATGGATGGCGCTCCGGCCGCCCTGGATGCCGCGCTGGCTCAGGAGCCGGCAGCGGAACCCATTCCGCCGCGCTACAGAGCCTGAGATCCTCCAGATCATGGATTTTGTCGGGCGGTGCCGGACGATCTCCCTCGTCGGGCACCGGTCCTCGATGGGGAGCCCGGCCCGGTAGATCTCGTCGACCTCGTCGCAGATTTTGCCGCCCATTACCCCGGCTGGCTCCGCCGTGATGGGAGACCTCTGAGCTGGCGTCTATTCATGTACGGGACTGAGGCGCTGGCGCGTAGACGGGCTCGCCAGGCGCTCGACCTCGCGAGTGCGACCGGGATCCCCTACGCGAGGGAGGATCGGGCCACTCGCTGGCTCGAGGTCCAGCGCATTCTCGCAGGATACTAGGTGGTGACGTGGCTAGACGACGTGGATTCCTCCGGAATATCATACTCCGCCTCGATCGGGACTCTGCGGAGCAGGTCCAGACCGATATATCGGACGCGCTCGGCAAGGCGGGACAGTCCGGCGCAGAGCGGATCGAGGAGGCGATGCAGGAGGGCGGTAACAAGGCCGCCTGGCAGCTCCGTCGCATCCTCACCGAGAGCTACAACAAGACCATAGCCGAGGCGCGGGTCAAGTTCGCGCGGGGCCTCATCGACCAGCGAGAGTTCGACCGGCTGCGCCATGAGGCCGCGCGTACATTCGATGATGCGCTCATCGCTGGCATGGACCGGCTCCGGACCCAGGGCGATCTCACTGAGCGTCAGTTCACATCTCTGTCCAGATCTCTGAAGACCGTAGGACGCGAGGGGCCGAAGGAGGTCGGTCGGATCAGTGCTGCATTCGACCGGCTGAAGGGGATCGTCGTCGGGGTCGGTGGCGCGATCGCGGCCGCATTCGCCGTGCGCCGCATCACTCAGTTCGGGCGCGACGCGATCCGAGCCGCGGAGGCGACCCGCCAGGGGCAGCGCCTCCTAGCTCAGCAGCTCGAGAACGTCGGGATCGCATGGGCCGATGTGCGTAGCGAGATCGAGGCGACTGCTGCCACGCTCTGGGATACGCACCGGATGACCACGGATGAGGTCGACATCGGTCTCAGGGAGCTGATCAAGACGACGAACGACTATCAGGTCTCCCTTCGCTACGTCGGTCTCGCCCAGGACCTCGCCGCAGCGACAGGGTCAGGGCTAGAGAAGTCGGCCCAGCGTATCGGCCGGGTGCTGCAGGGCGATATCGGGTGGATGCGGAGGTTCGGATGGCAGGCGGAGGACTCTGCCTCTGCGCTCGCACTCCTCGAGGAGCGGACGGCCGGCGCTGCCCGTGCCAGCATCACTTGGGGGGAGCAGGTCGGCATGGCCTGGGGCGACCTCAAGACCGCGATCGGCGAGGCGATGATCGAGGCGGGGAGCGGGAGCTCCGTCGTCGACACCCTGACCGGCGCCCTCAAGGGCCTCGAGGAATGGGTGCGCGCGAACTCCTCCCAACTCTCGACCCTCACTGAGCGGCTCCTCGGTGCGGCTGGGGCTGCGGCTAGCTTCGCGCAGCGGGTCATGGACGTGTTCGATCCCGCCGGCGAGGTCGCGAGGAAGCACACCGCTGGCCTCATGGCGATGGGGCTCGACTCGGAGGGGTGGGCTCGTCAGGCTGATGCGATCGGCGTCCAGATCGACGGGCTCCGCGGGCATGTCGAGCGACTCCGGGACGAGCTCGAGGAGCCGACCCAGGAGACTGGTATCGCTGGCCTGATCTGGGGGTTCGGCCGGGAGAAGCGGGCGCGTGCGGCCAATGAGCAGGTGCGGGAGACCCTCGCGCAGATCAAGAGCCTCGAGACCACTATCGAGGGGCTCGAGCGGACCCAACAATTCGCCCTCTCCCGGTCGCGGGAGCAGGTCCGGGTCCAGCGTGAGGAGCTCGGGGTCGTAGAGGAGACCCTGGCGGCGCGGATCCAGGCACAGGGCCAGGAGGTCGCACAGCTCCGGACCGCGCACGGCCTCCGCGTCCTCACCGCGGCCGAGATGATGCGTGCGATGGAGCTCGAGGGCCAGATCAGAGACCAGCTCGAGCGGAGCAACCTCGCACTCGAGGACCGGATCGCACTCGCCCAGCAGCTGCAGCTGATCCAGCAGGTCACGCCCGACCTCTCTGTGCCCGCGCGCGCCAGGTGGGGACTAGATGAGCTCGAGGTCGACCTCACCCCGATGAGATCCGCACGTGCAGAGGTCGATGAGCTCGCCGGTCGGTGGCTCGAGACGAATGAGCTGATGGTGGGTGCAGCACAGAACGCGGCCTGGGGGATCACCGGCGCATTCGCCGATATGTTCGGCGAGCTATATCGCGGATTCGATGGTGTCACTGGCGCGGCCGAAGCGATGGCCCGGGGTGTGGCCGGCGCGCTCCTCGGCGGAGTCGCGGAGTACGCGGCCGGCAAAGTCAAGGAAAACGTCGCGCTCGCCATCGAGGCGACGGCCAAGGGCCTCGCCGCGGCCTCGAACCCCTTCACGGCGGGTCTCGCCCCCGGATTCTATCAGGCCGCCAAGACTCACGCCCTCGCCGCCGCGAAATGGGGCCTCCTCGCCGGCGCCGGTGGCGCTGGCCAGTCCGCGGTAGCGGGCGGCGGCCGGGGCGGTCTCTCCGGTGGGATTCCGACCGGTGCCCGGGACACGACCGGCCGACTCCTCGAGGACCGGCGCGCGCCCGAGGTCCACGTCTACATCGACCCGCTCGATCCGAGCAACCCCGCCTGGCAGCGCTCCGTCTACGCGGCGAATCGCTACGCTACCGACCGGTACGGCGAGGGCGCCACCGTCCACGTGCACCGCTACCCAGGAGGTCAGGGATGAGCTTGCCCTGGATTCCGCGCATCAGCTACGGCGGGGTCACCTTCGACCTCTCCCTCCCACAGCGCCCGTGGGTACCAATATCTCGGGGGATCGGGGGGTACGAGGAGAGTGCGGCCGGCATCCCCTCCACCTGGGAGTACCGGAGGGACGCGATGCGCCGCATGACGATCAGGTTCATGGAGGCCGAGTGGGGTGAGGTCCTAGCCTGGCTGATCCATGCGCAGCGGGGTGGCCAGTTCGGGATTGCGCCGGACTATCGGGGGGATAGCTATACCTGCTACCTGGTCGCGCCTCGCATGGGCGAGGACATCGAGCCGCGGCCGGGCGATTTCCCCGGCGTGTGGGAGCTGGATCTCGTGATCCGGACCGTCTCCGGTGCGGTGATCCCCGGCCGCTACTACGGCATCACTCCGCTGATCGACTGGTCGCCGGGGCAGATGCTCTCGACGATGCACTTCTCCCGCCCCTCCCCCGCCATGTACCGCGACCGATCCGGCGCCTGGCACTCTGTCGCACCAGACGTCCCCCGCACCACCTGGGGCACCGACCCGGTGACGGGGCTCCCGGTGCCGAGGACGCTGCTGGAGCCGGGGGCTACCAACTACGCCTCGTCCACGTCCGTGACTGGTGGCGAGTCTGGGCTGTGGGAGTGGACCATGCCGGCGCCGGGACGCTACCGGCTCACTGCACTCGTGGACGCGCCCGCGCACGCCTCCAACTACCCCGGCATCATTGGACCATACGCCGCCGCCGCTGACGAGGCGGTGACCCTGAGCACCTGGATTGCCACCGTGACCAGCCCGCACCTTGAGATCCGCGCGAATGGCTTCTCGGGATCCACCCCGGACACACGCGCAGATGGCCGCCAAGTCATCACGATCACTCACGGCGCCCCGTGGGTGCACAGTCTCGCCGTCTATGCGCCCGCAGGCGTGCGCGCCGATATACGGGCAGGTGACTACATCGAGTTGGTGCTCCCGCAGATCGAGGCCACGCCATATGCCACCTCGCCAATACTGACAGACGGCGCGCCTGAGGACCGCTCCCGAGACACTCTCTACCTCGACCTGCCGCCGGAGATCGAGGTGCCGGGGGCGCCGATGGCGATCTACTCGCGGGCGGTGCTGGGGGGCAAGATCGGCAGCTCCGCGCTGTGGGGAATCGGCAGCTCCGCTCCCCGACTGACTGCGGAGTGGTCTAGCACCGGAGTGGTGTTCCGCCTGGCGCACGCCAGTGGAGAGGCGAGCACATTCGCAGTCATGGGGCAGGCTGTAGAGGCCGGCGACCTCGTCGAATCCCTCGCCCTGGTCTGGACGGACGAGCTGGGCCGCCTCGTTGGCCGCCTGATCGCGCGCATCCTCCGCGCCGGATCGTCGCAGTGGGGGCCGATACACGCCGCCGACCTCCCGCCGCTAGAGCCCGCGCCGGAGTGGTCCGCGCGCCGCCTCTACATCGGGAGCCGGGGCACGGCGCCGGGGGTGTACGAGTACGAGGCATTCCGGGTCTGGGAGATGGCTCAGGGGGTATGGCGCGGATCGCCGCGGGAGCTCCTCGCCCGCGCGCGTACTGACCGGATGGGGGTGCGCTGATGCACTACACCCTGACTGTCTACCAGAGCGACGACGCCACGCCTCTCTTCGAGGTCGGGACCGCCCCGGACCATCCGCACCCCTACCTCCACGTGCCCGGGGAGATGGACCTCGGCGAGGTCGACCTCCTCCAGGGCAAGGCCATGATCGGCCAGGTCAACCTCCGCGTCATCGACCCACAGACCGGTGCCGACCAGTCCGAGCGCTGGATGACGGCACGGCTCGGGGTGCCGCAGGGTCAGGAGGGCGCGGGACACAGTGCACTCAATGGCAGACGAGCTCGTCTCGAGAGGTCCGATGGGCGTCTCGTGATCGACGGCGTCGCCTGGGGCGTTCAGCTCTCTGACTCGGCCGCTGGGTTCCATCTCCAGCTCCGCGATATTCGGGAGCGAGCACGGAAGCTGCCGATATTTCAGCGCACGGGCACAACGTCGGTGCTACCGAGGGGCGTCATCGACGGATACGGCCGGCTCCCTGGTGGCGGTTGGCTGATCCCACCGACGCGGCCACTACGGGCAATATACCGGGACCAGAGCGGCCCGATCATGGGCGGGTCCGGGATATTCGATCTCTCCGCCCTCTGGCGCTCCGGTGATCCGGCGAGGTACCAGCGCGGCGAGGTGCCGCCGGAGCTGGTGATCACCGACCATATGCGGGAGGTGCTCCGGCCCGACGTACAGGCGATAGGCGACGGCCCGGCCGTCACTATCACGACACGCAATGTCTCTGTGCTCTGGCGTCCGGTCGGCGGCACCACATGGACCGAGATCCGGAACCCGTCACCCGCCGCGTGGTCACTGATCGAGTCGAGGCCCGGCAAGCTCGCCGCGATCTCCGGCCGGGAGGCGCTGGACGTGGACGCCGCCTGGCGGATCGGGATCAATCTGTTCATGCGCACGGAGC
>Ga0209487_1002303_pt1 | contig 15610 bp, 12 predicted proteins | sample Poulit2012_FD_187524 | JGI IMG/M metagenome (GOLD analysis project Ga0209487, IMG submission 187524) | Agricultural soil microbial communities from Georgia to study Nitrogen management - Poultry litter 2012 (SPAdes) (version 2) | ecosystem: Environmental > Terrestrial > Soil > Agricultural land... | reverse complement strand
CGCGTCCGACTTGCCGTCGGTCTTGATCCGGGAAGTGAGCAGCCCGTTGAGGACTCCACCGGTCTCTTCGTCGAGCCGCCCTTTGAGGGCCCAGGTCCCGTCCTTCATCTGGCGCAGGTTGACATTGAAGCTCTCCCGGTCCGCCTCTTCTTTCGGTCGCTTCCCATCGGGGTCGATCCAGCCGAGGATTTCGTCGAACAGCACATGGATATCGCGGACGCGCACCTGTGGTGCCTTTTCGACGAGAAGCCTCTCGGCATCGAGCTTTTCGTCCTCGGTGGCCGTCGGCGGCAGGCCCTTCAGACACCGGATGATCGTCGTCGCCTGATTCGACGACAGGATGCCTTCACGCAGGGCGGCCGCGAGGACGGGGTATTTCGCTTCGATCGAGTCTCCGCTCATACTGGTCCGCTTGCCCAGGTGCTCGGCCAGCTGCGTCCGGCGGTGGGCCTCCTGAGCGGAGATGTTCAGCCGGTTCTGCACCAGGGCCTTCGTCGTCTTGGCCCCATAGTCGCGGGGCGTTCCGACTCGTTCGAAGACGGAGAGCGTGACGACCGACAGAGATTCCGTGAGTCGGTCCAAGGTCTCGAGTCCGTCGATGACCGTCACGGCATCGTCGGGTCCCATGGGGCGGGTGAAATCGTGGAGATCCCCGAGCAGGACCTGGAGCCTTTCGATGCTCTCGGCGACCTCAGGAGCGATGTGCTGGAGATCCGACCAGCGATATTCGTCGAGCAGCGGATGGGTGTCGGCGGCTGCGGAGCAGCTTTCGTCCACGGCCCGGCGGCGCTCGGCACGGTCGAGTTCTGCTGCGCGTTCGGCTTCCTGTTCCTGCCTCTTCGCTTCCTCGTACCGCGCTTCCCTCTCATCCCACTCGGCGTTGGCGCGTTCGATTTCCGCGCGGCGCTGCGGATTCCTCCTCAGGAATTCCTCGTGTTCGATGGCACGCTGCGCCTCGCGCTCTTCGCTCTTCTTCTGCATCCAGGCCTTCTGCCGCGCTTCGACCACTTCGATGCAGGCCTGGACTTCTGCTGGGGTCTGCGGCGCAGTCAGCCCGCGCGACCACAGCCCTTCCCCGTCTCGGACATCGCTGCCCTGAAGTGCTGAGGGGTTGGCAGAGCTCTCCTCTTCCGACTCATCGTCAATCGGTCCGGCGACGACGCCGTCGAACCGATCGGCCAGGGGGTGCCCCGTCAGATCGAGTCCTGCTCGCTCGAGCAGTTCTCGATAGGTGGGCTCGGCGCTGTTCTGCTTCTCGGAGGAAGCGGGGGTGGGAGTTGGGGCAGGTCTGGAAACGTCCTGCTCGTTGTGCCTGCGGTCGGGGATGAGAGCCATGTTCTCTGTGTCCGTTCATCATCGTTGATGTTCTCGGCTTAGTCACATTCTAATCCATGATTCGAACATAATCCATAGTTCTGTACGATTTATTTGAGAAATCTATTATTCTTTTCGATCATGTACTATTTGTTCATCATTGACGCATACGTGGATCGTCTTCAGAAGCTGTCCGTGGAATCTATCCGCTGAAACCTGTCCGACCGCGGTCCTTCCCAGCTGTCAGCGGTTGATCGCCATCCCACGATCGGACTGCTGCGACTTATGTTTCACAGCTTACGATGCGCCCATGACACGAGATTCGCAGAGCAACTCCATCGCAGGTGAGGCAGCGAATCACCGAGGCGGCGGAGAGGCGAACACTCGCAGGCGATGTCCGATTCGGCCGGTCAAGGCGCGAACGCCTTGACGCACGAAGCTCAGAAGGCACCGGTGGGCGTCCTGCGAGCGCATGACCGCGCACCGACGGCCACGATCGGCAACGTACGAACGGCCACCATCGGCCAGGTACGAACGGCCACCATCGGCCGTCAGCAATGGCCACGACCGACAGTCAACGATGGATTCAGGCAGTCAGCGAAAGCCTCAGATCCTCAGCGAGGGCCTCAGTGCGCGGCTTTCACGCACAGCACCGGGGCTGTGGCGTCGAGGATGACCTTCTGGATCGTCGACCCGAGCAGGAACTTGCCGACCGGGGTCCGCTTCCTGGTCCCGAGCACGATCAGCTCGGCTCCCACCTCGGTGGCGGTGTCGAGGATCTGCTCGGCCGGGTCGTACTCGCTGCCCAGCGTCAGCACTCGGAACTCGACGTCCGACCTTCTCAGATAGTCCTTGACGGACCTGAGCTCACCGTCGCCGAGGCGGTAGGAATCATTGCGCTGCGTCGACCGTGACGCGTTGACCACGACCAGCTCCTTGCCGTCCTTCTTCGCCTGAGCGATCGCGGCGTCGAGAGCGGCATGTCCGGCGGGGTTGTTGACGTAACCGACGAGAACAGTCATTTTTCACCTTCGCTGAATTGAGCTGAACAACGTGAGCTGAACGCCATGAGCCGCACAACTGATGCTGAACAGCGCCGGATAGAGAGATCGGGAACTCACCGTTCCAGGATAACCGGGGCCGGGGCCGAACGCGCCGGAAGCATCAGGTCAGTTCCTCGGGGTTGCGGAATCGTGTGCTCGTTCCCTTCGTCGACCGGTTCCACAGCCAGGTCACGACCCACAGGACGACACCGATGCCCACGAGCGCTACCGCGATCTGGTACTGGACGAGTTCGTCGAGGCGGGCCCACGGACCGACGAGGAACGCACAGCTGATCACCCCGATCCACGGCAGCGCCGTCGGCGCCTTGAAGTGATCGTGGTCGGCCGGCTGCCTGCGCAGGATGAGCACCGCCACATTGACGACGGCGAACACGGCCAACAGCAGCAGCGAGGTGGTCCCGCCCAGGGACGCCGTGACCGTCTCCGGCAGGACCGTCGTCACCGCGAAGATGAGCGCATAGGCGATGAGTGTCGTGAAGATGATCGACACCCACGGCGACCGACGACCGGCCATGACCTTCGCGAACACGGGCGGAAGCACGTTCTGCTTGGCCATGCCGTAGAGCAGACGGCTGGCCATGAGCATGTTGATCAGCGCCGAGTTCGCCACGGCGAACATCGTCATGAACGGGAAGATCGTATCGATCGGCACACCGGGAGCCCCGGCCCTGACCACCTCGAGCAGGGGCGTCTCGCTCTCGGTCAGGACGCCGATCGGCACCGCCGCGACGGTGACGATGGACACGAGCACGTAGATCACACCGGTGATCGTCAGGCCCGAGAGCATGATCTTCGGGAACACGCTCGGGTCCTTCGTCTCCTCGACCATGTTGACCGAGTCCTCGAAGCCGACCATGGAGAAGAAGGCGAGCGCCGTGGCGCCCGTGACCGCGAGGAACACGCTCTTGTCCCCCTCGGTCTCGAAGATCATCACCCGTGAGAAGTCGGCATCGCCCGAGCCGAAGGCGAAGAACCCGACGAGGATGACCAGCAGCAGGCCGCTGAGTTCGATGAGGGTGAGGACCACGTTGAACCACACGCTCTCGCCGACACCGCGGAGGTTGACAGCGGCGATGAGGGTGAGGAAGCCCAGCGCGATCCACATCACCCCGGTGCCCGAGACGTCCCAGCCGAAGCCGGCCACGAGGTTCGCGGCGAAGACGTTCGAGGCCGTCGACGCCGAGGTGATGCCGGAGCTGAGGACGGCGAAGGCGACGAGGAAGGTCACGAAGTGGATGCCGAACGCTTTGTGCGTGTACAGAGCCGCCCCTGCGGCGTGGGGGTACTTCGTCACCAGCTCCATATAGGAGAACGCGGTGATCAGCGCGATGAGGAACGCGAGGATCACCGGTGCCCAGCCGGCGCCTCCGACCTGTCCGGCCACTTTGCCGGTCAGCGCATAGACGCCCGTGCCGAGGATGTCGCCGACGATGAACAGAAGCAGCAGCTTCGGCCCCATGACCCGTTTGAGGATCTCGGGCCGGCGTCCGTCTCCGGCATCGACTGTGGTCGTGGGTTCCCTGTCGCTCACGATTCCTCCATGTCCGCCGCGGCCGCTTCCGCCGCAGTCCTGGCAGCTCCGAATGGTGTCAGAGCTTCGCCCAGTATGCATCAGCCCCGCGGATCAGCGCACCGACGCGCCGAGGGCGCGCGTCAGGTCCGCGGGCAACGCATCATCGGCCGCGGACCACGTCGAGGAACGCGGTGAACAGCGCCTTCGCGTCGCGCTCGCTCTCCGGCCCCATCGCCTCCGCCTCTTCGACCAGAGTATCTTTGTCGAACCCCAAGTCCCGCAGCTTCTTCGCGTCCCAGCGCAGAATGTTCGCCCGCGTCGACTCCGGGTGGAACTGGGTGCCCCAGGCCCGCCCCATCCGGAAGGCCTGGAATTCGCAGGCGTCGCTCGAGGCCAGCAGCGTCGCCTCGGCCGGCAGCTCGACGATCCGATCGACGTGGCTCTCCAGGAACGACGTCCGCTCCCGGATCGCGGAGAACACCGGGTCGTCGGCCGCCTCGGCGGTGGTGCGGATATCGGTGTATCCCTTCTCCGGGGCTCCGGTCCGGGCCCGCACATCACCACCGATGACCTGGGCGATGAGCTGCCCGCCGAGGCAGATCCCCAGCTGCGGCAGGTCCGTGTCGAGGCTGTGACGGACGAGTTCGGCCTCCTCGGCGAGCCAGGGAGCGCGATCGGTCTCATCGGGCATGTATCCGCCGCCGAGCGTGATCAGCCCGTCGTAGCTCTCCAGCGCGCTCGGTGCGGGCAGGGGCGAGACGCCGCCGATGCGCAGATCGAACTCGACGTTCTCGCTGATCATCCACTGTGTCAGCAGCCCCGGTTGGGAGTCGACGTCGTTGACGATGACGAGCAGCCGGGTCATGATTCCACCCCCGCCGAGGCAGCCGTGACGTCATCGGCCGACCCGAGGAATCGTGTGTACGCCTCCTCGTGGGCCTCGAGGACCCGCATCGCGTTGTCGAAGCCGAGCTTGCGCAGATCCGCCTCCGACCAGCCGCGTGAGGCCAGTTCTGCGAAGAGGTTCGGATACTGTCCGGCGTCGCCGAGGCCAGTCGGCAGTTCATCGACTCCGCAGATGTCGCCGCCGAGGCCGATGTGGTCGATGCCGATCCTCTCGCGCACGTAATCGCAGTGGTCGGCGACCTCGGCTACGGTCACCTCGGGGGCGGTGCCCTGCTCTCCGGCCTCGACCCATTCGCGGCGGGCGTTCGAGACGAAGGAGGGCACGAAGGTCATCATCGCCACTCCCCCGTTTCCGGGCACGCGATCGAGAACGTCGTCGGGGATGTTGCGCGGGTGCGGGTTGAGCCCGAAGGCGCAGGAGTGGCTGAAGATCACCGGCAGGGCGGACAGGTCCAGCGACTGGTGCATGACCGAGGGTGCGACATGGGAGAGGTCGACGATCATGCCGATGCGGTTCATCTCGGCCACCACCTCCCGACCGAAGGCGCTCAAGCCCCCGTGCTGCGGTTCGTCGGTGGCCGAATCCGCCCAGGAATGCGTGGTCGACCAGGTCAGCGTCATGTATCGGGCTCCGGCACGGGCGTAGGAGCGCAGCATCGCCAGGGACTCATCGATCTGCTGTCCGCCCTCGACGCCCATGAGCGAGGCGACTCTGCCCTCACGGCGGGCAGCGGTGACCTCGGCGGCCGTGCGGGCGAAGGCAAGGCGTTCGGGGTAGGCGGTGACGAAGCGGGCGACCGCGTCGATCTGCTCCCAGGTCGCCTTGACCGCCTGTGCGCCGGTGATCGAGGAGTGGACGTAGACCGACCAGTACTGGGCCGCGACATGGCCGGCGGCCAGCTGGTCCATCGTGGTGAACGGCGACACGGCCGGATCGTTCAGCCCCTCGACGCTGTAGTCGCGCTCCTCGCGCAGGAACCAGGCGAGGTCGTTGTGGCCGTCGAAGACGTCATAGGTCATGGGAGTGCTCCTTCATCGAGAGTGTGAGGTGATGGGCGAATGTGCTCTGCAGGCCGCGGCGGGGCCGGTCGCGGACGGCGTGCCGTGCGTCGCGGACGGGGTGCCGCGGGTCGTGGGTGGGCGAGTCTTCACGGTCGTCATCCGATCCCCGACATGATCTGTGCCGTCCACAGCCCGAGGAATGTGCCCGCGAACGCTCCGATGAGCGCGAAGAGCACACCGACCGGCACGAGCTGCCGGTTGAACGCGCCCGCGACCACCGGCGCCGAGGCGATCCCGCCGATGTTCGCCGTGCTGGCCACGGCGATGCTGAACAGTTCGGTCTTCGTCAGCTTCGCGTAGATGAGCATGATGACGATGTGGACGAGGAGCACGATGATGCCGGCGACCAGATACAGCGGGGCCTCAGCCAGGGAGGTGAAGTCGGACCCGGAGGCGATGATGCCGATGATGAGATAGAGCATGATGGTCGCGAGTTCGCTCGATCCCGCCGCCCGTCCCCAGCGGGTCGAACCGATGACCAGGCCGAGGACGCTGACGATGAGGATCGTCCAAGCCGAGGCGTTGATCACGACACCGACCTCCGGCAGCAGCTCGCCTGCCTTCGCGGCCAGGGCCGAGACGAGCAGGGAGAAGCCGAGCAGACCGATGATCGACGGCAGGGTCATCGGCTTCTCCTCCTCGCCGGTGACCCGATCAGCGAAGTCGAACTTCGAGATATCGGCCTTCGTCCATCGGTTGAACCTGTCGGAGACGGCGACCGAGGAGAAGATGAGGAGCAGCCAGAACGAGTAGAGCACGGTGTCGACGATGAGCACATAGCCGAAGATGTCCTCGGGCGCTTCGAGGATGTCCTGGACGGCGACCATGTTCGCCGAGCCGCCGGTCCAGGAGGCGTTGAGCGCGCCGAGCGCCTTCCAGGACTCCGGGGCCAGTGCCGAGTGCACGATGAGATAGGCGACGATGAAGCCGATCATGATGCTCGCGGCTGTGACCGCGTAGGTCAGCAGCAGCTTCGGTCCGAGTCGGACGATCTGCCGGACATCGCATTTGAACAGCAGGAGCAGGATCATCGCCGGCAGCAGGGCGTCCTGCACCCCGTCGCCGACTCCGTCGATCGCGTCGTGGTCGAACAGGCCGACCGTGTTGAGCAGGGCCGCCACGATGTAGAGGAAGACGAACCCGGGGACATATTTGAAGACCTTGAATCTTCCGCTGTTGCCGGCGACGACGAGACCCGCCGAGATCGCCAGCAGCAGGCTGATGAAAAGAAAACCGTCCGTAATCACAAACGACACTCCCTCTTCGGATTGGACCGCGCCCCGACCTGTCGGTCTGCCCGGGAGCGGACCGCGCTGTCCGGTCCGCCCGAAGGCAGTGTTCCCGCCCGAAGGCAGTGTTCCCGCGCAGAGCTCGGCACGTGCGGGCCGCGGTGAAGCCATGTGTGGTTGTCGATTGGATCCGGGCCGGTGTGGACTCGGGCAATCTTCGTGGTCGAAAGGCGTCTCAGCCGGAAGCGGGCAGCTCTCGGTACTTCTTCGCCGCGCTGTTCACTGCGGCGATGAGTGCCTTCTGTGAGGACCCGTGGTATCTGGCCGTGATCGCCTCGGTGAGCCGACCTGTGTCCGTGATGTCCGCGCCGATGAACAGGTCCCTGATGAATTTCCTGGTCAGGGCCAACGTCGCCGAGCAGTCGACATCGAGGATTCGGTGTGTGTCCGCCTCGATCTCGAAGGCGATGAAGAACAGCCCGTACTGCGTCATGATCGGGTTGTTCGACGGCGCCTTCGCTTCGCCGGTGAGGTAGATCGAGGAAGTCATAGTCCGTCAAGAATACTCGAGAATCAGCCGTACGAGGCGTTCGCATCATCACGACCGACCCGAATCCGTCGACGGACGTTCAGAGGTACCGGTGGATCACCTCCCCCGCCTGGCGCATGATGGGCATGACTTCGACGACGCGGTCCGTGCCGGGTTCCCAATTCGCGAACACCGCATAGGAGACCCGGCGCGTCGGAGTCATGACGATGCCCGCATCGGCCCGGATCGTGCCGTTCGTGCCCGTCTTGTTCCACACCCACACATCACGCTGGTAGTTGTAGTGCGCGAGCGGGTCGAGGTCGAACGCCGAGGCGACCATCGAGGTGTCCGCCCCGGCTCCCAACCAGCGGCGGAAGATCTCATTCGTCGACTCGTCCCAGAATTCGTCCTTCGCGTGCCGGGCCATGAAGTCGCTGATCTCCGCGGCGGTTCCCGTCGACAGGGTGCGCGGGGCCTTGGCCGGACGCGGCCAGCGGAGGAAGTCGTGCAGGCCGGAGTTCTCGTATCCGAGCTCCTCGACCTGGCGGGCGACGTTCTCGAGGCCGACGCGGCGGATGAGCACATTCGTGGCGAAGTTGTCGCTGAAGGCACCGATGAGCAGAGCCACGTCGAAGATGCTCAGTTCGTCCTGTTCCATGAGGTACCAGATGCCGGATTCGTCGACGCGCTCGCTCGGCCGCCGGGTCAGTCGCTCCTGCAGATCGAGCGTGCCGTCCTGCGACATCTGCAGCGCAGTGTGGAGCAGGAACACCTTGCCCATGCTCGCGGTGTCGAGCTCCTCGTTCTCGTTGTGGGCGAAGACCCTGTCTCCGCTGTCGACGTCGTAGGCCAGGGCGCTGAAGCGCACTCCCGGCAGTCCGTCGAAGTCCAGTTCGCTCATGATCGTCCTCCTGTCCTCGTCGCAGTCTTCGTCTCGGTCGGAGATCCTCCGCTGCGTCTCACGGTCTCCTCTATCCCTGCCCACATTCACCCCGTCACGGCCGATCCTGCCTGCGAGCAGGCGGGTCCACCCACAGGCGCGGGCGTCCGCCAGGAGGGGCTTCGAGGGTGGCGTCGACGCCGAGCGGCAGACTGGGCGCGTGCGGGTCGTGGCCGAATCCCATCTCGGTCACGATGGGGATGCCCGCCTCGCCGAGGAAGTCCATGAAGAGCGCCTCGACCTCGGCGACCGGGGCGCAGTCCTCCCAGGATCCGAGAACCACCGCATCCGCCGACTCGAACCACCCCGCCCGGACCGTCTGCACGAGCAGATTGTCCAGCCGGTACAGCTCTTCGTCGACGTCTTCGAGCATGAGGATGTTCGGACCGGATCTGCTGCGTCGCTCGCGCACCCCGGCAAGTTCCGGACTGCCGATGCCCGCTGCCACGAGGCTGAGGTTTCCCCCGCCGAGGCGGCCCCGGGCCCGTCCGGGCACCAGAGTCCGCGCCCGGCCGCGGGAGAGGGCTTTCGCGCCGTCGGAGTGGGCAGCGCCGTCTGAGGAGGGTGCTTCATGGCCCCCTGCGCCCGCTGCCACGGAAGAACTGGTCGCGTTCGGAGAGCTTTCGGGTCCGAAAGTATCCGATTGCGACCACTTCTCGCCCGCAGCGGCCTCGGTGCCCCCAGCGGCCCCGATACCACCAGCGGCTGGGAAGCCGAGTTCGCGACCTCCCCAGGGCGCGAACAGCCAGGAGGCCACCTCGTCGGGAACCACGGACGAGTTCTTGAACGGGTCGTTGCCGACCATCGGGCAGAACAGGGTCGCCGCCGACAGGTGGTGGTCCCAGGCCTGGTGGAAGGCGGTGATGTCTGAGGACCCGGTGAGCAGTTTGGGTCGGCCGTCACGTCGCAGCATGTGGCGGCGCATAAGGTCGAAGTCGATCTCGTCGAGCAGCCGCATGGCCCCATAGCCTCCGCGCAGGGCGATGACGGCGTCCGTGTCCGGGGCGCACCAGGCGTCGACGAGGTCGGTCCGCCGCTGTTCGTCGGTGCCGGCCAGATACGTCACTCGCGGGTGGCGAGCGCGGATGTGCTCACCCGGTACGACGGTGAGGCCCCATGATTCGAGCTGCGCGATGGCCCGTACCAGCGATTCCTCGTCGCTCGGTCCCGAAGGCGCGATGAGGCGGACGGTGTCCCCGGGCTGCAGCGGCGCGGTCTCGAGGTACGGGCTCGTGGGCAGAGGGCTGGCAGGCACAGGGGTGCCCGGGACGCTGCCGTTCGGGCGGCTGCGGATACTAGTCATTTCTCACCAGGGACTGACTTCCCAGTCGGGGAACCGCGGCGAGCAGTTCCTGCGTATAGGCGTGCTGCGGGTTCTCGAGCACGCTGTCGACTTCACCGTATTCCACGATCTCGCCCTCCTTCATCACGGCCACTGTATCGGCGATGTTCCAGGCCAGGCCCAGATCATGGGTGATGATGAGCGCACTCATCCCGAGGTTGTGCTTGAGGGCGAGGAACAGGGACAGGATCTCCCCGCGCACGGAGGCGTCCAGCGACGCCACGGGTTCATCGGCGATGAGCACCTGTGGGTCCAGCGCCAGCGCACCGGCGATGACGACCCTCTGGCGCTGCCCGCCGGAGAGCTCCTGCGGAATCGATTCGAGGTAGTCTTCGGCCGGGGTCAGCTCGGCGGCCTCGAGCGCGCCGAGAACCCGCGCGTACTCGGCGTCGCGGATGCCCTGCACGCGCAGCCCTTCGACGACGGCCTCGTAGACGCTGCGTTTGGGATTGAGCGATCCGGCCGGGTCCTGCAGGATCATCTGCACCTGGCGGCGGAAGGCCCGCAGCGCCTTCGCCTTCCGCGGCAGCGCCTTGCCCTGGAACGCCAGCTGCGATCCCGGATCGACCTTCTGCAGCCCCAGCAGAGCCCTGGCCAGGGTCGTCTTTCCCGATCCCGATTGGCCGACGACGGAGAGGATCTCAGCCCGCCGCAGTGACAGATCCACGCCCCGCACCGCTCTCTCCCTGCCCCGCCGGGTGTCGAAGGAGACGCTGAGGTCCTTGGCCTCGAGCACCACCTCATCACTCATGGTGAACGGCTGCGTCCGAGCCACCTCGGCGGGTCTCAGCGTTCGCGGATTCAGCCGCGATTCGGGGTCCCCGATCTGCGGGAACGCTCCGGCCAGTTGCTTCGTGTAGTCCTCCCGCGGCTGCAGGCACACCTGATCGCTGGACCCGTATTCGACGAGTCTGCCGTCGCGCATGATCGCGAGATCTGCACACACGGACGAAAGAACCGCCAGGTCGTGGCTGATCATCAGCAGGGAGATCCCCCGCTCGTCGACGAGGGCGGCGAGCCCGGACAGGATCTGCTTCTGGACGATGACGTCGAGGGCGGTGGTCGGCTCATCGGCGATGATGATGTCCGGTTCGCAGGCCAGGGCCATGGCGATCATGATCCGCTGCTTCTGCCCGCCGGAGAGCTCATGCGGGAAGGCCGAGGCCTTCGCGATATCGAGGTCGACCTCTTCCAGCAGCTCGAGCATCCGCGCCTTCCGCTTCTCCGGACTCGTCCAGATATCCTTCGCATGGTGGGTCAGGGCCTCGATGATCTGCCACCCGACCTCCCGGACGGGGTTGAGCGAGTGCAGGGCACCCTGAAACACGATCGAGGCCTGCGACCAGCGCACCGCCCGGATCTGCCCGAAGTTCAGCTGCGACAGATCCTTCCCGCCGAGGAGGACCCGCCCGTCCAGCCGAGCCGACTTCGGCAGCAGGCGCAGTGCGGACATGATCAGAGTCGTCTTCCCCGATCCGGACTCACCGGCGATGCCCAGCGTCGCACCTGCGGGCAGGTCGAGGCTGACCTCACTGACGGCGACGACGTCGCCGCGCGATGAGGAGGTCCGGTAGGTGATCGAGACGTTCTCGAAGCACAGATCGGTCATCAGCGGCTCCTCAGCGCGGGGTTGATGATGGCCTCGAGCGCACGCCCGACCATCGTGAAGGCCAGCACGACGAGGAGGATCGCGATGCCGGGGGTGAGCACGTACCACCAGTAGCCCGAAGTCGCTGCCGAGACGTCCATCGAGTTCTTCAGGATCGTGCCCCAGGACTCCTTGCTCGTGTCTCCGAGGCCGAGGAACGACAGGGTCGATTCTGCGATGATCGCCCCGCCCACGGTCAGCGTCGTGTTCGCGAGCACGAGCGGCATCACCGCCGGCAGCAGGTGCCGGAACAGGATGTGCCGATGCCCGGCGCCGAGGATGCGCGCCCGCTCGATGTAGAGCCGGGATTCGACGCTCAGGGTCTGGGACCGCACGATGCGCGCCGTCGAAGCCCATGAGGTCAGCCCGATGGCGATGACGATGGTGAAGACCCCGCGTTCGAGGACGGAGGAGAGCACGATCGCCAGCAGCAGGGACGGCAGCACGATGAAGAAGTCGATGATGCGCATGATGATGCCGCCGAACAGTCCGCTGAAGTGGCCGGCGGCCAGCCCCATGATGGTGCCGATGACCATGGACATGACTGTGGCGGCGACACCGACGAGGATCGACACGCGGGCTCCCCAGAGGATGCGCACCCACAGCTCGCGGCCGAGGCCGTCGGTGCCCAGGGGATGGTCGAGGCTCGGCGGGGCGTAGCGCGGGGCCTCGAGCTGCTGGGTCACGTCGAGCATCGTGGCCGGGGCGATGAGCGGGGCGGCGAGTGCGATGACGACGAAGAAGAGCAGCACAAGCGCTCCGACGACCGCGGGGGCGTCGGAGCGGAAGAGCGCCCAGTTCCTCTTCGCATTGTTCAGTCGGCGTTCGCGGACCAACTTCGCGCCGTCGATCGCCGCTCCGCCATCGCGGGGGTCGCGGTCCGGGGATCCGGGGGCCGCCTCGGCGGGGGTGTTCGCACTCATCACGCCCTCCTGACACGGGGATCGAGGAATCGGTAGACGAGGTCGGCGGCCAGGTTCATCACGATGATGATCGCCGAGAACACGACGAAGGTGCCCTGCAGCAGCGGGAGGTCGGGGCCGCGGATGGCTTCGAAGGTGAGTTTGCCCAGGCCCGGCCAGGAGAACACCGCTTCGACGGTGACGGCGCCGGCGATGAGGCCGCCGATGTGGAGGAAGACGACGGTGACGGTGGGAAGCAGGGCGTTGGGGACGGCGTGCCGGCGGCGGACTTCGTCCTCGGTCAGGCCCTTGGCACGGGCGGTGGTGAGGTAGTCCTCGCTCATCTCCTCGATCAGGGAGGCACGCATGATCATGAGGAACTGAGCGTAGACGACGGCGACGAGGGAGATGACGGGCAGGATCAGGTGCTTGATGACGTCGATGATCCCGGCGGCCGACCAGGGATCGAGGCCGGGGGTGATCATGCCTCCGGTGGGCAGCCATTGCAGGGTGCCGCCGAAGACCATGAGCAGGATGAGGCCGAGCCAGAAGGTCGGCACGGACCAGAAGATCAGCGAGGTCGAGGAGGCGAGCCTGTCGAACAGCGAGTTCCGCCTCCAGGCGGAGAGCTGGCCGAGCCACAGTCCCATGCCGATCGCGATGACGGCCGCGGTGCCGGTGAGCAGCAGGGTCGGCCCGAGGTATTCGACGATGAGCGAGGACACGGTCTTCCGGTAGACATAGCTCTCCCCGAGGTCACCGGTGACGATGCCGACGAGGTAGTCCCAGAACTGGACGATGACGGGCTTGTCGAGGCCGTACTGGCTGCGGAGTTCGGCGATCTGCGCCGGGGACATCGGCCGTTCCTTCGCGATCTTGAGCACGGGGTCGCCGGGCAGCATTCGGAAGGCGAAGAAGCCGAGGACGATGACGAGGACCATCGAGGTCGCGGCCCCGCCGAGTTTGCGCAGGAAGTAGCCTGCGAACGATCCGCCCTTCGGCGGTTCGTCGATATCGGCGGAGCCGTTCGATCCCATCGCCGAGGCGGTCCCGGAGCCGGTCGTCCCCGTGCCGGGGCCCGGGTTCGCCGGGTCCGAGGCGGGCCCCGGGTCGGCTGGGCCCCCGGGCCGGGGATCGCTGTGGGAAGATGTGCTCACTGGGCCGCCTACTCGCGATCGTCGGAGGACTTGCGGCGGCTGAGCAGCCAGCCGCCTCCTCCGAGGACGACGATGGCAGCGGCACCGATGCCGACCCAGCCGCCAACGCCGAGGCCTCCACCGCTCGAGGCCTCATCGGCGCCGACGGGTTCGGCCGAGGCATAGCCCCAGTAGCCGACCTGATTGGCGATCACTCCGCCGTCGGTGGGCTGTTTGGTGAAGTTCGTGAACCGGTCGGAGCGGATGGCTTCGAGCTGGCTCGGGTACCACAGCGTCACCGAGGGGGCCTCTTCGTAGTGGACCGCCAGAGCCTCCTGCACGAGTTCGGCGCGCTCGGCCTCATCGAGTTCGACGTGCTGGGCTCGGTAGAGCTTGTCGAACTCCTCGCTGCACCAGCCGTCCTGACTGGTGCCTCCGTTGCCGTCGGCGTCGGGGCGCTGTCCGCAGGTGTTGATGCTCAGCTGATAATCCGGATCCGGGTTGATCGACCAGGCGGAGAAATACATGTCGTAGTCGCCCTTGGTGGTGCGCTCCGACACCGTGTCGACATCGGTCGACTCGGCCTTGAGATCGATGCCGATGTCCTCCATCCACGGTCCGAGGAACTTCGCGGTGTTCTGCTCGATCGGCTCGTCGGCGTCGGTGAGGAACCGCAGTTCGAGCTTCTGACCGTCCTTGGTCCGGATGCCGTCCGATCCTTCCTCCCAGCCGGCCTCGTCGAGCAGCTTCTTCGCACGGTCGACGTCGAATCCGCTGATGACCGGATCATCGTCCTTCAGGGCCCAGGTCGGGTAGACCGAAGGGATGAAGCTCGTCGCCGGCTGGGCATAGTCCTGCATCACCTGGTTGCGCAGGGTCTCGATGTCGATGCCGGCGCGGATGGCTTGACGGACCCGCTTGTCCTTCAGCGCCTCGTGACCGGTGCCGAACTCGTTGTCATCGGCATCGGCGATGCCGGGGTTGATGGAGATGCCGTTGAACCGGCGGCCGTCGCCGTCGTTGAGCTCGACGTTGTCGGCTCCTTCGAGTGCGGTGAACTGGTCCGGGCTGAGACCGGAGATGAAGTCGACCTCCCCGGAGCGGATGGCCTGGACCTGAGCGTCGGAGTTCGTGTAGTAGCGGTACTGGATCTCGTCGAGCTCAGGCTCACCGCGCCAGAAGTTCGGGTTCGCCTTGAGTGTGATCGACTTGTTCGCTTCATAGCTCTCGAGCTGGAACGGACCGGAGCCGACCGACTCCTCATCGTTCTTGAACTCCCCGGGCTCGTCGATCTTCGACCACACGTGCTCGGGCACGACGGGGATCTCCTGGCCCGGGTTGTTCGCCTGAGGCTCCTTCAGGGTGATCACGAGCGTGGATTCGTCCGGAGCCTCGACCTTGTCGAAGTTCTCGACGAGGCTGCCGTTGGCGACCGCCATCTCCTCCTTGTCCATCATCTGGTTGTACGTCCACGCCACGTCCTCCGACGTCAGCGGTTCGCCGTCGGACCACTTCATGTCCGGTCGGATCGTGTACGTCCAGACCTTGCCGTCGTCGTCGGTGCTCCAGTCGGTGGCGAGCCCCTCGGTGACCGAACCGTCCTCGGCGTCATTGGCCACGAGGTTCTCGTACATGTACCGGAAGGTGTTCGTCGGCACCAGGTAGAACGAGGTGAAGGGGTTGAATGAATCGATGAATCCGTCGGTGGCGATCCGCAGCACGTTTTCGGACTCCGGCGCCTCTGAGGTGGCCGCCTGGGCCGGTCCGGCGGCCAGGGAACCGGCCAGGGCCAGTGCGGCGACGCCGGCCAGGCACCGGCGCAGTCCTCTGCGCAGTGTGGGGTGAGTGAACATCGTTGTCCTTCTGCTCGTGCGGTGATTCAGTTGTCACTGTCGATCCGGGCGACTGCGTTCGTGCGTGCCGAATGCGATGAGTGTGCTTGAGATCACTCTACGTTCGAAGTGCCCTGATTTAGGCATAACAACACACAAAGTTGCTTGTCAGCGACTGTGCAAACACCACAGC